>ENA-ORXM01000742-ORXM01000742.1-marine-metagenome-genome-assembly--contig:-NODE-742-length-51927-cov-4.718746_pt1 | contig 51927 bp, 45 predicted proteins | sample MGYA00237867_ERZ511480 | MGnify/ENA primary metagenome ERZ511480 (study PRJEB26309, sample SAMN06266103) | marine metagenome | isolation source: Algal blade | place: United Kingdom:Sidmouth, United...
ATTTAAAAATGAAAGATGACTTTGGTGTTGCTGTTGTAATGGCAAGTGCTAACTACCCTTATAGTAGCAGTGAGCCAGCAGAAATAATTGTTGATGAAACGTATGATGAAGAATTAAAAGACAACTCTCATATTTCATATGCAGGTGTAACTTTAGAAGATGATAAATTATTTGCAACAGGAGGAAGAGTACTTCTTTGTGTTGGTTTTGGGAATAGTATTGAATTAGCTCGTAATAGGGCATATGCTTTATGTGGGCAAGTGCATTTTTCAGGTAAAAAAATAAGAACTGATATTGCATATCAAGCATTACAATAATATGAATCAAAATTTAGAAAATATGGATATTGATAATTTACAGTTGGCTTCAATGAAATCAAGAGTAAAGGCATTTATTATTGATGATTTATCAATTACGCTTTTAGTAATGGCTATTTTATGGGATAAAATATCATCAACAAATGGTGATTTATTTTCAACGATGATGATAATGAATGAAGCTTTTATTCAAATCATAGTTTTAAAGTTTATATATCAGTCTTTTTTTATCTGGTATTATGGTGCAACAATTGGAAAATTAATTGTAAAAATAAAAATAATAGATTTTAATATCAAAACTACCCACCAGAAACCATAAGCTTCAGTGTAGCCAATTCTTCTGATGTTAAATCACGCCATGTCCCTACACGGATATTGGCAATTTTAATGTTCATAACTCTGGTACGATTTAACGAAACAACTTTATAATTGCAGGCGTTGCACATCCTACGGATTTGGCGATTCATGCCTTCCGTAAGCGTTATAGAAAAAGTTTTAGATCCTTTTTTTCTAACCTTACATTTTTTAGTACGCTTACCCATTATCCGCACACCCGAAGACATTTTGGTTAAGAACTCGGCTGTCACATTCTTATTGACAGCCACTTCGTATTCTTTTTCATGATTGTTTTCCGAACGCAAAATTTTATTGACAATATCACCATCATTCGTAAGTAAAATCAAACCAGTTGATGATTTATCTAATCTGCCAATGGGAAAAATTCTTTTGGGGTAACCTATGTAGGATATGATATTGTCCTTTTCTTTGACATCAGTGGTGCATGTAATTCCTTTGGGTTTGTTGAGGACGATATAGACACTTTTCTTCTTTTTGCCTTTTTTGGATCCACCAATTCTTTCACCATCAATGGTAACCTTATCATTGATGTCAACGCGATTGCCCTTTTTGGCAACTTTCCCGTTGATACGTACGCGTCCAGTTTCAATCCAATCGTCAGCTTGACGCCTAGAGCAAAATCCTGTACTGCTAATAAACTTGTTAAGACTTATTGTATTGTCTAGCATAGACAATAAAGATAGTACTATTCCTTTATTTGCACATTAACTGCAGTGGGGCCTTTAGGTCCCATTTCAACTTCATAAGTCACCTTAGAGTTTTCAAAGATTTCATCAATGCAATTGTTGATATGCACAAACATGCTATCTCCATAGGCATCATTGATAAATCCGTAGCCTTTTTCGTGATTGAAAAATTTAACTTTACCCGTTTTTACCTTCTCTTCTGGGATATCTTCTCTCTTAGGCACACCTAATACAATATCTTCAGCCTTTATTACTTTTTTCTTTTTAAGTGGATCTGGTGGAGTAGATGTGACATTGCCGTCTTCATCTATATATGAGATCATATCTTCAAAACTCTTTTTAGGAGCTTCTGCTTTTTCGGCTCTACGCTGTCTTTGTCTTTCGAGCTTTTCGTCTCTTTTCTTTTTTTTCTTTTTTTCTTTTTCTTTCTTATTGAATGATTGATTAGATCTGGCCATTAAATTGTTTTAGTGATAAATATGTCCCTTGATTGTTGTTAACGAGAAAAATGAATAAAAAGTTTACTTTTTTCTCAAATGAAGGGGTGTAAAGTTAAAAAAATATTTCAATTGCGTCAAAACAACTATTTTTTTGGCTTCCATGCCTTAATTATATCATTTTCTCCATGTATTAGACCTGTTTTCATTTGGTTCAAACTTTGATTGCCACTGTTTTGTGACGACAGAAGCTAACTACCATAGCTTAGTGTCTTTCATTTTTGTAGTCAATGGCTTAAATCTCAATCTACTTTTCACTAGCAACAAGATTATTAATTTAAGACCTGTGCTTATATCTATAAAACCTATTGCACATTTTAATTAATTTAAACCCTAAAAATTTTTGCCGTCAAGAATTAAAATTTTCTATTTTTTTACTATTGTGTTTTAGGCTTGCGCGAAAAGAGTTGATGTTACAAAATATAAAACCGCCTTCTCTTAATAGCAAAATCCAAAAATGAACATCTTCTATTTTCAAAAGATCACTTTTTAAAAAAAGTATAATAACATACTTCAACTGAGATTGAAGTGATCTACTTCTAGAGTATCGCCTGCATTTAATCCTTCTAACTTAATGTGTCCTATTCTGACACGAATTAATCTTAATGTTGGAAAACCTACGGAAGCAGTCATTTTTCTGACTTGCCTAAACTTACCTTCTTTTAACGTCACGGAAATCCAACTCGTAGGTCCGTGTCTATCATCACGTATCTTTTTTGTGCGCACTGGAAACACCGGTTCTGATTCCAATTTGTGCGTTTTGGATGGTAGTGTTTGATACTTTGATTTTCCGTTGCTTAATTCTAAACTTTTGTTTAAAGCCACAATCGCTTCTTCCGTTATTTGTCCGTCAATCTGAACATAATATTCTTTTTCAACTTTTCGACTCCGCACTTCTTCACTGACTTTTCCATCAGTGCTCAATAATAAAAGGCCTTCTGAAGTTTGATCTAGTCTACCGATAGCCATTGTACCAGTAGGGAAGTCAAATAATTCGCCTAATAATTTTTTGTTTTTCCTTCTTGTTTGATTGTTGACAAATTGAGAAAGATAGCCAAAGGGTTTATATAAAATAAAGTGACGATGTGTTGACATTTCTTAATCAATATGTTTTGGTTAAACTATATTACTAATTTCTTTTGTTTTTCTACTTTAACAGTGAATGTATAAAAGTCCTTTAAGTATGCGGAACTAATCTACATAAAATTATGCTACAGTTATATATGTCAAGAATGGCTCGCTAGGGCTGAATTATTTAAAATTAAAAACTATAAATGTCAAATTTAATTAACGAAGTATGGAAATATCTGAATGATGATGTCATTGTTCAGATTTCAAAACAACTCGGTGCTCAAGATCCTAATCAAGTAAAGAAAGCGGCTCAAGGGGCTTCAGAATTATTATTACACGCTATTACCAATAATGCAGCAAATCAAAAAAGAGGTAGTGGATTATATGGAGCTATAGAAAGGGATCACGACGGTGGGATTCTAGGAGATTTAATGGGTGTTCTATCAGGTCAGAAGCGAGTCAACAATCCTAAGACAATGAATGGCGCAGGTATCGTATCTCATCTTTTAGGTAAGCAGCAATTGGAAGCTGCGCAAGTCATTGGCCAATCTAGCGGGCTTGATATTTTTAAGTCGGGGGTTTTGATGCAGTTGATCGCACCTATTATTATGGGCGTAGTTGGTCAGACAAAAAAGAGTAATGGATTAGATCTAGGTGGACTAGCAAAGGTTCTTTTAGGAGGCACTCAACAACAATCTTCTCAAGGGAGTGCAGCAGGTAGTATTTTTAAAAAATTAATAGACAGAGATGGAGACGGAAATATGATGGATGATCTCTTTAATATTGGGATGAATATATTAAAAAAATAAGAACATAAAGTTCTTTGGAAAATATTAAAAGGCGCTGAATATTTCAGTGCCTTTTTTTATTTCCATTTATTTATTCATCCAATCTTTAAATTCCGATGTTTTTTGTCGGCTTACTATAAATTCTAGTTTTCTAGGATTTGTCAAAGAAAGTTTTACCCTGTGATTAAAATAAGGTTCAATCTTTTGTACGGCCTTTTTAGAGATAACTTGGCCTCTGTTAATTTTAAAAAAATCTTTTGATTCTAGCGTATTAAAAACATGGTCTAATGTTTCTTCAATAATAAATCGCTTCGATGCTGTGACTCCAAATGTGATACTGTCCTCAGAATAAAAATATAAAAGGTCTTTGATTTTTAGTTGAATAAAATTATTGCCTTCTTTTACCAATATTCCTTCTCTTTTGGTAGGTGTTTGTAGTGTTTGAAGCAATTGCTTGAGTACTTCGGGATCAGGACCGCTTGTTGTATTTAATTTTAAAAATTTATCTAGTGCACTCTTAAGTTCCTCCCCCTGAATAGGTTTAAGCAAATAATCAATACTGTTAACTTTAAAAGCTTGAATGGCATATTGGTCAAATGCTGTTGTAAAAATAATAGGTGATGCTACCTGTGTTTTTTTAAATATTTCAAAACTTAATCCATCAGCCAATTGTATGTCCATGAAAATTAGATCGACAGGAATGTTCTTTTGGAACCAAAGGACAGCATCTTCTACGGTATCAATGATCTCTAGTAATTCATAATCAAATGCACATTTTTTAAGCATGCTTTGTAACTGATTGGCTGCCCGAGATTCGTCTTCAATGATCAATATATTCATCTTAGTTTATTTGATCAGTTGTGTTGAGTAAATTGAGGGTCACTTTAAATGTACTTCCATTGTCTATGACTTCAGGTATTTTATCTGTAATTAAACGATACCTGTTTTCTATATTTTTTAATCCCACTTTCGTGGAAGGCAATTGAGTTGATTTTAATTGTAATTTATTTTCTACAATAAGCTGATTGTTTTTTATTGATACATTTATAATTAATGGTTTAGACTTAGATATAATATTATGCTTGATCGCATTCTCTAAAAGCAGTTGCAGACTCATCGGTACAATGAATTTTTCCAATGAAGCCTCATCTATATCCCAAATCATTTTTAAATTATCTCCAAAGCGTTCTGACTGGATGTGAATATAGGAATGCGCAAATTTAAGTTCATCCGCCAATGTGATCAAGTGTGCATTATCAGTTTCTAAAATAAATCGATAAACATTAGATAATTTATCCACGAATTTTTTAGCATCTTCCTTTGAGTTTTGTTCAATAATATCTCTCAGGGTGTTGAGACTATTAAATAAAAAATGAGGTTGCGCTTGATTGGTTAAGGCATCTAATTGCGCTTGTACAATAATACGTTTTGATTGCTCCTCTTCTCTGATAGATTTTCTTAATCTGACATAATAATATATGGCTTCGTAGATAGCCATTGTCATTACACTTATGATTACAACTGGTACGATAATTCGAGAGCGCGTAATTCTATTGTAGGTGTCACCGAAATAATTTTCCAATAGAATATTACCAATTGCATCCACCAGAATAATTGTGGATACGAGTAATAGGAAAAAAATAACTATTCTTTTTACATTGTCATCGAAGCTAGGATATCTTTTACGCAGGTGTATCATGACTCCACGAATAATAAACCAATCGATAGTGGAAAAAAATAAGGATATACTCCAATTTACTGTAGCCTCTCTGAAATTATAGTTTGCAAATGAATTATTAAAAAGATAGTCGACAATTAAACTTAAAATTATAATGCCAATAATCATAAACCAGAAGTCATCAAATCCTATTAATGCAATACGTTTTTTCTTGTTGAGCAACATTATTATTTGCTTAAATTTTTACGAATGGCATACCTTGCTTTGCCTGGTAAAATAGAAAACCTATCCAAGCTGCGTAAATTATTCCAATTAAAGAAACTACTAAAATCTGATTTCTTTGAGTTGTTTTCCATTTATTATTTAAAAAAAGTGCACACAACGGAATCAATTGAATTCCATGTAAGCCAAAGAAATGAGCAATTCTTAAATCTCCTGCCACAGTACTCCAATTTACTAGAGGTAGCCCTTCGCCTCCATCTGCTATACCTACATTATGTGATAACTGACTTATCATAACGCCTCCTATCCAGCTTCCGAAAAACACGACCAACCACCCCATTAATATTGACCACTGAATTGACCGAGTTGTTTTTAGTTTTAATCTAATGGTATCAACTATTAGTAGAATAATTAATAAGACATTTAAGCTGGTGAATATGCCCATTATGCCATAAAGCATTCCATCAATAGCAGATGATAAGTTGTAATGAGACTGCACACCCCTTGAGCCTTGAACAAATATAATAATGAGGTCGATTATATTTGAGATGGCTACTAATCGACAAACCACTTTTCTTTTTCTAGGGCTATATGGATAAATTGAAACAAGAAAGCCCACAGTAAAAATAAAGATAGCGACAGAAATACTAAACTTCAAGGGTTTCAACCAAACACTAACTCCCATTAAAGTTCTGGTATCAAATATCATCCCAACCAAACAAACAGCTCCAAGTACCAAACTAAATATTGAAGAATAATAAATTATTTTACTTTCAGATTTTACTGTTGAGAATAGAGTATTAATACATTTCATGATTGTTTGGTTTTAATGTTTTTAAATAGGATAAATAAAAGGTATCCAATGGGTCCGAGCATGAAAGTGAAGATTAGGCAGAGAGCAATGAATAGATTATTAATGCCTAGGTTTTTATTTTGATCCAAAATCCACATTCCAATGAGCAAGTCAAAAACCAGATAATGTATCCACCCGGCAAGCAATAAATTTTCATTAGTAAAAAGTGTTTTGACAGAATTTAAACTTCCAAAATCTAAAACGACGCCAGCAAGTAAAGACTGTACTATAAAAATGACATACACTATTGCCAAAGCTATAGGAATAAATTTGTATTGGATTAAAAATTTTGTGACTTTCCACCTTGGAAGAAAAACCAATAGGAACCACATTACCATCGCTGCTATGTTGACGATTGAAAAAATTGAAGAAGGCATCATATTTTATTTTTTAAACGATTGACGATTCAAATATGGGTCGTTAAACGCTATGTTTAAAAGCCAATCAGTTGAATCGTCGTTATTTTGGTTTGAGTTGTAATAAAGGAGGGATTGTAATTCGAATTATGGATTACACTGATTTTATAAAGACTACACGGATTGTTTTCATGGCAAGCTGCGACTTGCTGTCTCAATAACATTCATTGGTAATGTTATGATGCCGTAGGTGTCAAATCACGTTAGCCATGAATGCAATTCAAGGTAAGATGTAAATAGGCATAAAAGTTTTGGCGGAAATTTTGACCAATAATTGCAACAAAACCGAAATGATTTTTGATTGCTATATGAAAAGTCAGAATAATCCTATAATCCTATAATCCTAAATATCATAGTTCAGACAAAATAGGAGAGTCGTTGCGTCTATAAATTTTGTGTAAAAAATAAATAGAAAATTATTCCAAGACTATATGTCTAAGTGTTTCCAAATTTCGAACAATTTGGTTTTGACTTTATAAATCTATAACCTAAAACAATTTCATATGCTTTTGAAATAAAATTTTGGGGTAAACCTTGATAATTTATAAAGTCATACGAAAGGCCAATTGTAAATTTAGTTAAGTCAAGCGTACTCACAAGGGAGAAGTTTTTAGGTGTTGCTCCTTTCATAGATCTGTGCCTAACACCTAGTTGGATAGAACTAAAGGTATCAGTATCAAGATAGATTCTTCCCGCAGCTCCTATCATTAAGCTATTTAAATTGCCTTGAGTAACATACAAAATTGAAGGTATGAGTGAAAACTTTTTTGTTAAACCCAATTCAGCATCGAGATGCGCATTGTATCTAATGTCTAAAAGGACATCTTCATTGCCTAAGTATGAAATATTTGGACGATTAAAGTTATGAATGGCTGTGCCTATTTTGACAGAAGTGTTGGGACCTAGTACACTTTCCCATAATAAACCCATGGAAAAATTAGAATGATAAAAATCTGGGATAAATGGATCACCTCCCGGTAAAGTAGGATCATATCCTCCATTACCATCATGTTGAGAGGGCCATGCAGCATCTTCCGTATTAAGCGATCTTTTACTAATGCCCAGATCAAGTGCTAAACTTAGATGAGAATATTTAATAGAGTCTTTTCCAATTTTGTGAATATAGGAAGCGGCAAAATTAAATTCTCGCGTTGAAAGTTCCAGTGCACCTGCCTTGTCATGAAGCCCATGAATTCCCAATCCAATATAATCTGAGCCAAGTTTTGCTTTGGTGTCATACGAAAGGTATGTTGTCTGATGGGAGTCACCTCTTAGTAGGTTACTGCTTTGATTTCTGTAGGCAGATAGGATTCTGTGATTACCATTAAAGACGCCTGCTAAAGCAGGATTTAATTGTAAGGGCACATTGTTGTACTGATTAAAAAAAGCATCTTGCGAGAAAAGGCTCAATGAAAATAAAAAGATAAGAAGAATACTAATGGATATACGCTTACTCAATAAATTGTTCATTATTGTCTGTTGTAGATTTACATACTTAATAAATATACATAAATTCAAATCCAAATTGAAATATTTATTTTTAAATAGAACCTAAATATGCAAAAGAAGAACTCAATATGCTAACAACTCATCAATCTTCACGCGTACTTTTTCTGCAGAAGGTATCATGGCTTGTTCCAAGGTTGAATTTAAAGGAATCGCTGGCATGTTTTCAGATCCAATTGTCAATACAGGCGCATCCAAATATTCGAAACATTTCTCTTGAACAAGACCACTCAAGCTTCGCGCAAATGAATTGCTGACTGGCTCTTCTGTGACGAGAAGACAACGATTTGTTTCCTTAACGGAAGCAAATACAGATTCCGTATCAAGAGGGTAGAGCGTACGCAAATCGATGATCTCTACTTTATCAGATATATCTTTTGTGGCATTTAATGCCCAATGAACACCCATCCCATATGTGACTATAGTCATGCAAACATCATCATAATCTACATCGATTTCTTGAACTATATTCGCTTTCCCGAAAGGTAAAATATAATCTTTAGATGGTTCGATTGTACGTGCCATTTCAGTGCCGGGGACTTTTGACCAATACAATCCTTTGTGCTCTAATATTACAACGGGATTCGGATCGTAATATGCCGCTTTCATCAAACCTTTTAAATCTGCGCCATTAGAAGGATAAGCGATTTTAATGCCTCGGATGTTTGTCAATATAGATTCTACACTCGAAGAATGATATGGGCCACCACTTCCATAAGCACCTATTGGTACGCGCAGTATCATGCTCACGGGCCATTTGCCATTTGACAAATAACAAGAACGACTAACTTCTGTAAACAATTGATTAAGTCCTGGCCAAATGTAATCGGCAAACTGTACTTCGACTATTGGCTTTAAGCCTACCGCAGACATACCTACTGTAGAACCCACAATAAATGCCTCTTGGATAGGCGTATTGAAAACACGTTCGTCTCCAAATTTTTGGGCCAGAGTAGCCGCTTCTCTAAATACACCTCCTAGTCTGGCACCTACGTCTTGACCATACAAGAGACACTCTTTGTGATCACGCATCAATTCTTCAACACCCTTCAATGCACAATCAACCATAACCACCTTTTCTTTTGCGGCAGGTGATCTTCCACCCGATTCTACTTTAACATTTGTTTCAGCAAAGTCATGTGTAAATAAATCTGAAGGAGAAGGATCTTCTGCCTCGAGCGCCTGCTTAAATTCAGCAGCCACCAACTCAATCGCTTCCGCTTCAATCGCATTTATTTCTTTTTTTGAAATACCAGCTTCTTGCAGTTGCTTTCTTAAAACAGGAGATGGATCTAATTTTTTATCCTCTTCTAAATCATCTCTGTACCATTCCATTCTGACACCTGAGGTGTGATGATTGAGCAAAGGTACTTTCGCATGTACCATGACTGGCTTCCTTTCAGCTCTAATGTATTTAATGGCCTTTTTAATTGTAGTATATGACTCAATAAAATTGGCCCCATCTATTGTGTAGCATTTAATACCATGAAAGCCTTTAATGTAACCTGTAGCATCCTGCGCTCTGATTTCTTCTGCGCTTGCAGAAATGTCCCACTCGTTATCTTGAATAAGATATAAAATGGGAAGTTGTTTGAGAGCAGCCATTTGAAATGCCTCTGAAACCTCACCTTCAGTAATTGAGGCATCTCCTAATGAACAAACCACCAATGGTTGGTCATCATTGTCTAGGTTTAATTGTTCTTTGTATTGGAATCCCATAGCAGCACCTGTCGCAGGAATAGCTTGCATGCCAGTGGCCGATGATTGATGTGGTATCTTGGGTTTGTCATCATCTTTCAAACTGGGATGACTATAGTAACTTCTCCCTCCAGAAAAAGGATCATCTTTTTTGGCTAGTAACTGCAGCATTAAATTCTTTGGAGTAACACCCATTCCTAATAGAAATGCATCATCACGATAATATGGAAAAGCAAAATCTTGTGGCAAGAGTTGGATGCCTGTTGCAATTTGTATCGCTTCATGTCCACGAGATGTGGCGTGCACATATTTGGAGACTAGTTTAAAGTTCTCTTCATACAAGTCCGTCATGGCCTTGGCTGTACACATGAGTCTATACGCTTTGCTCAATACTTTCTTAGATACTGAGGATCTGGCTGGTTTTAATTTAGGCATACATGTCAATTAGGGCGTTAAGATAGGGTATTTTAAACTAAAACCTAACGCTCGTTAGGTTGCAAATTATCAACTTAAATCTAAAACTTATCAACATTCTTTAGTACTTGGATGAGATTCTTTTTTGGCTACAATTCTGTTAATTTCGCAAAAGATGAAAATCAAACGAGAAGATATATTTATTGTCGCTGCAAAAATGTTTAGAACCCAAGGTTTTAATGCGGTGTCAATGCGCGATCTTGCAGAAGCATTAGGTATAAAAGCAGCAAGCCTTTACAGCCATATTTCATCTAAGCAAGAGATACTTTCAAGTATCATAATTGACTTGGCAGAGCATTTCACGGATGGTATGCAATTGGTTATCAATACTACAAAAGATCCACTTACAAAATTAGAAAACGTTATCGCATTACACGTTTCAATTTCTTTAGATTTTGCCGATGCTATCGGTTGCCTCAATAGTGAATGGATGAATCTTACAGAACCTCATCTTTCGGCCTTAATTAAAATGCGTGCAGATTACGAAAAGAATGTTTTACATATTATAAAAGAAGGCATTAAAAGACAAGTTTTTGTTGAAAATAATGAGAAAGTAATTCTGCATTCTACATTATCTACATTACGTTCGCTTTATCAATGGAAAGAAAATATTAAACTCGATAGAGAAGATTTGATTAAAGAACTTCAAATGACCTTGCTCAAAGGCATTACAAAATAGTCAAAAAATTTGACGAATAGACATGCTTAGATGAATGTACCTTAATAATTGATAGCAATGCTATGATTAAATGCTGAATCAGTATTCACAGCTTTTAAGATTAACGGAAATGACGCACACTTGCCAATAAAAGCACTTTCGGTTTTGTCACAATTTTTGGTCAAAAATTCCGCCAAAACTTTTGAAAGGTCCTGTATCTTATCATCATATGCATCCTGGAAATCCTAATTCAGACGAATATTCAAACTTAGATACTTGCTGCATTTAATTTAAATCAATGCTATGTATTAATGCAGACTTACTAATCAGGGGGTTTTATAATTAACGAAAATAAAGCTTCCTAATCAAGAAAAGCACTTTCGGTTTTGTCACAATTTTTGGTCAAAAATTCCGCCAAAACTTTTAAAAGGTTCAGTATCTTATCATCATGTATATCGTAGAAATCCTAATTCTGACAAAGAAAGCTGTCTTTTTAAGCCACCCATCCTCACCTGATGGTGAGGTTCACTCATTACAATGTGAATTGTTTTTGATAATAAAATCTGTACACGGTTGATATAAGCTATTCTTCTAAGCCGCCCATCCTCACCTGATGGTGAGGTTCACTCATTACAATGTGACGTTTAGTCACATTGTTCTCAGCAGGCTGAGACCATTCGTTCACCTTAAAGAGTGAAGAATATCATACTTATGGGTGATAAGATGTGGTCAAATGGCTTTTACTTTTGTAATAAGAACTTTTAATAAATCATTTAACCTTAAAATTTTATAATATGCCTGCTCAAAACACTTTAGTACTAAAAACAAAAAAAAGCCTTGACCTCCTTAATCCTCAGAATTTTAATATTACTAAATATCAAATTTGCATTCTAAGCTTAATCGTATCAATATGTATTATGTTTATATTAGGCGCAGCAAAATTCGGAATAGTAACTCTTATATTCGGTGCTGCAGCTTTGGTATTACATAAAGCAATATCAAATCTATTCTACTATTTAAATTTAGATTTTAATTTCGGCGACATCATTGCAGATCTTGAAAACGAATAGTCAAGTAATTTTAAAATCATTCTGTTTGAAACCTAGGTTTAAATCTATGGTGCGTCGCTTGCTCATAGCTGTATGCAATTTCAATGAGCTTTGCTTCGTCCCATGCCTTTCCAAATATCGATATACCAACGGGTAATCCATTTATTTGGCCCATAGGCAAAGTAATACTTGGATAGCCAGCTATAGCAGCAGGTGAACTACTAAAAATGCCAAAAGTATCTCCATTTTCCAACGAGGTTATCCATGCAGGAGAACCAGAAGGAGCGACTATGGCATCTAAATTATGTGTATCCATTATTTTATCCATCCCATTTTCTCGGCTTTCCTTTTTAATAAAAGCAAGGGCATTAAGGTATTCTTTATCTTGCAGTGTTCCTTTTTCTTGAGCACGTTTTAAAAGTAGGTGATCATGATACTGCATTTCAATACTGTCCGTAAATGTTTTATCAATCAAGTCTTCTAAATCCTTGACACGAGCATTAGGTCCAAGTGATTTAAAGTACTTATTGAGTCCGTCTTTAAATTCATAAAGTAAAACAGTAAATGAATTTCTACTGGCCTGCCTGTGAATGATCGTATCTATTTCAATAATGATGGCACCTTGTGCTCTTATATCTTTTAATGCTTCACGCATTATCTCAGAATGTTCGCTTGAATCTTTTGAAAGCGGTTTGGTATAATATCCTATTCTTTTACCTTCTAATCCTTTTGCATTTAGAAATGGACGATAGTCGTTCAAGGCTTTACGTGAAGGATTTAAAGTTGCATCATCTGCATTGTCTTGTGCGGTTAGTAGGCCTAAAGCTGTAGCGGCATCAGCTACGGTTCTAGCCATTGGTCCGCCAGTATCTTGGGTGTGAGATATAGGAATTATTCCTGTTCGGCTGATTAGACCCACAGTAGGTTTGATTCCTACAATTCCATTACTGTGCGAAGGGCAAATTATTGAACCATTGGTTTCTGTTCCGATGGCAAATACACAAAGGTTAGCTGATGTAGCGGCACCAGAGCCTGCACTTGATCCACAAGGATTGTGCGTAAGTATGTATGGATTTTTTGTTTGGCCTCCCAGTCCACTCCAACCACTAGAAGATTGGTTGGAATGAAAATTTGCCCATTCACTTAAATTGGTTTTACCCAAAACAATCGCACCTGCATCTCTCAATTGTTTAGCCAATGGGCTGTCTTGGAGTGGATAAGAATCTTTCATGGCTCTCGCACCAGCAGTACATGGCATTTTGTCTCCTGTGTCTATATTATCTTTAAGCAAAACAGGTATACCATGTAACGGACTTCTAAAATGGCCACTTTGAATTTCTTTATCCAGCGTTGCCGCAATGTCCATAGCATCTGGATTTAAGGTTAATACAGAATTTAGAGAAGGGCCCTGTTTGTCCAAACTATCAATTCTGTTCAGATAATACTCAGTGAGTTTTTGGGCACTTAGAGTTTTGTTTTTGAAAGCGTTGTGGATTTCAGAAATGCTCAATTCCTCATTTAGTATAAAAGATTGAGTCTCTGATTTTTTGCAAAAAGAAAAAAAGCTTAAGGAATAAATGAGTAGAAAATATACGTATTTCATAATTAGATTTTGGATATCTCTAAAGTTATGAAACGGCAATAACTATTCTATCATTTTACAATAGAAACATTACCACTATATTGTAAGCTGATGCCATCTATGAATAAGATTTCGGCATTCCAAATATACACCCCCGCATTTATATCCTTTTGATTGAAAGTACCATCCCATCCGTAAGTTCTATCATTGACTGGAATGTTGCTTTGTACGAAAACTAGATTTCCCCAACGATCGTAGATGTTAAAGTAATTTATGGACGCTACTTCTGTTCCTCCGTTTATGGTAAAAATATTATTTATGGAGTTGTCATTAGGCGAAAATATATTAGGGACATAGAGGCGTCTTCTTTTCTCGACACTAATGTTTATAGATTCCGCATCTGTACAACCATCTATACTTGTTACAGTTATCGTGTACTCAGTATCATTAACAGGTCGCGCAATGGGATCAATACAATTTTCGCAATTTAGGGTCTCCGTATTTGTCCAGTTCACTTCAGAAATTGTAATGTTGTTGAGTTGAGCAATTATGGAAATACTGTCTCCCAATAAAACTTCTAAGTCATCTGCAAAGGTAATTACAGGGATTTCTGGGGCAGTAATAATACTTGTAATGCTTCCTATGCATTTATTATTATCTTGATATATTAAAGTATAACTGCCTTCAACTAACAAATTAAAAACAGAATCAGAATTAAAGGTTGAGTTGTTCAAAGAATATAAATAAGGAGGGATCCCACCAGTAGTGTTCTGGACAATGATTTCTCCCGTCTCAAAACCTTCGCAAGTAGGATCATTAAATAAGACATCACTTATGATTTCCTCTGGACTTGTCATTTCGTATTCAGATTCAATGGTGCATCCAACATCATCAGTCACTGTTACAGTATATAAAGAATGCGTCAAGCCTTCCGCTGTTTGGTTAGTCTGGCCGTCACTCCATTCGTAATTGTAAGGAGGTACTCCACCCAAAACATTCGCACTTAAAGTGCCGTCTTCATCTCCATTTCCTTCATCTGTAAAGCAGCTGACATTGAATCCGTCATAATCAGATGGGACAAGTTCTATTTCTAACCTTGTAGGTTCTGTCACTGTTTGTAACACGACAACATCATTACCAAAATCATCCTCAATGTAAATTTGATATTCACCTGCAGGTATATTTGGAATTTGATTATTGACTAAGAGTTGTGTGGTACCTGCGCCTGTAATACTAACATCTTGAATGTTTGTGTAAGTAAAATTTAGTGGAGGTGTACCTTGTTCTACAGAAAATACTAAAGTACCTGTTGCTGTTCCTTTACAAATAACAGGTATCTCTTCTGGTATACCAATAATTTCACATTCAATGACAAGTAAATCAAGAAAAACCAAACTATCACAATCATTGGCAGTGAGCACAGTCCCTGTATATTCTCCAGTAACAGAATATCCGTCAGTACCAATAAAAAATTCTTCATCATTACAAATCCAAACGTCATATGTAGATTGTGGTTGAGGTAGCACTTCTATATCAATAATGATAACGCTATCGCATCCGCTTGGCAGTTCATATGTGTCAATAAAAGTTCCCGTATTGCAATAGGTTTCTCCATTCACTTCTAAACATTCTCCATCACATAAAACTTCTACAATTCTATTGGTTTGCGGTTCTCTTACATTTATAGTTGTACAAATAGGTGCTGCTTCATCACATGCGTTTGCTGCAGATACACAAATATTATATGTACCTTCTTCGTCAAAAGTTAATTCAGTATCTTGACTTAAATCTGGATGCAATTCTCCATCTATCGTCCAATAAAATAATGCTGCGCCATCTACTCCTGAATTACTTATTGAAGTCGGATTGCCCGGGCATGTTTCAAGAGGAGCAACAATTTCTCCGCTATCTTCTAATGTCAGCACTTTTGTAGAACCGCTAACAACATTAAAGACCCAATCGCAATTAGAACCTCCGCTACCGTCTATTATCATATAGTAATGTTGTCCTACTATAAGTGGAATATTATTTGAGAATGTTTGACTCTGGTTGGATTCTATGTCAGTATCACAATCTGTGATCGGTATAAAGTTCTGACAGTCTTCAGAATAGAAGAAGCCAACTTCTAAACTACCTACTCCACCTAGACAAGTACCCACATCAACTCTAATCGTAAGGTCAACGCTACCAGCTATAAAAGCTATAAATTGCATATTGTTGTACTGGGTTGTGCAGAAACCGGGGACACTTTGCCCTTGAGCGGTAAGGTCATTAATGCCACTAAAACCATCTATATCGCAGATGACACAAGCTTGATCACAAAAAGATGTCATTGCTGGGTTAGTGCCACATGGTTCTGGCTGTGCTTGTAAAAATGTGGCAATTAGGATAAAAAGAACACAAAAGGGCCAATGCTTAGTCATATTTAATTCTCTTTGTTGTAATTCAAATTTCTTATTGGCGCTTTAAGGGTACAAAGTTAGACTATTTTGAAAATAAGATGAACCCCCTTCATGATTTTAATGATTTATTTGATGTCAGTGGGGACAAAATGTACAAATATGCGTATTCCGCTTTGAGCGAATGTATGTTGTACACAATGAGTAGCTTTATCAGATATCTCTATTTTTAGTTATAACTATGATTTTATATGTTTTGAAAGCAAAATTAATAATCATGAACAAATTACCTCTCCTATTTTTGTTGTGCATTATGGCTTCTAATCTCCTCAATACACAGATCCCTCAAGATTTAAACTTTCTTAATCATAACGCAATGAATGTTGCATTTACCGATGGGGCGTATTTTGGAGATATGAGATTGCTGCAAGTCGTTTCGGTTTAAATGAAATTAAGTTTGATTACAATTTAGAAAATCATATAAATGGTGATGCTGCAGGGCATAAGTTTATAGTAGAAAATGATAGCACATTTCACTATGCATCTTGGTATCTTAATTGTGTTGATTGCTTTATAAGAGGATTGAAAACAATTAATGTAAATGCTGACACGATATTTAGAAGCAGGTATACTGATTTTCAAAATATTTGCTAAACCTGCTTTTCATTGTGTATTTATAAGTTCTGAAAATTAAAAGTAAATTCATGTTTTTTATAATGAAAGGAAGTTGTGTTTATCACAAAAGATTGACTCTGCATCTATACAAATTAATATTGAAACATTGTCCTCTAGAATTTATTATGTCTTGGCAAAAGGTAATGATGGAAAGATGAGTATTGGAAAATCTATTAGATCTCAATAAAGGAAAATTTGATTTAATCAGCAAGAGAGCTAAATTAATTAAAGCACATATTTTCACAACAAAAGTTAGCAGATGCAGCCATAACGGTTTTTAGACCAACGATTAACCCAGAACAGTCAAAATAATTCTATATGAAGACTTTGGGTTTGAGTTTAGTATCTGAAGATATATATGCCTTAGAATTTAAAGGAGATGGGGTAGTGCTAAGAATTACGAGTGTTGAAAAATTTATTCCCCACCCATTTACAGTTTTGGGATTAAAAGTTAGTGATATTGTTTCTCATGTAAAAGCTGTAAAATAGAAGGAGTGGAATTTGTAAAATATGATTTTTTCGAGCAGAATGTTTTGGGGATATGGACTGCTCCCAGCAATGCTAAATTCGCATGGTTTAAAGATCCTGATGGAAACTTACTTTCATTAAATGAAACTGCCCAGTGATTTTAGACTAATATCAAGCAAAGTGTTTGGCACTTCAGTTATCGATCTTTTTGATAGAGGTTAAAGGTATTTGAGTCTAGATTTTTAGATTAACAGCATCCTCCATTTGGTGTGCAACTATTAGAAGCTTGAGTCAGCTCTGCTAATGACAATTTCTTTTTGGGTAGTGGAATGCCACAATTTTCTTTGGCTAAACAATCAGTATGTGTATTGGTCAATACAAATGTATTGTCTTTGTGCTCCAATCCATATTTTCCTACAGTGTTGCTTTGGTATTCGATTTCAATTTCTAAGTCTTCCATGTGAAGTTTGTTTTCGCCGATGGAAATGATTTCGATAAGTTTGGTTGGAGCCAATCTGTGATCTAAATCATCTGCACTCCACAGTTGAAAAGTGACTTTTGATTCTTTTCTTTCTTTCCCTCCACAATCAATAAAGTGTTTTGAACTTATGCCTATTTCAGTAATGTGAAAATGAGTAGGTATTTTAATGCCATCTTCTGTTTCAAAAGAAAGATGTTCTGAGTTACTGACAATCGATTTAAATTGAGAAAGTTTCATGCTTGAATTTTTACAAAGATACTTGAAGAATAGTTTTTTATTCAAGTTCTACTAGGAAATATAAAACCTAAAGCAAAAAAAAGCCCGAACATATGCTCAGGCTTTCTTATTATTTATTTAAGTCAATGGCTGACTAATAATTTTTCTGTATGTGTGCCTTCTTTGGTGCTAAAGTTAATCAGATATAATCCTTCAGACCAATCGCTCGTAAAAAGTTTTATGCGTTGGTTTTTTCCAGCATAAGAGATCGGCATTCTTTCGATTTGTTGACCCATTGTATTGAATACTGAAATATTTAAGGATTGTGAACTTTCAAAATCATATGAAATTTGTAAAAATTCGTTTGCAGGATTAGGGTTAATGCTTACTGATGTAAGTACTTCATCAAGATTATTAACAGAGGAAGCTAATCCTGTATCTCCTACAACAATAGATCCCTGACCTATTAAAGTGGCATCATGGAATGCAATTTCTTTTAAAATAAAAGTATTGTTGGTTATATCTATGGCGGCTCTCATCCAGCCGTTTTTTACATCTGAAGGACCAGGACCAAAAACAGCAAATCCAATATAAACATCTTTTGAGTGTTCCCAATTGTCAGCAAGTCCTCCCGTGATACTATATCCAGATGTTCTGTCATCATCAATATAGTCAAACATATTACCTTGATTAAGTCCTATAATGTCACCTACTTGGTGCAAATGCATTTCCCAAGATCCAAAAGATGTTTTAGCATAAGGTTCTGAAGGCGTGAAACAGCCCTTGGCAAAAATAGGAACAAGACCTAGTTCATCGTTATAAGCGTTGACTTGAAAATCTACAACACCATCTTTGTCGATATCTATATCTTGAGCAGCGTTCATTTCAATCACCCAGCCATCACCATAGTCGGTATAATTAATTTCTGCAACGAGACTACTTGTCGCAAATAAACAGAATGTGGCTAAAAGTAAATTTTTTATCATAGGTGTATTTTTTAATGATTTAAAAGTATAGCATTAATTTACGATAAAAAATCTAAAATATTAGGCTGCTTTGAGTGAAAATATTGTAATTCTTAGCAAATAATATTTCCTAAGAATTAATCTTGAGCTATTAGGTGCTTTCATGATTGAGTTATTTCTTCTAAAACCCAAAAGCTAGAAATTTATATTTCACTAGATATGGATTAATGTTAGCAGGCAGTTTAAGCGAAACAACTTGAGGGAGATAAGTTCAACTAAATATTTTAGATATAACTATAAATTGAAATTTGGCCAGAAATGAAATATTAGTCCGTAATTCTGCTAAAGAATATTTCACCTGAATGTTCTATTTGGGCAATACTTTGCGTGCTTTTAAAAGGATCTAAAGGAGACCAATGATCTACATAAACGATTTTCACAGTTTTATGGAGAAGATTAGATTTGAGATCATCAATGTCAAAATCTAATTCTAAGCCTCTGTTGATATAATATTTTAAATCATGGTTTTGTAATTCGAAAAAAATATCCTTTTCTGGAGTAGAGACTATTTGACTTATTGATCCTTGAATAAACGCACAATTGTTATCCGTTGGCTGGGGTATAGGTCTTAGGGCTAAAAGAATAAAGCTGCCTAAGAATAAAAAGACAGTAATCTTAAGTGAGGATCTGAGAGATTGGTTTTTCATTACAAATACTGATTAAACAGATAACGAAAATAAAAGGATATTATTTTATTGCGAAACTATTTTCCTAATTGCTCTAATCATGTTTTCGCTGGTTTCAAATCCTTGTGCAATTTTATGTTGTTTTCTGTCATGCTCTAGCAATAGGGTAGGAAAGCTGTTTACACCTAAGGTTCGAGCTCTATTAAAATCTTCATTTGATTTTTCATTTGCGTTGGGACTATCAAATAGTTTATCGAAAGTCTGTGTATCGATGGATAATTCTTTTAAAATAGGGTGATAGCTTTCTTTGAGGTGTAAGTTTTTATTATCAAAATAAAATGCTTTTTGCACAGCCTTAAAAAAGTTAAACTCTTTTTCTCTGTCTATTGATCTGACAATAATTGATGCCCGACACGGTGGCTCAGTGTCATAAGTTATTTCTTGGCTGTCGAGAATGCTATAAGTAAATATTTGGCCGCTTTTTGAATTAACCTCCTCCCAATGATGACTCAGAAAATCTTTTAGCTCACTCATCGTTTGAGTATTATAAGGTCTCAGTCCACCCATGACCATTTCAAAATCTATTTGATCACCAAACGTTTTTTTGACTTCACTCAATTCTTCTGCGATGCCATAGCACCAAGAACACATAGGATCACCCACGTAAATTAATTTGGAAGGTTTCTGTGCTGTCATATTGAAAGCGGTTAAAATCAGAATAATAAGTATCTTAAACATAGGCATAAAAAAACTCCAGCTGAAAAATAATCAATTCAGCTGGAGTTAGTATAATTTGAAGTCTAAATTTATTTCACAATAGTGACATTACCTTTTTTTACTAAATCTGGACAACCTTCCAAAGATAATTCAATCACAAAGGCAAAAACATCTGGCTCAAGTATCTTGCCATCATACGAACCGTTCCACCCAGCTTGATTATTATTATCATAAACAAGGTTACCCCATCTGTTAAAAACTCTGAATGTCTTTAACTGTATGCGATCCGCTTGCGCAGGATCAGCTATAATGACATTAAAATTATCATTATGATTATCATTATTAGGGGTGAAAACATTAGGGAACCTCACAATTTCATCTGCAGCATCTATGCCTATAAGTTCATTATATTCATCAATGCATCCGCGATCATCAGTAACTGTCAATGAAACATCAGAATCAGTATCTATCGGTAAGTCTACATCTATCTGTGATCCGTTAGAATCTTGTTCTTGTCCATTGACATTCCAGACAAAATTTGTCCCGCCGCTGCTGTTGTTAACTAGCGTTACTGAACCAGGGCATAGGTCTGATAAGAGTACCTCAAACATGGCATTGATGCCAGATAAGTCAATAGGTATTTCTTGCGCTACATCACAATCACCGCCATCTTCAGATTGTAAGACTAATCTTGGATTAAAGTCAGTTGTATTTGACAATGGACTGTAAGTATAGCTTACAGGACTTTGATCATATACTGGATCACTACCATCTCCAAAATCCCAGAAGTATGTTTGTACGCCTGACGTATCTAAAAGTGTAAATGTTACTTCTTCCCCTGGACAAATTTCGGTTTTATCAACAGTAAAAGTTCCTTCTGGTCCTACCAATGTATATGTCGCTTCAAAAGTATCTCGACAACCATAAAACGACCTCACTATAAGTTGTACAGTATAGGTTCCTTTATCGTAAGCAATCGTAGGATTTTCTAAAGTACTTGTGGCGCCATTGCCAAAATCCCATGAATACAATACAGGTCCATCTTCAAAAGATGTATTTGTAAATTCTATTTGTTCACCAAAGCAAATGATAGAATCTTCAATTGTTGAGAAATCTGCGATGGGTTCTTTAAATACATTAATTATAGTATCAATCGTATTTGTGCAACCTGTCGAGGCTTCTGTAAAGGTCAATTGTACATTTATATCTCCTGCTTCGGTAAAGATAATTTCTGGATTTTGCTCTACGGAAGTACCTGTTTGATAATCCCATTCAAAATTGAGGAACGAACCTTGTTCGATGAAATCTTCAGCTGTAAAATTGATTATTTCATCAATACAAATCTTAGGTCCGTTATCTAAAGTGATTTCAGACACGGGCTCATACAAGGTCGCAATGTGTTCAATGGAATCCATACAGCCTAAAGCATCTGTTAGTATCAATTGTACAGAAATACCATCTACTGGCGCTATAGAGTCTGGAGAAAGATAAATGACTGTATCAATATCTATGTCTGTAAATGTGTAAGTCGGATTATTATCTGTGTCGTTAATGCTCCATTCCCATGAAACTAGAGTTGTATCTGCAATACTTCCATCTAATATTTGAGTCGTATATGGTAAACAAAAGATGGAGTCCAATTCAAATTCAGGAACGATATCATATGCAGTAATTGATTTCTCAATCACGCTTTCGCAGCCATTTATATCTTCAACTGTAAGTTTGATTGTTTGTTTTCCTGGAGGGAAACTGTGCATTAAAACAGGCATACCGACTTCTCTTGGTCTATTAGTCTCAAATTCCCAAAGGAATCCTTCATAACATGAATCATGTGCATCTATCGACTTTGAAGCATCCAATGCCGTAGGCGTATTGGCGCAGACCACATCAGGTATTTCAAAATCTGCAAATACATCTGTAATGAAAACTTCAGTACTATCTACTGAAGCTGCACAATCCGTAGAAGAATCTTCCGTATATAAATAAATCCAATAAGAACCTGTCTCATCAAAAGTATAGCTTAAAGAGGATTCTCTAGATATAACTTCGTCGTCTAATACCCAAGCAAATACATCTGCATTAGTACTGCTCTCTGCGTTTAAATTTATCGTATAACTGTCGTTGCATTTTAACTCATAGTCAATGTCCGCTTTTGACCCAATTACGGTTATCAATCGCGATTCATCTGTAGAATCAATTAATATGTTACCTGGTCCTAATCCATGAAACTTCATGTCATAAACTCCAGGATATAAGAACGCATGCGTCGCTGAATTACTTTCCCAGCAATGGTCAAACCTACCTGAATCTGAATACATATGTATAGATGAATAAAAAGACTCATCATATACCATTTCGAATGTTAATTCTGTTCCCGTGCAAATAACTATTTGCTGCCCGTCACTACCGGGCCCTTCTCAGCGAAACGGCGGTATGGTGGGTTTTTCAATAGCATAAATCTCGAACTCTTTAGAGATGTCTATACATCCTCCTTCATCTGTTATGGTTAAGGTAACATAGTGAATACCTCCGGTTGTATATTCATGACTAATTTCAGTATCGTTTTCTCCAAGAGTTACAGTCGTACCATCACCGAAGTCCCATTCTCGAATTTGAATACTGCTATTAGGTGTTGTACTGAAGTCTGCAAAATTTACTGTAAATGGAACGCATCCTCCAATGACATCTGGTATAAAAAATGCTTCTGGTTTTTGAATTATAAAATCTTGTAATACCGTATCCTTACAACCATAGACTGACTCAACAATGAGTGAATGAAAAGTTGTATCAGGATAATTGATATACAATGAATCTCTTTCAGGATGAACATATGTTTGCTCTAAAAACGGATCTGTAGTTTCTTGGCCATCGTCATCCGTTAAGAAATTAGTCCATGTATATGAAACCATGTTTGGATCATTCGCTGTAAGCATGATCGTAAATGAATCCATACAAGTTAAATCTGGGCCAATCGTAAATGACGCATCTGGTTTTTCAACAAACACCGTAAATGTTTCTGTTGTTTCACAGCCCTGATCAGAAATGGCGGTAACTGTTATTGTTTTAAAGCCAGACTCTTCATAAGTTACCCTAGGTTCGTTGTCTAAACTCTGTCCAGGTTTGGCATCCGCAGCACTAGAAAAATCCCATACGTATTCATCTGCGATAGTGTTGTTTGTTAGGATGTTTTCTTGAAATGCACAGAGTGTATCTTGGAATCCAAAATTTAATACGGGAGAACCAATATTAACTGCTCTAGTGAATCTAGATACACAACCCGCAGGAGTTGTAATTGTAAGTTCAACATCAAAAAGACCTTCTGAATTGTAGGTAATGGAACCGGGTTCAAAACCTGAAAATATTTGACCGTCTCCAAAAGTCCATGCATAAGTATCGCCAAGATTCTCGTCTGATGTGTTTTTAAAAATAAAATCTGCAGGTATATTACAATCTATTTTTTTATTAGAAGTAAATGACGCACGTGTACCTTCAACATAAATGAAATCTGTTTTGACATGTGTGTCTTCACAATTTATGTCATCGCCTATATCCACTCTCAATGAAACACTGTATGTGCCTGCTCTTGAGAAAGTATAGCTTGCGTTCTGGCTATTACTTGTGTTTCCATCACCAAATGACCATACATAGCCATTAACTGTAATGCCGTTTGGAACAGTCACATCAGGTGTAAAATTAACTGTGAGTGGGCCACAACCAGAGATCACATCACTTGAGAAATCTATGCGTAATGGTTCATAAACTGTAATGACAACTTCTCCCACTTTAGTCCCTCCTTGACTGTCAAATAAAACTGCGGTATAACTACCGGGTGCCGTGTAAGTATGATCAGGATTTTGATCTACGGATTGTGCGCCGTCTCCAAATTCCCAATAATAATTAGTTTGACTGGGTGCATCGAAACTGACAACAAGTGGCGCACACCCTGCGCTGACATCTGCTGTTTGTGCATAACTATGATTAACCATCGCTATACAGCATATAATTGCTAGGGTACTTAGATATTTAATCATGTTAAAAGTGTTTAGGATTTACTGAATGATAAGCCTCAACGATTTTCAAGTACTGCTCTCGTGTAAATCCGCATTTACAAGGATAGGCCGACATTATATTGCCGACATCAGGTTGGTAGTACTCTCCGTTTGGATCCCTAATGATATGTGTGAATTCACAATCTGTTAAATAAGAAAACAAACTGGTTATTGAAATTTCGAGATTAGCAATAGCGGCAGAGTCTTGCGGATTTAAAAATACTTGGCCGTAGGGATCAGCGGGTGTGTCACATAATTTATCTGCGACCAATTCACAATTTGATCCATCAACCAATTCTATTTCAGAAGGTTCATAAGTATTTAATAATCCGAAAAGATGTCCAAGAAGATGTGCCAGTTGTTGTGCTTCGCCATCTGCACAGTCTCTTTCTAAAAACACACTTGCATCTTCTTGTGATTCAATGCCAAATTGATTGGCGTGACCACAGAATCTCTCTTGTATAGTGTCTAAAAAGAAAATGTTTATCTTATGTATCTGAGCAAATTTCGTTTCCAGCTCCTCAAACCTTTGATCTAAAGTTAAAGGCTCGTCTCTAAGGTAACCCAAGGTATAATCTTCTTCCATCACATTGTATTCACACAATGAAAAACCCATGCAAATGGGATCAAAATATTTGCTGGCTTCTTGTATTATAGAGTCAGCTTGAAATTGTGTCCATATGGCGTCTCTATTCACTGAGTCCACAGCAACATGAGCTATCACATTGTATTTTTTATTGACACATGGAAGGTCCTTGTTTTTTCGATGTAAGTCTTGTGCTTCTCCACTTTGAAAAAAGAAGAGCGCGAAGAGAATTACAAAAAATTTTTTAAAATGGTATTTCGCCATAATTTATTTTTGATAATGATTAAAGTCGTGGACAAATTTCCTTTACAGGAATTTTGGGTTTTTTGTTTACTGTGAATATTTTAAAGACCCCTAATTCTATACCTCCGTTGTTATTGTTGTATTGACCAGCAGAAGAAACCGTAAGGTCATAATTAAATGCAAAATTCCATCCTTTAAAGATGAAACCCATAGTTATAATTGCAGCATCGCCCATTCTATAGGACAAGCCATAATTTAAACGCGTTGGATTTTTCTTATTAAGTTGGTATTCTCCTAAAATTTGAATTATTGTACTTGAAAATCTTTCTGTTGAACTAAAGTAAAGTGCAGGTTTCCAAGTTACTTGAGGAGAAGCATGCATGATATATTGACCATGAAGATTTAATCTTCTTCCTATTGTATTTTGTGTAGCGCTCCCAGTGTAGTTAAACTTGGGTTGTAACAGATGTTGTAAAGCAACACCAACATTAAAGCTTGAGGTTTTTGAAGTATGTTGTCTGAATTTAATTCCAATACCCAAATCAGAATAAGCTGGACTAAAATTTCTTAATTTGTCAAAGTCTGTGTCATTAGGGTCACCAGATCCAAATTCTGCATTCGTCTCATCAATAGAATTAGAGACTCTTCCATATTGGACACCTAGAGTAATTACGCTCTTATATTTGGGGTCTAATGCATAGTGAAATGCTCCATTTGCATAGACAGATGTTTGAGCAACACTTAAAGCTCCTGCAACATCTTGAAATAACAATAAACCACCTCCTATCCAAGCTTTCTTTTTGGCTACGAAAGTAATTGGACTGTCTACATATGCTAATGTCGTTTCATATGGTTGGGTAATAAAGCTGCTCCATTGTGTTCTGTATGTTGCTCCTGCTCTATATGAGCCCGCAAATGAGCCTGTATTGGCTGGATTAAAAAATAAAGGTTGATAATTATAATTAGAAAAGTGTAAATCTTGTCCTTTAGAAGAAAGACTTATAAGGAACAATATGGCAATGTAGTAAGTTGTTCGTTTTTTCATCAAACAGGATTAATAGCTAAAAATGATTTCTAATAACTCTATAATACAGATATTTATGTCTTTATTTATTAGTAAGTTATAGAAATATCAAAAATAATAAGATATATATTGACCTTTAACTCATTTGTTAATGCTTAAGACACAAACACCTGGACTGTTTATTATGAATTCTGAAAATAAAGGGAGGGGTGTTTTTACAACATCACCTATTATTAAAGAAAGTATAATTGAAATTTGTCCAGTTATTGTGCTTTCTACCTCTGATACCCGTCAAATCCATGAAACGTTGCTCCATGATTATTATTTTTTATGGGATTTAGAAAAAAAAACATCGGCACTTGCCTTAGGCTATGGGTCATTATACAACCATTCAGATCAACCTAACGCGATCTTTGATTTAGATTACGATGGCTTAAATATAAAATTCGCTGCAATCAGGGATATTAAAGCTGGTGACGAAATAACTGTGGATTACATCGCTGCTAAAGAGGAGGGTTACAAATTATGGTTTTAGACAATGCTTTTGATATTTTGGAATGATAGCATTTTATTCAACAATATATTTACCTGTGGAAATAGCAGCTACATTGAACATGCCTAAAACTTCAGCTTCTCCATTTTCGTTGACAATATTACCATTCGCATTAGCTAAAGGTTCTGCAAAGATGCCATTTAAACTATTAAGGAGTTGATCTCTGACCGTTTCCATAAAAAAGAATGTTTCATTTGAAATAGAATGAATTTCAACAAAGACAGAATCGCCTGGTACATATGGAATAGCTAAAAGTTCATCATCAACAGGATTCGTCAATTCTCGAATTGGTGGAATAAAAGTTATGTTGTCAATGGGTGTTCCTGAATCAAATCCGGCATCAAACGCAAGATTCATTTCAACGGGTCTATTAAGAAATACACCATTTTTATAAGTCTTAATCCAATAGGAATCACCTAGGCCCTCCAAATCTGTCGCAAAAAATTGACAGTATAAGCCATCTGGTCCAAGGATTTCATTTTCACGTAACTCCTGATTGATAGAGTCAATTTCTGGCACACGATTTAAAACAGCTGTAGCTGTATATTTTTCAGGACCGTGACTTATTTCGAGATTAAAAATATCTCCTACTTCTCCAATGTTATTTGTGCTTCCTGATGGAAGGAAAGTATATTTTCCATTTCCTTCATGGACAAAATTCATAACATTATTTAATCTTGTGTTTTCTACTGTTACTTCCGCGTCCGTAATGGCTGCGCCAGTGCTTGCTTGAAAAATAGGTCTTGTATACGAAAGGTTTATTTCTTGCAAAACATTTTGATTGTTTAAAAATGCATCGACAACAACTTGTGCGGGCGCATCAGCTACGTCTACATCGATTGGGTCTTCACAGGAGAAAATAAAAAAGCTAAGTATTGAAAATAAGAGTATTTTTTTCATCTTAATTAAATTTAAAATTCCAAGTAATGGAAGGAATAAAGTTACCGACTACAGATAATCTGATCGCTTCAAAGTTTTGAGGTTGGGCAGGAACAGGACGTGATTCGCCTGGTCTAAAATAAATTGAAAACGGGTTTCTTCTTGAATAAATATTATAGATGGAAAAAACCCATTCGTTATTCCATTTTTTATTTGGTCTATCTTTACCTTTTAATGTGGCTCCAAAATCCAATCTGTGATATTCTGGAATTCTAATATTGTTTCTATTGTTTAGGCCATTATGAAGAGCTTCATATTCTTGGAAGGAATATGTTGAAGTAGGAAAAGTATTTGGCGTACCAGTGACATATACAAAGTTAGCGCTCAACGACCATCGCTTACCTGCCTCATAAAAGGCCGTTATGCTCAGATTGTGCGTCTGATCAAAACGTGAAGGGTACCACTCATTGCCATTAATTCCTGGAACTCTGCGCTCCGTTTTGGCTAAGGTATAGCTTAACCATCCCGTTAGTTTCCCTTTTGTTTTTTGAACCATAAACTCCAGTCCGTAGGCTCTTCCCTCTCCTTCTATTAATTCTCCTTCTAGGAATTGATTGAGTATTAAATCTGCGCCTTCAACATAATCAACCAATTCAGACATAGTTTTATAATAGACTTCTGTGGTGACTTCGTATGTATTGTCTTTTAGGTTTTTGAAATATCCTACTGCATATTGATGTGCTTTTTGTGGCCTTATGTTATTGGAGGCTGGTGCCCAATAATCCACAGGTGTCGATGCGGTGGTATTAGATACGAGATGAATATATTGCACCATTTTGTTATAACTCGCTTTAACTGAACTCGATGGATTCAATTGATATTTCATTGAAAATCGGGGTTCAATATTACTGTAAGTCTGAATCGATTCCCATTGATCAAAGTACCCAATTAATTCAGGTTCTCTTTTTTCTCCTTCCGCTGCAGGTAAATAATTGTATGCATTTCCTTTACCTGTGTAATTAAAATGGGACCATCTTAATCCATAGTTGAGTTTTATATTTTCCCATACATCTTGTTCATTTTCAAAAAACAAAGCTGACTCAATTGCATACTTGTTTTCTAAACTTACATTTGTTTCTTGGCCTTCACTTATTACAGCGGCATTACCTGGTTCAAATTTGTAGGCGATGGCTTGTCCACCAAATTTAATTAAATTTCTGGGATTGAAAAACCATGTAAATTCTGGCTTGGCACTATAGTTAACGATCCCAGCATTCCAGTCAAATCTATTAATAGCATCATCGCCAAATTTGATTTCATAATCATAATCACTATAATAAAATGTAAGATTTGAAAATAACTTTTCACTAAATAAATGATTCCATCTTAGTGTACCTGTTTGGTTACCCCAATTAAAGCCTGCTTGCGAACCAAAAATAAAATTGTCTCTACCTAAATATCCTGATAAGAACAATCTGTCTTTTTCTCCTGCGGTAAAGTTTGTTTTCAAAGTCAGATCATAAAAATTTAATCCGTTGTCTTGCTGATCTTCATCTAGAAATGGTTTAGCCAAAACATCGATGTATGATCTTCTTCCAGCGACAATAAAGGATGCTTTATCTTTTACAATAGGCCCCTCGAGTGCCAATCTGCTAAATATGGTTCCAATTCCCCCATTAGCTGAAAATGATTTGTTATTGCCTTCTTTCATTCTCACATCGAGAATAGACGCGAGTCGACCTCCATATCTGGCGGGGATACCCCCTTTATACAGTTTAACATCTTTAACAGCATCGGGATTAAAAACGGAGAAGAATCCAAATAAGTGTGAAGAGTTGAAAACAGGTGCTTCGTCTAATAAGACTAAATTTTGATCAATCGTACCACCTCTCACATTAAAACCGGAAGCGCCTTCTCCCACTGTTGAGACACCAGGTAATAATTGTATGCTTCTTATAATTTCTACCTCACCTAATAAGGAAGGCATTTTTTTGATGGTTGATACATCTAACTTGTTGACACTCATTTCAACATTGGTTACATTTTCATCCTCAGGCTCTGCTGTAATAACAACTTCTTCAATCATTTCTCCAGATTCTGAAAGTTCTATATTGACTTTTGTATCTGATTTAAGGTCTATTTTTTGAAATGTAGATTGGAAACCTAGGTACGCAAATTCGATAGTGTATTTGCCAGGTGGGATGCTTATAGCATAAAATCCATATTCATTCGTGCTTACACCAAGGGCTAGTTCTTGGATATATGCGGTCGCACCTATTAAGGTTTCTCCGTTGCTTTTATCCTTTAAGTATCCATTGACAGTCACCTTGTTCTGAGCATGGGTGATTATTGAAAGGAATAGAAAAAGCACTGGAAGTATTATTTTGAATCTCATTGTCACTTTTTATTTAAATAGAAGCTCAAATGTAGTTAAGACTGTATTTATAATCCGTAGAATTTAGATAATACTTATGATTTGAAGGACTAATTAACTAACCCAAGTATAGCAGAAGTGTTCACTCAAAACTTAATTATGATGGTGATACCATAATGCCTATTTTCTCAATTGTCAATGAGGCAGTAAGCAATGCGTTAAGGTGTATGCCTTTCCTTGTGGTAGAACTGGCTTTAGTTACGTTTAGATTACCCAAGTGAATAGATAAACTCGATTTACAGTTTATATTATAATAATAGGGATTGGGCATGAACAAGGCTTAAGCAAAAGGCAATGAATCGACTTTGGGCCATTAAGTTTATTCATGTTCTCATGGGAAATTAGATGCTGAACTAATAATTAACTCAATTATTAGTTAACAATTTCAGATGGGCATAGGTATCCCATTAAACTTATCAAAAAATTCTTTGAGGACAATTAAATTATGGAGAATCCTTCTTACTGGTGGTATGCTTGATTATGCACTAGCGTTGAACCACAACCTGCACATGCAATAGCTGATCCACCGCCTCCTGCACATCCATTAGAACAAGTGTAATGCCAAACGCCTGCGGCGTTTTGTGGAGGTTCTGGTGCTTTTGGAGGTGTAGCTGGTGTGGCTGTAGGTGCCGCGCCAGGTTGACCGCCTAAAGGCTGAATGGCAGAATTACCTCCTAAAGAAATAGCGCCACTTGCTGGTGTTGCTGCTCCTGTTGTGATGTTAGGTTGAATAGCCGGTGCTGCGCCTGCATGGTATGCTTGATTATGAACTAATGTTGTCCCACATGTCGCACATGCGGTAGCAGCTCCTCCGCCACCGGCACATCCTGTTGGGCATGTATAATGCCAAACGCCTTGCGCATTTTGTGGAGGCTCAGCTGTTGCACCTGGAGGTGTTGCTGCTGTTGTAGAAACTGGAGTAGGGACTGCATTGGGATCTAAAACTGGTGCTGGTCTTTCTGGTGGATTTGCACATGAGCAAATGAAAATGGCAACCAACGTAAAAACAGTTAATATCTTAGTCATAATAATTTTGCGATTTAAGAGCGCAATTTACGATAAAAAAACATGCTTGGCAGGGAATAAACGGTCATTATGGTAACAAATGGCATTAATTCTTAATATTTAATCCCATTTCATTACGATTTTTCCGATTGATGCTCTGGATTCGAGATATTCATGTGCTTCAGAGATTTGTGATGCATTAAATGTTTTTGCCAGTTGAGGTTTTATGATTCCGTCTTCTGCCATCTTTGTGACACCCAAGAAAATTTTTTGAAAAAGCTGAGGTTTAAAATCTGCAATCCTCAGCATATTAATAGCGATCATAGACTTGCTTGATAATAATAGCTGAATGGGAGAGAAAAAGCCGAACCCAAGCGCTACACTTAGTGCTTTTAATTTATTGTTTCCTGCGATTTGAGCGGCTGCACCAAAGTTGACCATCGTCCCACCAGGTTGTAAAAGTTTCCATCCTTTTTTAAAAGCTTTTCCTCCGATACTATCAAAAACGAAATCTAATTTTTCGCCTCCGAGTTGTGATTTGATTTCATCATAAAAGTTTTTGCTTCGATAATCTATGATGGAGTCTACCCCCAAACTTTTAAGGTAGTCATGTTTTGATGCAGAGGCTGTACCAAATACTTGACATCCTTTATGTTTGGCAATTTGTACGATGGCAGTTCCTACACCCCCAGCCGCAGCTTGGACGAGTACTTTGTCACCTTCAGATAAAGTAACTGAATGGGCGGCAGCAAAATATGCTGTGCAGCCTTGAGTAGCTAAACCCGTACTTAAACCTGTTTCAATATTATCTGGAATTTTAGCGACACCTTCTACCATAGTTGTTGCATATTCTGCGTATCCTCCAAATCGCGTTAATGCAGTCACCCGATCTCCAATTTTGAATTCTGTGACATCTGTGCCGATGGCTTCAATTGTACCTGCGACATCATAACCTAAAACAGCTGGATTTTTTGGTGCATCAGGATAGAGCCCACGCCGAGCTACCACATCAGCAAAGTTTAATCCAAAGGCTTCTACTTTTATAAGGACTTCTCTTTCTTTAGCTTGTGGAATGTCAATATTTCTTATTTCAAATGCTTTTTCGGCACTACCGTATTTTATAAGATGTATGGCTTTCATATTGATATTATTATTGTGCAAACAATTTACTTTTTATTTTGATACTGTATATATTAAACTTAGAAAATGTATGTGAATGTTGTTTGTATGTCGAATTAAAATCTCAAATCTAAGCTTAGTCCAGTCATAATATTCCTCTAAAAATAATTCAGTAACATTATTTATACTTGTACTTAAGTGTAAAATATAGAAAGATAAGTACAATTATAATATTTATATTTGTACATAACTAACTATATAGTGTAGATAAATACAATTATAAATAGCGTTGATGTAAGGTAAAATAATTGAGTAAGTATGGATATAGTAGGAAGAACAAGCCAACAGCTAAAGTTAAATGAACTGCATAGCACATTGCAATCAGAATTTGTTGCTGTCACAGGACGTCGTCGTATAGGAAAAACATTTCTCATTGATAAAGTATATGAGAAAGAAATTTGTTTTAGAGTTACAGGTATCCAAGGTGGATCTTTCGAGGAGCAATTGACCAATTTTACGCAAAAACTGGCTGAATATTCTAATCAAGTTATTTTAAAACCGGCAGACAATTGGCAAGAGGCATTTCTGATGCTTAAAGAATATCTGAAGCATTTGCCAAATCCCAAAAAGAAACATGTTGTTTTTATAGATGAGTTACCTTGGATTACAACTGCACGTTCAAGGTTTCTACAAATGCTTGCGCACTTTTGGAATGATTTTCTCTCAAAAACCAATGAATTTATTTTAGTCGTATGTGGTTCTTCAACTTCTTGGATTTTGAAAAAAGTTATAGGCGACAAAGGCGGGCTTCACAATAGAGTCACTGAGATTATAAGGTTAAAACCTTTTACATTATCTGAAACAAAGATATTTTTAAAAAGTCGAAGCGTGCAAATGACTGAAATGGCCATAGCAGAAATCTATATGACATTGGGGGGTGTTCCTTTTTATTTGGATAAACTTAAAAAAGGTAAAAGCGTGGCTGCTAATATTGAAGCTTTGTGCTTTTCTGATGATGGTATTTTACGGAATGAATATGACAATTTGTATAAAGCATTATTTGATTCTCCAGAAAATCATGAAGCGATCGTAAAGGTTTTGGCCAAGAGCAATAATGGATTAACCAGAGATCAAATTGTTGTTAAGTCTAAAGTACAATCAGGAGGTCCATTTACTAGAACTATGAATGAGCTGATTGAGTCAGGATTTGTAGTGAAAGTGAGTCCGTTTAATAGGGAGACCAGAGGATCAACCTATAAATTAATTGATGAGTTTTCGATATATTTTCATCGATTTATGAATCGACGAAAGTCATTTCAAAAAGGAGAATGGATAAATATGTCAAATGCGCAATCCTATAAAATCTGGAGAGGTTATGCCTTTGAAAACATGTGCTTTAAACATATTGATAGAATCAAAGACGCTTTAGGTGTTTCTGGCGTTTATACAGAATCTTCGTTTTTTCGTGCAAAAGGGAAAGGTAGCAAGAAAGGGATACAAGTAGATTTAGTATTAGATAGGAGAGATGAAGTGATCAATCTTTGTGAATGTAAATTTTACAACACAATATTTAAAGTGGATAAGAATTACGCCGCTCAATTAAATAATCGTAAGGAGATTTTTAGACAAGAAACTCAAACTAAAAAAACTATTTTCAATACATTAATTACCACCCATGGGATCGACAGTAACGCCTATGCCATTGAAAATGTAGATAGTGAAATTCGATTAACAGAGTTATTTTGAACTGATTATATAAAATGACAGATATTAAATTCACCCGAATGGGTGAAAAACAATCTTAGGTTACACCTTAATTTGCCTCAAAAAAAAATGAAGAGTCAAATTATATTATTATTTATTTTGTGTGGTTTTAGTATGAATTTGTTTGGGCAAAATCCAGATGCATTATTAGATTTAGAAAGTAACAGCCAAGGTCTTTTATTTCCTAGAGTCATGTTGGCTGACAAATCTGATCCTGCTCCTATGACAACTCATGTCCAAGGAATGGTTGTTTATAATTTAAAGAAAGGAGGTGTGCATCCAGATTATATAAGCAAAGGATTCTATTATAACACAGGAAGCGGATGGGAAAGATTATTGGACAGTGGCAAGAATGGTAATTATTTTGGTGATCTTAAGCATGGTTTTCAAATTGAAGATCATAAGGGATGGTACCTTTTGAATGGAAGGGATTTAGATTCTCTTCCCGATAATGCAAAATTAGCAGCTTTGGCTCTTGGAATGGTGGATTCTATTCCTAACGCGACAAATAGGATTTTAACACAAAGAGGTGCGATGTATTCGGAGGGAGGTGCAGATAGTGTTGTATTATCTAAAGATAATATTCCACCCTACGCGCTCAATGGAGTAACGGCAATGTCGGGTATTCATAACCATCTCATAGATTCGCCACCAGTTACTACAAATTCAGCTGGACAACATACTCATGACATAAGAACGGGCGCGCACAGTGCTAGTGGTGCTGAATCGCAAGGGTGGCCAAGTGGCAATAATCATGCAGCTTTTAGAACTACAGAACGGAATCAAATGACTGCAGGTTCATCTTCGAATAGGTTAAATCTTAATGCAGGAGCTCACGTGCATACTGTAAATATCCCAAATTTTCTTTCGCAAACATCGGGTGGTCATACACATTCCATATCAATGTCTAGTGGTGGAGGGGGTGTTGCCGTGTCGCATATTCCTGCATATTTGAGTACGAATGTTTTTATTTATTTAGGTAAATAAATCACCAAGTATCATGTTGTGCTTACGTCGCAAACATTTGAGATAAATCTTTAAATGCTTTAAATTCCAGTGCATTCCCGCAAGGGTCTAAAAAGAACATGGTGGCTTGCTCGCCGGGCTGTCCTTTAAATCTGATGTAAGGTTCTATTAAAAATCGTATGTCATGTAATTTGAGTTTTTCAGCGAGCTTTTCCCAGTCTTGCCATTCTAGGACCACACCATAATGAGGGACAGGCACTTCATGCCCATCCACTGCATTGGTATGTGTTTTTTCGGATTCAGCTTTGGGTTTATAATGAATTACAAATTGATGACCGTACAAATCGAAGTCTACCCACTTTTCGGTTGAGCGTCCTTCTGGACAACCGATGACATCTCTATAAAAAGCGCGCGCCAGTTGGACGTCATGCACGGGTATGGCAACATGAAAAGGCGTTAACTTTCCCATTAGTCTTGAAGTGATTTTTTTGGTCTTTTAAATTCTGAATTCTTATTCCATTTTGGCCAGTCTCTATTATTAGCCAAATCAGATCCAATATTAAAATAGATCTGTGCATCTTGCACCATTCCATCCATGTCCCAAGTGTCTGGATCAAATTCATCGGAAGGAGCGTGGTAGTTATTGGCTACAAAATTTTCTTTAAATTCTTTCGCGTAAGCTTTCCCTTTTTCAATATGTTCATTGCCACCTTCTGCGTATAAAGCCGGCACTCCTCCTTTGGCAAAATTAAAATGATCAGAACGAAAGAAATATCCTTTCTCTGGTTCTTGCTCTTCCATAACATATCGATCTTGTTTTTGCGCATGCTTCTTAGCATAATCATCCATTTGAGAATGACCAATACCTACGATAGTGAGATCCTTCATAGGTCCTGCGGGATTAACACCATCCATGTTTAAATTACAAACCGTTTGGTCTAAAGGGAATATCGGATTTTCTACATAGTATTCAGACCCTAGCAGTCCTTGTTCCTCCGCAGTTACAAATAAAAAGACAACGGATCGTTCAGGTTTCCTTTCTGCTTTCGCGAAATTTTCAGCAATGGCCAACACAGCGGCTGTACCGCTCGCGTTATCTAAAGCACCATTATAAATAGAGTCGCCTTCTACAACTTTTCCGATACCAATATGATCCCAATGAGCGGTGTATACGATATACTCTTCAGGATATTTCTCTCCTTCGATATAGGCGATTACATTTTTTGAAGCACATTCCGAATAGGTGTTTTTAAGTGCCACACTGACTTTGCTTTTTAAGGGTACAGGTTTAAATCCCGGTTTTCTTGCAGCCTTGACTTCAGTGGTAAAATCTAATCCTGCATTTTCAAAAAGTTGTTGCGCTTTGTCTAAACTGATCCATCCTTTTATGCTGCAATCATTAGATCTATCGATGCCTGATAATCCTTGCTGTGGACCTTGCCATGAACTCTGTACAACAAACCAAGGATAACCTGCAGAACTGGTTTCATGAATAATGATTAATCCATCCGCGCCTTGTCGATCCGCCTCGTCGTATTTATAAGTCCACCTGCCATAGTAGGTCATAATGTCTCCCTTAAAAAAGTCAGGATCTTCTCCACCGTAACCGGGATCATTGATTAAGATAACTGCTGTTTTTCCTTTCATGTCTATGCCCGCATAATCATCCCAACCTAATTTTTCATCAACGATGCCATAGCCACAGAAAACCAATTCGGAGTTCTCAAGTTTTAGATCATCTTGCTTCCTTTCAGAATGCACGACAAAATCTTTCCCTTTATTCCACATCAATTTTCCTGTAGGTGTAGTTACTTCCATATGTTTGGTCATATCACCATCCAAAGTGAGTAAAGGGACATCTTGCACGTATGACCCATTGTTACCTGGCTTTAAGCCAAGGGCTTTGAGTTCTCTTTCGAGATAAACTATGGTCAAGTCTTCGCCTGGGGTACAGGGCATTCTCCCAGTGTATTTGTCAGCAGATAATTCTTGTACATGTCTTTTAATAGTTTCGCTTTGAACAGATGATTCTGCAACTGTGGGTTGTGTCGTCTCAGTTTTACAACATAAGATTAGCGTTATCAGGCAAAGTCCAAGTAAAATTCTTAATAGCATAGGGTGGTATTGAATGCTAAAGCTAAGGATTAGTATTTAGTATTCAGATTTTAGGACTTAGATTTTTCGAGAATTTCTAAATTTAAGTTTAGAGACCATAAAGAATTTGTAATGTTTTATTTTTGATTTAAGGATTAGTAATTAGTGTACTGACCCCCATGAAACTGGTTCTACTAGCTTTAATTTCATGCTATTCTTTAATGAATTTTCTAATTATAGAATGACCTTCAAATGCCATGTTGAGAAAATAGATGCCAGAAGGTAAATCTAGAATATCTACTTCGATAGTATCATCCATTGAATTGCCTTGATACATCAATTGACCTTGTGTATTATATATTTTCCAAATTCCAAGTTGTTTATCTGATTTGATATTTAATGTTTCAGAACTCGGATTTGGAAAAATTTCTAAATCGAAATCTAATACAGTTTGCACGGCATTTGGATCGATAACTTGGATTAAGAATGGAATAATTGGAAAGGTGCAATTTGCGGGCGTTTCCGAGATCTTGATGTTGAAGTAGATAGTTTCTCTAGTGAAATTACTGACTGTGGCAACCGGACCAATTTCATAATTTTGGCCAGAAGCGGAACTAAGATTTTTTGATAGTTGAGGTGCTTTTTCATTAAAGTTTAATTGATTTATGTCTTCGTCAGTGGAGATAATGAATTTTCCAGGAGCTAATAATAAATCAAATACAACTTCATTCATTGTGTCCTTAGTTAAGAAAACAGTCTTTGTGTCAACAATATCTTCATTAGCATCTTGTATAATAAATCTTCTCTCGCCTTCAATCTCAGAATACACACCAAATGAATACAAACGTGCATTCTTATGGATTGATAGCTCTAAAGGATAATTAGACACAGATTGCAATGGATAGAATGCATGAATAGGTTGCATGTACATCGGTGGTGTAATTTGCATTGCAGATTGCCCATAGACAATTGTATCATCACCTTGTGGATTCAGAAATAGAGTATCCGAAACTTCAATGAGATTTAGGCCTTCTTTATCGGAATACCAGTTCATTAAAGGCAGGTCTGTGAATATTTTTGCAATGTTGTTTTGCAAAACATTAAATGTATCACTTTGCAATTGTCCCGCCACAGTAACTGATATTGTGTCAGAATACAAGGTGTCACATTCGTCAAGGTCGTAAGAAAAATAAAGACCGGTCTCTGATACCTTAAATGTTTCTGAAAATGATTCATCTTGCCAAAATGATTCTTTGTCATCAAGTCCAGCACCAAATAGGAAACTTTCTATTGTAAATTCTTCTCCAGGACAGAGGACAGGATCGTTAATAATGTTTACTGCAGGCTTAACTGCAAAATCAGCTATTTTAAATATTGTGGAAGTGGCATTTGGACATGTACTATCTTCATCTAGTAATGCATAGTTGTAAAATGTAGTGCTATGAAAAGAAGTGTCAGTGCTTGTTATTCCGTTCCTTTTCCAGAATATGCTGTCATAATCTACATTTTCTACAGTGAGTGCCATGATTGGATTTATACAATCAATAGTTTCAGAACTGGTTTTGATTTGAGCTACTTTATTAAAACAAGAAGACTCATATAGTACATATTGAGTATTGACATCAGGATTCAAATGTTTGTCTAATTCGCCTGACGGCCAAAGGACTATTAGAGAATCAACAGTTTGAAAATCTTTGAGACCAAATCGTGCAGTCAAAGAATTGGTAACACCATAGCCTGTACCACTTTGAATGACACGTGTTTGCATCCCCCAGTCACCGTAAAGTTTGACTGTTGCTCCTATACCTGATCTGTTAGAAGTATTACCGCGTAAACTCAATCCAAAATAGTTATTCCCATTTCCGATATTTGTAAAGAGTTTATCAACTTGTTCTGTAGTTCCTTCGATAGCTTGGTAAGAAGCAAAAACATCTGTGAATCCATCTTCATTATAATCACCTAATGCAAATGAATAAATAGGATCAAGTCCAAATGGATCATTCAAAACAGAGAAAGAGAAATCACCTTTATTTAAGAAAAGATAATCTTCTACACCACCTACAAGGATGTCAAGAAATCCATCATTGTTAAAATCGGCAACACCACTTTGATATCCTTCAGTGGTGATAGCTCCAGGTTCAATAAATTCTTTTTTCTCTAGAAAAACAATTCCGTTTATATTTTCAAAAAGTTGTAAAGGTTGTCCATGCTGTATCATAAAAAGATCAGGATCACCATCGTTATCAAAATCTCCAAAATTGCAAGTCCATGTTTGATTGCCATTGGCCAAACCATATGGTGCGGCCATCTCCTCAAAGACGCCATTATTATTTATAAAGAGTTGATTGATACGTCGCGGGTCAGCAGTACTGTTGACATTGATTCTACACTTTGCAATATATAAATCCAAATCATTATCTCCGTCGATATCTGTCCATTCGCTAGCATAATTACCTGAGTTGTCTGAAACAGGAATAGTTTCCATATTGATGACATTTAATTTGTTTTGTAATTGACCAGTGCCGTCATTCATGAAGGTGAAACTAAGTCCGTCGTCATTACAAACAAATGCATCAAGCCATCCATCATTATCAATATCTACGAGGTTGGAAGATTGTGCAAAGAAGTTGCCTAAACCAGATTGGGACAGTTCAATTGATCCGTCATAATCTTGAGAATTAAAAGTGGATACGCCATTTTGGTTTCCTGCTGTGAGTAGGTCATTGAAATTGTCGTTATTAATATCCCCTATACTTATGGTCCAAGAGTCTCCATCAATAGGTTGAAGATTTCCTGCTCGCCAAAAGAAATGCCCTTCTTCGATGGGAAGGTAAATTTCTAGTTCACCGCTTATGTCAATAGCACCCAGATCATCTCTAAAATCACCGTTAAAATCTGCAAAGAATTTACTCGTATAGCTGATAGATTGTCTTGTGGAAAAATTCTCCTTTTGCGTAAAAGCTACAAAGTCTTGTCCAATACAAGAAAGAGTGGATAACATAGAAAGGCATACGCAAGTAAGTCCTCGAAGTTGTTTCAAGTTTCTCATAATCCAGTTTGTATTCTAATTTAGCTGTTTTCTATAAAAATTACACGTTTGAAAATTCAAGTACCTTCCTACAGTACGACAAACCGTTTTAAATGTGTGCCAAGTGTAAAGAAATATACACCTTTACTCAAATTAGAAATTTCGATTTTTGATAGAATATCTTCTATTGTTCCAGTTTGCATTAATTTGCCTTGAGCGGAAAAAATGTAGTATTCTTTAAATGTAGCATCCTCTTTTATAATATCGAGAAAGTCTGTGGTGGGGTTGGGGTAGATCTGAAAGTTTGATTTTGGACTTAAAATTTCTATTGAATTAGATTCAATAATACCATCTAAATCATATTGAGAAAAGAATCTCCATATTTCTTGAGACGCATCAATATCATAATTTGTTTGATCTAGTAGAAAATTCGACCCTGGCCAAGTGTGCCCACCTCCGTCTATAAAAAAATGTTCTACTGAAGATCCATTTGTGCCGTTCTGATAAATGAAATGTATGACAGTGCTTCCGTCTGTCGTATCAATATCTTCAATTGGCGTAGTGATAGGCGTTTCACTACAATTGTTTTGTGTGATCCAAAAACTTATAACATCTTCTATGGGTAAGGCAATTGCTGATCCGTCATATGGAACAACGGCGTCTGCATTACCGTGTATTTCTAAAATAGGCACTGCTTTGGCAAGCGCGCAATTATCAAATGTAGGCATAGACATAGAACCTGTTACAGAGGCGATGGCTGCAATTTTATCACTTAGGTTGCAAGCGAGATGGTAACTCATGAATCCTCCATTGGACATGCCAGTGCTATAAACTCTTTTTAAATTGATATTGTAGGTACTTGCGATGTGGTCAATCAAAGCAGATGTAAAGCCTACGTCATCAATTTGACTGCCTCCCCATCCCACATTAAAATGTGCATTTCCAAAAGCATCCAATGTGCCTTGCGGATGCACAACGATAAAGTTTTCTCTATCTGCAATAGATCTAAAGTCACCATAAAACAATTGCTGTGTCGCGCTACTGGTGTATCCATGAAAATTTAAAACCATGGGTACGGCCTCCTGACTATTATATTTTTCGGGAATGTAAATGATATACTCACGTTCAATATTGTCATGCATTAAAGTGGCATTTATAGTTTCTTGTGCGCTAGATATGCTAGTCAGAATAATGATTAAAAAGGCGATAGAGAAATAGTTTTTCATAATTGTCTTTGTTAAATATATTAATATAATAAAAAAGATCAGTATTTACGATTACACTTTATCTCTAAGTAACTTATATAAGGAATCACTGAAGTGGCAACACTCCTACAATAATACTCTTGGTTCTTCATCCTAGGCAGAATTATACCTAGGAGATTTTTCACTTTTTAAGGTAGTTTTTTGCTGTCACTTATTAAATTTGAGTCCATTCCAGAAAGTAAGACAAATATGATTATTGCTTAAAAAATGTAGCAAATTGTATGAATTTTCAAGTTATAATTTAAACGAACAGAAACGACGCAACTACATGCCTTCAAAAATGTCATGAATCAAATGCCCAGTCGAAAGACAAAAATTCTGAGTGATAAAAATGGGTGGCATAATTTTATTTATAGAGAAGTGTCACATCAGCAAATGAGTTTTCTAAATTTGGAAAGATTATACGTTGTGAGTCTCAATCTATTTATACTAAAATTGTATCGGATTCTGGCGAAGCAAAGATTGTTTCAAAGACATTAATAGTTATAAAGGAATGCTAATGATTCAAGTTTTTTTAAACACTTAAGTCACACCTTATAAATGTAAATTATAGGGTTAATATGAAAAGTAAGATGGAGATAAAATCTGCATGGAGGATGATTTTGATGTGACCTTGTCAAGGTTGAGTAAAGTCGAATTCATTAGTCTTATTAAAGTAAACTGAATGGAATAAAAATGAGGACTGAGATTAGGATATAAAATTTTAGATACCCGCTCTGGATTCGATCTGAGAAGGACAGGTAATTGATATTATTAATATTTAATAATCATTATTTAAAGTTTAGAAGGACTTTTTGTAAATTTTGATTCTGGCGCTATTAATTGTCAATGTTAGTTTATAGAGCAAATTATCGTTCTTTCTGGTCGTATTAGTATTTGCTATAGCATGATCATGCTATTGTGTGCTAAAAATGGAACACATATATTTGAGATAATAAAAACCTTTGATTATGAATCAATTACAAACGCGTTCTAGAATTAGTGAACTTTCAAAACGGGAAAAACAAGTAGTTCAATATATTGTTGATGAATATTCCACAAAAGAAATTGCGCGGAAGATGTTTGTAAGCTTTGAAACAATCAAATCACATCGCAAAAGTATTATCACTAAACTTCATGTCAAGAGTGTAGCTGGTATAGTAAGAGAGGCCATGCTGGATGTGATGGCGGAAAGTGATCCCATTCGTTTAAAACCAAACAAGAGAAGACTTTTAAGTTTAGCATAATCATGCTTTTAAATTATTATGTATAAAGAGCATCAAGTACCGTTTATGCACTCTATTAAGCCGATGGTTTAAAATACAGCTTATTATCAGATTTTGATTTTATCTTTATAAAAACAAAATCGCCCCCTCATGAAAAAGATTGTCACTAGCCCGATTGCAGCAATTTTAACGGAAAGAGAAACTGATATTATTCACTTAATTATTAAAGAATACTCCACTAAAGAAATAGCAAACGCATTGTTTTTAAGTACAGAAACAATCAAGACCCATCGAAGAAATATCTTTAAAAAATTAGGCGTTAGGAATGTTGCAGGTCTAGTGAGAGAATCGATATTGCATGGCATTGTTAAACATGAAAATATTCTCCTATCTCAAACTCAATCAGAAATGAGAGCCTTGGAGGTATAATTTTAATCTGGCATATAGATTTAAAATTCAAGTTACTTAACTATCTCAATATGGCATGCGCTTTTAGGAATAAAAACTTCCTTACTATGAATTGAGGAAGAGTGAAGAGAGATGGAGAATTAAGAATTAAGAATTAAAAATTAAAAATTAAGAATTAAGAATTAAGAATTAAAAATGAAGAATGAAGAATGAAGAATGAAGAATTAAAAATTAAGAATGAAGAATTAATGATTATGAGTGAGGCATGAAGAATTAAGAAACCCATGAAATTTTCAACACTTCGACCCCTTGTCACATCAACTTAATTGTTTCTTCTCAATTTCATAATATCAGTTATGTGTGTAAATATCACAATAGGGACTACGACTGCCGGCAGTAATACAAAAGGAAAATATAATACTGCACGATTGGGTTGATCGAAAGCAAATTGTTGGAAAGGTAATTCTGAAGATAGTAAGCCATTTATAACTATAAAAAAGATTAAAGCCAAGCCAATGTAATTCCATAAAATCATAAAGCGTTTACTTATTCTGTCCTTGTAGTGTAGAGCGCCAACAATGATTGCAGTGATGCCTGCGAGAATATCGTAATTCCGACCTTCAAATGTCATCAATTGTGGTATCATGTCGTTGAGAAAAAGATGTAATAAAACTATTTCAACAGGGATGCGTACCAAATGTAAAAATGTACTCACCTTTGTCCTTCTATAATTCAGAATAGTTTCAATTTTATTATTTCTGAATGCTAAAAAAAACAATACGAAAGTAGGTGCGAGCACCAAAATAAATCTCGGAGGAAAGGCTTCTGTATTTAGATAAAATCCAGAATATGCTGCAATGGATTGGATGAAAGCTATAATCAAAATTATTATGACATATTGGATTGAATTTTTATTCGACAAATAGAAAAACAGAATAGAAAAAACAACACAAGCTATAAATAATAGATTTATCCAAAGTGGAAGTGGGGTTATCATGTTATCTTTTTTGAGTTATAATGTCATAAATAAGCGGTAGAGGTCAAATGATAAATATAGAAATATTCCTAAATATTATTACTCTCTCTCTTGGTGTAAGTCTGAATTCATTAACTGGTTAATAAGTTTCTTTATTTATGGAATATTCTCATATACAACTATATGGGCATCATCCTTGTCCACGATTGCCGTTAGCCACTTTTGTTGAATATGCATTTTACTGAATTCAATATTGTCATTACAAGGCGCTAACGCATCAATTGCGCCGTGAAAATGTATGATCAGAGATTGAATATTCTGCCAATCCATTTCAATATCCTTTAAGGATTGGTTATATGCCATTTTTTCAGAAGTTGCAACATCGATAAAAGAGGGGAGTAGCCAACGTGAGATTTACGAATTACATAAGTAAGCATACCATTTTATGGGTTCGCTTTTGGGATGATTAAGTGTTTCTATAATTAAGGCTCCATCAATAAGTTCTAGGTAATCTGCGACCAATTAAGCTACTATGTGGCCGCCGCATGAATGGCCAATTACATAAACTTGTGAAGGTTGATATTGGGTAATTATAGTTTTGACAGCGTCAGCATTTATGGCGAGACTTAACTCAGCATTTCCTAAGTCGGAAGAGCCATATCCTAATCGATCTATTGATATCAACTTGACTTTTTGATTAAATTCACTATCTGCCATATAAGATTTAAAAGCATCCCAGCATCCTGGGGCACCGCGTATGAAAAGAATGAGTGGACTATTGTTATATTTTAATCCCTTTCAATATATCTAAGGGGTCGATTTTCGAAATTTATGCTGTGTATTTGACATTCTAGTCGAAGCGGTTCAAAAAATGTCTTTACGGCTTCATGAGGCCCATCAAAATAAGTAGAGGTTGTATTTAATAAGAGAACAATAACAAATGAGAGGCATAAGATTAAACCTGCTAAAATTTTTAAGTTTATTTTTAATATTCATAATTCATAATTCATAACTCATAACACTCAATTGTCGATCCATGTTTTAAATCCTTTTACTTTTTCTCTACTAACGACAAATTCTTCGTTAGAGTTTAATGATATTTCCAATTTCAACCTATTGTTAAGATACGGATGAATTTTATGAATTGACTCGAGAGCCACAATATGTTTGCGACTAATTTTAAAAAATTTATGAGGATCCAAATGGCTATTGATATTATCTAAGGATTTGTCAATGATAAACCTGTGTCCTTTATTATTAAAAGCAAAGCTTAAGCCTTCCTCTGTAATAAAGTGACTGATGTCTGACGTATTTAAGTATGCGTAAGCAGTACCTGACTTAATAAGGAATCTTTGTTTGTAATTTTGATTGGTTTGCTGAAAAATATCTTTTGTTATATTTTCCCAATTAATTTCCATCGAGCTCTTATTAGGAAAAAATTGCTGATACTTATTAATTGCTGCTCTTAATGCTTTGTCATCAATGGGTTTTAACAGATAGTCTATGCTGTTGACTTTAAATGCATTTAAAGCGTATTCATCATAAGCAGAAGTAAAAATAATGGGGCAGTTGACTTGGACTTTTTCAAATATTTGGAAACTTAAACCATCTGCTAATTGGATATCCATGAAAATTAAATTTGGTTCAACATGACTAGTCAACCAAGCGACGGCGTCTTCTACAGAATCTATGACTTCTAATATTTTTGCATCAGCCAGTTCCTTTTTTATAAGACCTTCTAGACGTTTTGCAGCATAATGTTCATCTTCAATTATTAATATCCTCATGTCGGTTGTTTGTTATTATAGGGAGTTTGACAATGAAATAATCGTCAGATTCAATGACCTTTATTTCTTGCTCAGTCAACAAGTTGTATCTAGATTGAATATTGGATAAGCCCATTTTTGTGGAATTGTATTTTTGATTTTTCTTCTGCAAATTGTTTCTAACGACGATGAAGTTGTTTTCAGAAAATAACTCAATCTTCAAAGGTTTGCTTGATGAGGTTATATTATGTTTTACCGCATTTTCAATTAATATTTGTAGAGAGATAGGAATTATAAAGTGATCTAAATGTTGAGTATTAACTGTATTAAAAATATGGATTTTGCCATGAAATCTAGTTTTAAGCAAATAGATGTATGACTCTAAGGCTTTAAGTTCTTGCTTGAGCGTTATGAGTTTTTCGTCTCTTACTTCAAGAATATTTCTGTAAGATTGTGACAGATGTTGTACAAAAGTGATGGCGACATTAGGTTCTTCAGGAATCATCGTGACTAAAGTGTTGAGACTGTTGAAAAGAAAGTGTGGATTTACCTGATCCTTCAATGTACTTAGTTTTTGTTCAGCGGTTATTTTATGGAGTTTATTTTTTTCGATTTCAATTATACGTGATTGATTAAAATAATAAATGCCTTCATAAAGAAAAAAGCCTAAAGCTATCATCGTAATTGTAATGACTTGGGCTTCAATGTCATGTTCGTCATGAAATTCAGCATGTACAGCAAAAAACTTTTTGACAACTTGTCCCATGACAATATCAATTAAAATGTACATGATTGCCATTCGCGAAAGCACATAAAACAAACGCTTAAAATTAAAGGTGTAACCTGGGTATCGTTTATGATAATGTATTGTAACATACCTAAAACCCAGCCAATAGACTATTGTATAAATAAATCCCATTGGGAGGCAAGACTCACTAAAATCAGATATACCTTCTACACCAAAAATCATAATGGTGGTAACTAGAGTGACGATCGGAATGCCAAAAAGCATTAACCACATGTCATTAAAACCAATGTATTTTTCTGATTTGAACAAAATTTAAAATTCTACTTTGTACATAAAGTTAGGAAAGAATCCTATTTGGAATATATCATTGACCTCATTAGTGAGGCGATTGTATGATTTTGAAAATATATTGTCATTATTTGTGACGTTTTGTATGTCAAAATAAAAGGCCTGAGAGAATTTTTTCTTGGTACTATTAAGTTTGACGCCCACTTTCATGTCCCATCTAAAATATGAACTGTATTGTTCCTGAAACGCTTGGGATTCATCAAAAACTTCTATTTCATTTATTTGGGATGATTTTAAATCAATAGGTGTGTAAAACCGCCCACCTGCCGTTGTGACTTTAGTGTCAAAAGTAAATCTGTGTTGTTTTTGCTTACCACATTTAAACTCTTTTCCCGCAAGGAAATTGACCACTCTTTGATTATTGAAAGCAGTGTTCCTTTCAATACCGTCACTACCTTTGTATTTTGAATCAAAAAATGACGCTGTCAAAAGGACATAGTAGCCTTGATTAAAGAATTTCTCTATGGTCAATTCAATCCCTTTATTGGTACCCGTACCTTCACTAATCAAATTGTTTTTATCTATCGGGAATCCAAAGTCAGCACCAACGTTTAAAACAGAAAAGGAGCTTGATTCTTTTTCCACGGGAACATTTGAAATGTTTTGATAATACACTTCCAGTTTTGATCTCCAACTTTCATTTATTTTAAAGTCATATCCTAAAACCAGTTGATTGCTTTTAGAATAATCTAAACTGCGATTAGGGTAGGTGGTCATACCATTGTTTTGGAAACTGGCAATTTGAATGGGTATGGGTTGTGCTTGGTGGTGCATGCCATACCCTAAACTCAATTTGTGCTTAGCTGCTAATTGCCAACTGATTGCCGCTCTTGGATCAAGCACTGATTTGTCATTCAAATCATAATACATTTGGCGCAAGCCTGCATTAATAGTCCATGCATTATTTAATCTTATTTGTGCTTGTATAAAAGGTTGGAGGAGAAGCGTGCGTGCGTTGAATTTATAAACTTCTTCAAGGTCAAAAATACCATCATTGTTAAAGTCATTTCCAAATTCTGCACTTTCAAAAAACAAATTTGAACCTATGCTTTCAAACAATACGCCAGCTCGAATTGTAAAATGACTGTTGTATTTATTATTGTAGTAAGATGAAAAAGAATACCTGCTTAAAGCATTGTCTCCTGTTACAAAGGGTCGTTTGATTTCAGCTTCCGTATCTATGTTATAATATCTTTCCCTCATAAATTGCACACTGTTACCAGAAATCCCGATAACTGTTTTTATATAGGCTTGATTGTCTAGAATAAGATTATGCTTGAGTCCTACTACACCAAACTTACTGTCTGCGAATGCATCTTCATCATCCGCAGAAAACAAATCTGTTTCATCAACTTCGTCTGCTAGAAAGGCGATGTCGCTTTTCCCTCCAACCCCAAATAAAGTAAAGCGCCCAATTTGAGTTTTGCCAAAATCAAATTTAAATGAGAGATCTTGGTAATTAGGAACAGCATTGGTACCGATGTCCAATCCCATAGATTGTGCAACACCTGTAAACGCATATCTCCCAGCAATAATAAAACTGCCATTGTTTCTTTTGTTTAATGGTCCTTCAATCATACCCTCAAAACCAGTGATGACTCCCATTTGTAAAGTGTATTCAACTTTATCTTTATTGCCGTTTCTAAATCCCAAATCAAATACGCCAGATAGTGCATTACCATATTCTGCAGGAAAAGCACTCGTAAAAAAATCAGAATTCTTCAGAAGATTTGGGTTCAATGCACTGACAGGTCCACCAGTCGTGCCTACTGTGGAAAAGTGATTGGGAGACGGGATAGGAATACCTTCTAATTGCCATAATAGTCCAGTGGGGCTATTGCCTCTGATCACAATATCGTTTCTACTGTCATCTGCCGTACTGACACCCGCAAAGTTGCCCGCCAGTCGGCCGACATCACTTCTGCCACCAGAAAAACGATTGACTTCTTCCATACTAAATTGCCTAGATGAGACGGTCGCCATGTCGTTAATACTCCTGTCTTTTTCAGTATTGCCTTTGATTACAATTTCGTCAAATTGATTCAAAGATTCATCCATCTTTATATTAAGATAAATTTGCTTACCCGCACTGACTTCTATATTAGGGATAATAATATTTTCATATCCCAAATAACTCACTGCAAATGCACGCCTGCTAATGGGTACGTTAGGTATTTTAAAAGAGCCATCAATATCAGTGACAGCATATATGTTTTCAGATTCTGATATCAGATTTATTGTGGCACCTATAAGTGGCAGTTCGGATTGTGCATCAATTACATTGCCCTTAATAAGCTGAACACCATTTTGGCTATTCATCTTAAATACACATAGTAAAAGAAAGCAAAAGATCAATACTTGATTCTGCATTATTTGAATTTTGCTCAATTTGGCGTAAAAGAATAGACATTGAAAGTAAAAAGTCATGAACTGTTATTCTTTAAGGTTGAATTGTATTTATTTAGATAAGTAATTCTTCTTTGTAATATTATCAATCTAATAGAGTTTAATATTCATATGCAAAAACAACAACAACTTTTATGTATTCTCATTAGCATATTGCTGATGCAATTTGGGAATTGTCAAACATCTACAGCGGATGACAAAACATATGGTGGCATTGATGTAGGGATTAATATGACTTCAGTGATCTCTAGTTTTTCGGGAAATGGAAACTTGATAGATGCTTCAGATTTTCCTCTTGTTTTTAGGTTTGGTAAAAAGAAACTCAATCTGAGATTAGGATTAGGTGTGCAAGCCAGTAGTCAAGAAACTTTTGATAATATCACTTTTGCTTTTAGAGAATCATCATTTAGAGAAGTTTCGCTGCGGTTTGGCTTTGAAAGGCATATAGAAAGCGAAACCAAATTAAATGGATATTGGGGGCTTGATTTTATTGGTCGTTTCGATCAAGATCAAGTAGAAATCTTTGGAAATAACGGAGGGATGAGTGTCTTAAAAGATAATACAATAGGAGTGGGTGGTGGCCCATTATTTGGATTGAAATACCAATTGTCTAGCAGGATTTATTTCAGCAGCGAAGCCACTCTTTATGGACTATTGAATTTTGAAACCTATACTGAAGAAGGTCTTAATACAAATACCAGAGTAAATACAACTTCATACGATTTGAGTTTGCAAGCACCATTAATGTTATATATAAACTATAAACTCTAAGTCATGAATAAATATAGAATAATAGTTTTTGTTTTATTGGCATTTGTGAGTGTAGAGCTTGCTGCGCAAAAACTACAATTGAGAAGTAAAGAATTGGGCTTAAATATGTCACCCTTAATAAGCCAAATTATTCCTTTTAGTAATGGCACGAGGTTATCAGGACCTTTTGGTTTAATGTATCGTACGGGGCGGAATAATAGGTATTTTAATATGGAATTAGGCGTCCAAATTTTTAATAATAATGACAGTCAAAATAATTACTTTAATCTGGCTTTGGGATTTTTAACAAAAAAAGCATTAGGTGAAAAATGGAATTTTTACAACTCCTATAACTTCCTAGTATCCAGTGGTTCTTTCAATGAGCCCAATGATCCGAGTAATGATAGTAACGGAGGTAGTTTGGGATTAAGTTATGCGGCGGGATTAGAGTATAAATTAAAGGAATCCATTTACATTGGTACGGAAACTCATCTTTTCATTGGTACTTCAGATGAATCTTTAAGGATCCATATTATCCCACCAGTAGGGCTTTTTATCATCTTGAAGTTGAATTAAGTCTTAAAACAGCAATTTGACACTATTCATGACTTGTGATCTATTAAAAAAATAAGTAGAATATGCTATCTTGATAAAATATTAATAGCTGCTTACAGTTATGTAATGATAAGAAAGATCATTTACAACTTTTTATAAATTCTAAAAATGAAGAATTCTCACTTTAAATTTTTATTAGTCTTTGCTCTATTGGCGATCATAATTTCTTGTAATAGAGAAAATGTCATTCCAGAAAATACCTTCAATCCTCAACTTCCTGATGAAGCCTTAAATTATACGAGTGTGATGTCAGATGTCAATAATTTCATTTTGCCTGAAGTTTTGTTGGCGGAAACGGAGTCTCCTTTTGGACATGAGGTCGTATCTGGAGGTTTGACCAATACAATTTTTCAAAGGGTGGAAAATGATGAGATTGCCACTTTAGGTCGTGTACTTTTTTATGATAAGCATTTATCCAGGAACAATTCAATTTCTTGTGCAAGTTGTCACAAGCAGGCATTGGCTTTTTCAGATGATAAAGCTTTGAGTGAAGGTTTTGGTGGGGTATTAACATCTCGTAACTCTAGTGCTATTGTTAATCCGCTTGTAAGCAAGAATTTTTTCTGGGACAGTCGTTCGTTTAGTTTGGAAGACTTGGCTTTACGCCCAATCCAAAATCACATAGAAATGGGCATGGAAAATATGGATGAATTAACTGCAAAACTTTCTCAGAATGAATACTATGATGATTTGTTTGTAAAAGCATATGGCAGTGAAAATATTACACCTAATAGGTTAGCAGAATCGATCAGTCAATTTGTGGCATCGATATTTAAAAGAGATTCGAAATTTGATACGGGATTGCAAAATGATTTTTCTAACTTTTCTGAATTAGAAAAGCATGGAATGGCTTTGTTTTTTAGTGAAACAACTCAATGTGCAAAATGTCATGCTGGTGCTAATTTTTCTACTCCGACAGGATTTGGAAATGAATATGAAGATACAGGAGGATCAACAAATATTGGTTTGAACCTTGTGTATGAAGACAATGGATTTGAGAATGGAAAATTTAAGATTCCTTCTCTTAGAAATATCAGTTTAACTGCACCATATATGCATGATGGCAGATTTGAAACACTAGGAGAAGTCTTTGATCACTACAATGATGGTATTCAACCACATGAAGATTTAGATCATAAATTAAATAATAATGGCACACCGGTGAGTATGGGATTAACAGATTTGGATATGCGCGCAATGGAAGCATTTTTAAATACCTTAACGAGTGCCACGATTA
>ENA-ORXM01000743-ORXM01000743.1-marine-metagenome-genome-assembly--contig:-NODE-743-length-51864-cov-13.241721_pt1 | contig 51864 bp, 37 predicted proteins | sample MGYA00237867_ERZ511480 | MGnify/ENA primary metagenome ERZ511480 (study PRJEB26309, sample SAMN06266103) | marine metagenome | isolation source: Algal blade | place: United Kingdom:Sidmouth, United...
AAGACTTCGTCCGCAATAAGGCGATTTTTCCGATCCAAGAATAAAATTCTAAATTGCTCTTTATTCTCAAACTGCATGGCAGACCGACAATACTCCAAAAGCGCGGCCCATGAAGAGAGTATCGGGCGGCCCATAATGTTTTCTTGACCAAGTTTTACGGCCGCCGCTTTCAAAAGTTTAAGATCTAAAGCAGATTTAGGGCTAATGCCATTCACTTCGATTAAGCGTTCCTCGGGCGCGGCTACAACCCCTGCAAAGCTCCCGAAAATCGAGATTAGTTCTTTGGCGAGAGGTTTAATGTCTTTGCGCGGAATAGAGTTGAAAAGGTAGAGCTCCAACAATTCGTAATCTGCAAGCGCGTCAATGCCGCCCGTCGAAAACCGTTCTCTGAGGCGGTCTCTATGCCCAATATAATGAGGTTTAGGGGTCGCTTTCGTCAAGAACGCGTTCCCATCAAACGTAAGGCGGGCGGTTGAGACCTTTGGGCGAAAGCGTGAAGATTTCGCACCCGTCATTTGTGACGCCTATTGAGTGTTCAAATTGTGCCGTTAATTTGCGGTCGCGCGTTACGGCCGTCCATCCATCCGACAGAATTTTTACATCTGGCTTTCCAAGATTTATCATCGGCTCAATCGTAAAGAACATACCTTCGCGTAATATCTCGCCTTCGCCTGGACGCCCAAAATGTAAAATGTTCGGGCTGTCGTGGAAGAGACGACCAATACCATGGCCGCAGAAATCCTGAACAATAGAGCAGCGCTCTCCTTCAGCAAATTTCTGTATAGCGTGACCTATATCGCCCGTCGTATTTCCAGGTTTTACGGCGGCAATACCCAACATCAGGCTGTCATATGTAATATTGATAAGGCGTTCAGCGCGGCGGTTAATTTCGCCGACGGGGTACATGCGCGACGTATCACCGTGCCAGCCATCGACAATAACCGTCACGTCAATATTGACGATACTGTCGTTCTTTAGGGGCTTGTCATTTGGGATGCCGTGACACACGACGTGATTAACGGACGTGCAAACTGTGTGTTGATAGCCCCGATAGCCAAGACAGGCTGGAACGGCATTATTATCCAATACAAATTCGAATGCGGCTTTGTCCAAAGCCGCCGTAGTCACGCCGGGTTTAACAAGTGGGGCAAGTATATCTAAACATTCTGCGGCGAGTTTACCTGCCTTGCGCATGCCCGCGAAATCACTTGCTGTGTGAATCTTAATGGCGCCGTCGCGAATATCTTCAGAGTCTTTAGCATCAATATAATTCATAACCTTACTATAGAGGGTTCTCGCGATTCATGCCACACATATTAAATATCATTCGAAAGAATATGGGGATTGGATTTGCCACATGATCAAAGTGAAAACGCCACATCAGTTGTCACAGCTGGCGTTATCTTAATTGGTGACGAGCTTTTGTCAGGTCGAACGCAAGATACGAATTTAGGTACAATTGCGAAATTCCTAGAGCCTATTGGCGTGCAAATCAAAGAGGCGCGGATTATATCTGATGATGCGGAGACGATTACCAATACAGTCAAGACGATGTCGCATATGTTTGATTATGTATTCACCACAGGCGGTATCGGCCCGACACATGATGATATTACCGCCGATTGTATTGCGAAGGCATTTGATTTGAATATTTCAGAGCGAGAAGACGCGTTAGACGCGCTCCGTGAACGATACGAAGACAACGAGTTGAATGCCGCGCGTCGACGTATGGCGCGTATTCCAGACGGTGCAAGCCTCATTAAAAACCCTGTCAGTCAAGCGCCAGGATTTCAGACTAAGAACGTGTTCACGCTTGCGGGCGTGCCGTCTATTATGAAAGGCATGTTGCCCGATATTGGCCACAGGCTTAAAGGCGGCGCAAAAGTTCATTCTATAACAGTCACGGCTGTGGAAATAGGCGAGGGTGACGCGGCCAAACCGCTTTCCGAAATTGAAAATGCTTTTGTCGGTGTTTCCATAGGCAGCTACCCATTTTTTAATGCAGAATTGCGCGGCGTCAATTTTGTTGCACGGAGCACAAACAAGGCGATATTAATTGACGTGGAAAAGGCATTAAAAACACTTGTTGAATCGCTATCGAGCGTTTAATCAGACTTTTCTAAGTTGCGGGCGTGGTGGAATTGGTAGACACGCAAGACTTAAAATCTTGTTCCTGTATAGGAGTGCCGGTTCAATTCCGGCCGCCCGCACCATTTCAAAATAACTTAAACCAGCTCAAATGCTGGGTCTTTGTGATCTTTTAATATCATATCAGCCATCAGTGCGCCTGAGCCTGCCGATAACGTCCACCCCATATGCCCATGACCCGTATTGACCCAGAGGCCTTCAATTGGGGTCTGCGCGATGAAAGGGCGTCCAAGCGTGCTCATCGGACGATTAGCGCTCCAACTTCGCAAAGGCGTTCCCAGCTTTGCCATTAGGTTAGGGGCGATCTGATTCCAAATTTCAAAAAGCTTTGTTTCAGTTGTCTCACCAATAGTTCCCGAAAGGCGAAGTCGATCTCTAAAAACGGTTATGGCTGATTTAGACTGATAATCCATAATCGGAATATCGGGCAGGTCGCAATGAGGTTTTTTGAAATCTATCGCAAACCCGCGCTCTGCATATGTCTTTAACGTGAGCCCAGATGTTCGCAGTAATTCCGAACTTGAATGTCCCGCCGCAATAATAACGTGCTCTGCTTTCAGGGTTTGGTTCTGAGTTTGAATCTCAAGTTCACCAGAGGTGTTTTTTGAGATTTTGGAGATATTACGGCCGTAACCAAAACTGACACCTCTGGTCTTTAAATCTGCGGCCAATGCTACGCAATATTCATAAGCGTTCCCCGAAATGTCATCTGGAAAAAATAATGCAGGGCGCTGTTGTGTCCAAGCGCTAGGGTTTACAGTCTCAAATGGAACACCAAATGAGTGATAAAGTTTTGCCTTTGCGTCGCGCTCTTCGCAGTTTTGGAACATTTGCAGACAGCCTTTTCTTTGACCAATAGTATTTAGTCCCAACTTTTGCGCGCGTTCAAGTATCAGGCTTTTTGATCTGACCGCCAATTCATAGACAGCCTTTGTTGCCGAAATATTATCAAAATTTGACAATGCCTGCATGTTCCAAGGCGTGGCTTGGCTCGGGTGGATCATACCCGAATTTGAAAAACTCGTTCCGCGTGCGGGGCCGTCATGTGTGTCCAAAACGCTCACACGTTTTGCGCCTTGCGCAATAAGGCTATCGGCACAAGAGAGGCCAATAAGACCTGCGCCAATAATTATGATAGATGAAGGCTGCAGCATTGGGAAAACACGGAATCGCGATATGATTTAAATATAAATGTTATACCAAGCCTCATATAGGCTGTAAGTAAAAAGGCAAAGTGATATGCGCTAAATAAGTTTTGCCTAAGATATGATTGTGTGAGGGGACAGTTGAGATGAATGAGGGCTCATCAAAATTTAGGCTTTGGCGAGATTATTACCGCCAAATATCACATCGTATTCACTTTGATCGTGGCTTTATTTCAAGTGCGATTATGGTGGGTCGTGTCTTTTTACACTACGGGTTTCCGCGCCTAAAACCTTCAGCTTCAGGGGGCGTCGCTTCCAAGAAAACCTCTTTGGCGTTTTACCCAAACCCTGCGGGCGCGTGGTATACGATTTGGATGGCGCTGCAATCGACTGGGATCAAAATCACCTCGTCGACAGAGGATGCTGATGTCGTCTTTATATTCGATGACCGCACCGAAAATATGTCCTCCGAAATACAGGCTACCCTTGAAAATATTGAAGGGGATAAGGTCTATGTAAATTCAAATGTTCTCGATATTTCTAAAACCCATGTGGCCGATGTTTTTCAAAAGATATTTGGCTACCCTCTATCTGTTGACCCGCTTACATATAAGGGGCAGGCCGTGTGTAAGTCGGACGAGAACGGCATGCATGATGGGCACATTATTGATCTACCTATCGCTCCGCACGAGGTCAAAACGGACAGCGTGTATCAAGTCTTAGTAGATAGTACGTTTAATAGGGCGCAAAGTGAGGACCTGAGAATAACATATGTCTTTGGCGAAATTCCCATCGTGTATCATAAATTTAAAAAGTTAAATCAAAGGTTTGGAACCACTTATTTAAGTACCACGGTTAAGCGTGCAGATGATGTTTTTAGTTCTGATGAGCTTCGGGAAATCGTGGGGTTTTGCGAAGCTATGGGACTAGACTTTGGATCCGCGGACGTGATGCGTGATAAGGGCTCAGGCAAGATCTACATCGTAGATGTCAACAAAACCTGCATGCCTGTCTTATCCTTACCTAAAGCGGATCTACTAGGTGCAATGGAAACCCTAGGTGAAGTATTTGAGAGGGGCGTTGAAGCCCGTTTAGCCTCAATGTCTTAGATTAAGTTAAGTGCTTAAGTTTATGAAATAACAGAGGGTTTTTGTCTATCGAGTTTGTTTTTGAGGTCTGTGAGCTCAATAGCAATGGCCTCAATTGGCGCGAGAGCTTTATGTACATCGTCCTCTAAGGGGCCAGATTGCGGAACATATTTTTCAAGGTATAGTCTAAGCGTTGCGCCGACCGTGCCAGTTCCTGAAAGCCGTATTACAAATCGACTTCCGCTCTCAAATTCAACACGCAGCCCTTGGTCATTTGCCACAGAATTATCAACGGGATCCGTATAGGAAAAACTATCCGCTTTGGAGATTGTTTCCGCCCCGAATGTCTGGCCTGCAAGTGTTGGTATGCGGGTCATTAAATCAGTCACAATCGCTTCTGCTTTGTCTTTGTCAACGCCTTCGTAATCGTGTCGCGCATAATAATTTCGGCCATATTCACTCCAATGCGCTCGCATAATTTCCATGACGTTTAGACGTTTTTCAGCGAGTATATTCATCCACATCAGAACCGCCCAAAGCCCGTCTTTTTCACGAATATGATCAGAACTTGTACCCGCACTTTCTTCTCCGCAAATCGTGATGCGGCCGGCGTCGAGCAAGTTGCCAAAATATTTCCACCCTGTCGGTGTTTCGAAATATTCAACACCCATTTTTTGCGCGACGCGGTCCGCCGCACGGCTTGTGGGCATGGACCGCGAGACGCCTTTAATGCCGGTCTTATATCCGGGGGCAAGGTGGGCATTTGCCGTGATGACAGCCAAGCTATCAGAGGGTGATACAAATATACCCTTGCCTAGAATGATATTTCGGTCGCCGTCACCGTCTGACGCAGCCCCAAATTTCGGTGCGCTATCTGCAAACATTGTATCAAATAAAGTTCGGGCATAAACGGGATTTGGGTCGGGATGACCGCCGCCAAAATCCGAGAGGGGTATGATATTGATAAGGGCATCGATATTGACGCCGAGTCGATTGTGAAAAATTTCCCGCGCATATGGGCCCGTGACGGCATGCATAGCGTCAAAACACATAGAGAAATCAGACTTAATCATCGCCCGAATTTTATCAAAATCAAACAGAGTTTCCATCAAGTCGGCATAATCTGTGACGCTATCAATAATCGTTATTTTCATATCGGCTAAGTTGGATTTACCGATCTGACTTAGGTCTAAATCTTCAGATTGACGTGTTTGATATTCTGAAATTTCAAGACTACGGGCAAATATTGCATCAGTAACAGAAACGGGCGCGGGGCCGCCATTATCTGAATTGAACTTAATGCCGAAATCTCCATCAGGCCCGCCGGGATTGTGACTTGCCGATAAAACAAGTCCGCCCTGCGCACTGTGTTGTCGGATAAGTGCGGAGACTGCAGGCGTTGAAAACAGGCCGTCTTTGCCAACAATTACATGTGCTACGCCATTTGCGCTCGACATGCGGAGTATAGTTTGAATAGCTGTATCATTGTAATAACGACCATCCCCGCCTACAATCAAAGTCCCGCCGCGTAAGGTTTTGACAACGTCAAAAATCGATTGGACAAAGTTCTCTAAATACCCCGTTTCTTGAAACGTTTTGACTGATTTTCGTAGACCAGATGTTCCGGGTTTTTGTCCTTCAAACGGTGTTGTTTTAATCGTAATCACGATGAAATCCTCTATGCTCGAGCGTCATGAATAGTTTTCAATATTGTACTGACATCAGGGTCAGTGGCAATCTCTTCAACTGTTAAGCGCGATTTTCTTTTCCAATTAGGTTGCTCGTCGGTTGTGCCGGGAACATTGGCTTGAAGGGGTTCAAGCATAAGGTCATCAAGCTGCACACTGACCGCAAGGGCACTTGAACTTGATAACATGCCCATCAGCCCAGCCATGAGGTCAACATTCATTTCACCGTGCTCTGCGCCGTCTATGCCCGCCATTTTAGCCAAAACTGCCTTGTCTTCTTGCCTGCGAATGCGTTCATATGTGAGTTGTTCAGGGTCGTTCCCAATATCGAGGTCTTCTCGCCAAGCAAAATCAGAACCCGCCCAGAACCCGCTTAAGGTTGGGAAGTCATGGTTCGAAAACGCGGCCATAGTCAGGGCGCGCATTGCGTGAGGCGCTTCGATTTGGCCATGTGAGTCTCGCTCAAATAACATCACGTTACATCCCATCAATTGATGGTCGGCCATTTTGTCTCTAAACCCGTCAGGGACAGTGCCTAAATCTTCACCAAAAACGATACATTTTTCCGTGTGGGATATATCGGCAATCAAAGACACGAGATCAATAAATGGATATTTCACATACGCCCCTGTTCCGCCCGAACGGGGTATCCAAAACGCACGGCTTAGGCCCAATATATGATCTATTCGTACAGCGCCGCCGACCGACATTGTATGCCTTAGCGCGGACGTGTATGTCTCGGCTTTATCTTGTTCTAATTTCTGCGGGTCAAGGGGCAGTAGGTTCCATTTTTGACCGTCTGGATTGGCCATATCACCCGGCGCGCCGAGACTGACGTCGCCAGCAAAGCTATCTTTATGTCGCCATGCGTCCGATCCTCCAGGAACGACGCCCACAGCAAAATCTATATAGAGCCCAATGGACATCCCTGCCGTGATTGCTCGCTTTTGTACGTCTCGAAATTGCGTATCCGCGACCCATTGCAAAAATATGTAATATTCAATGCGATCAGAATGCGTCTTTGCAAATTCTCGACAAGATGCATTTTTTGCGTCTTGCAATGGTTTTGCGAAGTTGTGCCACCCTTCATAAGTCTGCATCTCTGCTGGGAGGGTTTCAAATATGGCGTCAAACAAAGCATGGCTATGCAGCGCTACGCCTCTTGTCTTTTTGAAGGCTTCAAAACTTTTACGATGTGTGTCGTTTTTGGGATTGGCCTTGAATGTACTATAGGCCGCTTCAAATGCTGTGTGTTTAACGGCGTAGACTTGGTCATAGTCCACAAATTCAGTTTTGCGTATTGCCGCGGATTCGATCGTGGATAAGGCCGCATAAGGCATTTTATCAATGGCGATATGCATCACATTGAAAAACGCGCGCGAAGAGGCGGAGTAGGGGGCGTAAAGGTGAGGTGCAGAGGGGAAGAGAGCATGGACAGGGTTTATGCCAATAAAGTCAGCCCCTTTTTTAGCCATGATTTCGCACAATTGCGCAAGGTCTTCAAAATCACCAATGCCTTGATTGCGTTCCGAGCGTAATCCATAAAGCGCACAGGTCACGCCCCAGACTTTGCCTTTATTATTTAAAACATCTGCGCCGTAAACATCCCCGCCATTAGCATGAACATGCGGAGTTGAGGCGTCAGAATTCGTTTTCTGCGTTTGCGTTTTAAAGTTGTCCGATAAGGCACTCATGCTTTTCAGGAGTGCTAAATTTGTTTCGGGTTCTGTTGTATGGACATGACCTGTAATATCTCGAAAGCTTTGCTCTATGCCGATAGAGATAGCTCTTTTTTGTATGCTATCAGTGTTGAGTTTTGGACTGATAAAAATGCCTTCATATTCCAAGACAGAAACTGAGTGTTCTGGGATATGGCCGTCTTTTACGGGGGTGTTACCGGAGGTTAAGAGACAGTTCCATTCACTTGAGATCGCCTCAAACTTACAGGCTCGACCTGTGTTAAAAATTACCATGAGAGAGTTTTGATCTTTCAATGAAAGTAAGATGCCAAAACTGTCTAATTGGTCGGAGTTCCATTCATCATCTGAAAGGGCATGTCCAGAAGGCGACACCCATTCAATAGACTTGACGCCGATTGAATTTATAGGCTCTCCGTGCAGAAAGCTGTCTTGAGAGAAATGCGGGTAGGATTTCCGAAGTGCGATAACGTCAGAAGTGAAAGCCTGAAGGTCTTTATCCGCGTGGTCCCAGTTCAACCACGTCGTTTCATTGTCTTGACAATAGGCGTTATTGTTTCCTTTTTGCGAATGGCCGAACTCATCTCCCGCTAATAGCATTGGTACACCTTGTGACAGAAGGAGGGTTGCGAGCATGTTCTTGGAACGGCGTGTTCTTGTCGCTAAAATGTCGGTGTCATCGGTTGCGCCTTCGACGCCCATATTGTCAGATAAGTTATGTCCATGCCCGTCGCGATTATCTTCTAGGTTTGCAAGATTGTGTTTGTGAATATAGCTGACAGTGTCTCGCAAGGTGAACCCGTCATGTGAGGTTATGAAATTGATAGAGCTGAGTGCGGGTTTTTGCGAGTGATCAAATTGTTCCGCGCTTCCAAGAAGCCGGCTTGCGAGGGCGCGGTGCGCCCCGCCGTCGCCGCGCCAGAAACTTCTGACGTCGTCGCGAAACTTATCATTCCATTCTGTCCAGCCTTTAGGGAAGCCGCCGAGGACATAGCCGCCGCCGCCAATATCCCAAGGTTCAGCGATAAGTTTACAATCTCTTAGAATAGGATCTGACTGTAACGTATTGAAAAACTTATTATCTTTGTCGTACTCTATTGGGTTTCGTCCTAATGTTGAGGCAAGATCAAAGCGGAATCCATCCACTCTCATTTCTTCTGCCCAATACCGTAAGCTTGTAATTGCGAGATCGCGTGCGCGGGGGTGTGTGATGTTAAATGTATTGCCGCATCCCGTATCATTGACGTAAAAACGTAGGTCGTCTTGCAGGCGGTAATAGCTTTTATTATCTATCCCGCGATATGAGAGTGTCGGTCCAAGCTCCCAGCTTTCGGCTGTATGATTATAAACCACGTCTAATATAACTTCTATGCCAGCCTCATGAAGGGCTTTGACCGCGCTTTGAAAAGCGGTCTTTCCGTTCGGGCCAAGATAGGCATTATGGAGCGCAAAATAATTGACGGGATTATACCCCCAATAATTTGTCAGCCCTGCATCTGTGAGGCGAGGTTCAGAGAAGAAGCTTTGCGCGGGGAGGAGTTCTACCGCTGTTACGCCGAGCGTTTTTAGGTGGTGGATAAGCGCCTTGTCTGAAAGGGCAGATAATGTCCCGCGAAGCGTGGGGTCTATATCAGGGTGTAATTTGGAGAGGCCTTTTATATGGGCTTCATAAATGATTGTATCCGCCCACTTTGTGCGAGGTTTTACGTCGCCGTCCCACTCAAATTTAGGCGAACCTATCACGCATTTTGGCATATAGGGTGCACTGTCGCAGCTGTCGAAAGAGAGGTCTTTTTCGGGGGAATTGACGTCATATCCAAAGAGCGCGTCGTGTTGGATAAATGCCCCAAAAAGCTCTTTGGCATATGGGTCAATCAACAGCTTATTGGCGTTAAATCTGTGACCCTCATGGGGTCTATATGGCCCGTCCACACGGTAACCATAAAGCTGTCCAGACGTCAGCCCTTTTGCAAAGCCGTGCCAAACCCCGTCTTTGCCTTTTTTTAAATCTATCTGATCCGTCTCTGTGATGCCGTCTTTTGAAAATAGACACACCGTGACCCGTTCGGCGTGATCTGAAAACAGGGCAAAGTTTACACCGCCTTGTCGGATATCCGTGCCTAACGGCGTCGGGCGACCCGCTTCGCATTTAAGTGCTTTTATCATAGGATAGAGGTGTAGAGATCCATATATAGCTGTGCGGACTGATCCCAGCTGACGTCTTGGTTTAAACAGTTTTGAACAAGCCTATTCCAATTATCAGGTTCTGAATATAACGCAAAGGCGCGGTTGATTGTGGCGGCAAGCATATGTGTATTGATAGGCGAGAATTGTAAACCTGTCGCCGCGCCGACTGAAAGTGCCATAGGGTTTGCGTCAATAATTGTATCTGATAATCCGCCGACGCGTCCAACGATTGGAACCGTACCATACCGCATCGCACAAAGCTGTGTCAGGCCACAAGGCTCGAACCGCGACGGAATTATAATCGCGTCTGCCCCGGCTTGTATTTGGTGTGCGAAAGGTTCGTCATATCCAATCGTGACAGACACTTCGTTTGGGTTCTTATCCGCCGCTTGTTTGAATTGCGCCTCTATTGCGGAATCGCCTGATCCCAATAAAATCAACTGCCCACCAAGGGCTGTGACGTGGTCTGTAAGACCGCTCAGAATATCCAGTCCCTTTTGCGTCGTCAGGCGCGATATGATGGAAAACAGCGGTGCGTCTGGAGCAATGCGTAATCCCATTTTCTTTTGGAGTGCCGCTTTATTTTTAGACTTTTGAGAGGCGTCATTTGCATTAAACTGTGCCGTGATTTCCGTATCTGTGTCTGGGTTCCAAACATCTGTGTCTATGCCGTTTAATATTCCAAACAGCACGTCTCCGCGTTCACGCAGAAGTCCGCCAAATCCCATACCATCAGAGTCGGATTGTATTTCAAGTGCATATGTCGGGCTGACGGTTGTGATGCGGTCACTATTGACGACGCCGCCTTTCAAATAGCTGACCTTATCCCAATACTCTAACTGATCTCGCGACATATAGGATTGGGGGATACCAATATCCTTAAGGATAGAATGTGAAAACACACCTTGGAATGCGAGGTTGTGTATTGTGAAGATGGACTTCACGCGCGTATCGCCCATGATTTTTAAATATGTCGATGTCAGTCCCGCCTGCCAATCATGGGCGTGAACAATATCAAATTTTTTGCGACCATATTTCCCCGCCGCAATTTCAGCCGCTATTTTAGAAAAAAGCGCGAACTTATACGCATTGTCAGGGCGATCTTCGCCCGTAGACGTTTGGTAGGGGTTGCCTTTAATGTTGAAAAGATCTGGGGCGTCTAGCGCAATGATATTTAAGCCCGTTGAGGTTTTACCCGTAACAAGACGTGCATTGGCTATAGGGAAGTCTTTTAATTTTGCGAGTGTGCGCGTTTCCGACAGTCCTGAAAGAACCTTTGGGAAACCAGGAAGGAATACAGAAACGTGTACGCCCAACTGCGCAAGCGCCAAGGGGAGCGCGCCGACAACATCGGCGAGCCCGCCTGTTTTAATCAGGGGGAAACACTCTGAAGCGACACAGAGGACGGAGACGTTTTGTTTTGGCACCAAATTTAGTCCAGCTTATCAATCATGGCTTGAGTAATCAGACAAACGCCGTTTTCCGTTCGGTAAAACCGCTTTGCATCTAGCTCAGGGTCGTTCCCGACGGCTAAACCTTTTGGGATTTTGACACCCCGATCAATGACAACATTCGTCAATTGAACCACCTCGCCAATATCAACATCTGGTAAGACAATCGCGCGTTTTAGCGAGGAATAAGAATGGACATAAACATTCGTAAATAAGAGGGATTGGTCAACTCTGGAGCCTGAAATGATGCAACCCGCAGAAACGCAAGAATTGACGGCCGCTCCGCGACGACCCACTTCGTCATGGATGAATTTGGCACTCGGGGCCAGTTCGGAATACGTCCAAATGGGCCAGTCTTTATCATAAAGATTAAGCGCAGGTTCAAACGTCGTTAAATCAAGATTGGCTTCCATATAAGCATCAATTGTGCCGACATCACGCCAATAAGACTCTTCTTCGCCTTCAGATCGAACACATGATTTCGTAAACCTATGCGCCTGAGCTTTGCCGTTGTTAACGATATAAGGAATGAGGTTTTTACCAAAATCCCGCTCGCTCTCGGGGTCAGCCGCGTCGCGTTTTAATTGTTCGATTAGGAATTGCTTACTGAATACATAAATACCCATAGAGGCGAGGCATTTATCTTTACTGCCTGGAATAGTGGGTGGATTATCTGGCTTTTCAAGGAAGTCCGTAATTACGTCATTTTTATCAACATGCATGACGCCGAACCCTTTGGCGTCTTCTTTTGAAACCTCAAGGCACCCAATCGTGACGTCTGCGCCTGCATTGACGTGCTCTTCGAGCATCATTTCATAATCCATCTTATAAATATGATCGCCAGCAAGAATAACGAGGTATTCGACATTGGAATAGCTATCAAAAATATGGATGTTTTGATAAACGGCGTCGGCCGTACCTTCATACCAGCGGCTATCTGACATGGTCTGTGAGGCAGGCATTATGTCAAAGCTCTCATTGCGTTCTGCGCGGTAAAAATTCCAACCGCGTTGCATATGTCGAATTAAACTATGTTGTTTATACTGCGTGGCGACCCCAATTCGTTTAATCCCAGAATTCATGGCGTTTGAGAGTGCAAAGTCGATGATTCGAAATTTGCCGCCAAAGAATACAGCAGGTTTAGTACGGATTTCTGTAAGGTCTTTTAAACGACTGCCCCGACCACCCGCGAGGACGAAAGCCATAGATTTCTCTGCAAGACGTCTATTTGACGAGAATGCCTTATTTTTAGCCATAAAATTCCCTAACGCCACAAGTTTGAACTTATTATGTTTACATGTCTCGTATTTATGAAAATTAGACATTACAGCGACTGTAAGTGCTAGACAAAAACGGACATAAGACGTAACTGCCTCGTTAAAGACAGCGCTGTCATTAAAATGATGGCATTATTTTTCAGGCCTTTCAATAAAACTCTTAACGAGATGTAAATTATGACCCTTTCCAAGGATAAAAGCTCAAATAGTGTGCCTGCAGGCAATGAAACTTTTGCCGAATCGGTAAAGCGCCACCTCATTTATTCTGTTGGTAAAGACCAAGCGAAAGCCGTGGCAAGAGATTGGTGTGTCGCCCTATCTCTGACAGTTCGCGACCATATGGTCGAAGGCTGGCACGCCACGACCCGCCGTATTTACGAGAAGAAACAAAAGCGGGTTTATTACCTCTCTATGGAATTTATGATTGGTCGCATGATCGAAGATAATTTGACGAATTTAGGGTTGATGGATGAGGCCAAGGCGTTCTTCGAAGCTGAGGGTTTGGATTTTCAAGAAGTCGTCCATTCTGAACAGGACGCCGCGCTTGGCAATGGCGGGCTAGGTCGCTTGGCGGCGTGTTTCATGGACTCAATGTCGACAACAGGTGTCGCGGGCATGGGATATGGTATTCGTTATCAACACGGTATTTTCCGCCAAAACATCGAAGACGGTTGGCAGATGGAAGAGCCAGAAGATTGGTTGATTGACGGCAATAGCTGGGAATTTCGTCGCTCTGAAGTCGTCTATAATATTGAATTTGGTGGCAGCGTAAATACGGATGCGGACGGCGTTTCCGTATGGACGCCGACAGAACGTATTCAGGCTGTTGCCTTTGATATGCCGATTGCAGGTTGGCAGGGTAAACATGTCAATACGCTTCGCCTCTGGTCTGCACGCCAAGCCGATATGATGAATTTAAAGAAATTTAACGAGGGCGACTTTATGGCCGCCGCACGGCAGCAAATTTTGGCAGAGACGATTTCGAAGGTCCTCTATCCCGGTGACCATACGCCAGAGGGTCGTGAACTACGCCTCAAGCAAGAAGTCTTCTTCACGTCGGCGTCCTTGCAGGATTTACTGCGTCGATATCTTATCAATTATGACAGCCTCGATACGCTCGGCGATCATGTTGCGGTACAGCTAAACGATACCCATCCCGCGATTGCGGTGCCAGAACTTATTCGGATTTTGATGGATATTCATGGCTACACATTTGATAAAGCTTTCGCCATTGCGCGCGAAACTTTGCACTACACAAATCATACACTTCTGCCGGAGGCACTTGAAAAATGGCCGCGTGATTTGTTCGTGCGTATCCTTCCGCGACATTTGCAAATCATTAATATGATTGACGGGGCTTTTTACCAAGAGGCTTTGAAAAAAGGTCTAGAGCATCACGTCATTGCGGGTATTCAAGTCATTCATCCACATCAACAGGATTGGGTGCGCATGGGGAATTTGGCCTTTATCGGCTCGCGTAAGGTCAACGGCGTCTCAGCTCTGCACACGGAATTGATGAAGAAGACTGTGTTCCATGATTTGCACACGATGTACCCTGAAAAAATTATCAATCAAACGAACGGCGTGACACCGCGTCGTTGGGTCTTAGAATGTAATCCAGAGCTTTCAAGCTTGATTTCGGGCGAGATCGGTGAGGGTTGGATTGATGATTTGGAACAGCTAGAGAAACTTGTTCCGCTCGCAACAGATAAAAAATTCCAAATGAGATATATGGCGGTCAAAACCGAGAACAAGGCCCGTCTAGCGGCGTTTTTGAAAGACCGCATGAATATTGACGTCAATCCTGACGCTATGTTTGATATTCAAATTAAACGGATCCACGAATATAAGCGTCAGCTGATGAATATTCTTGAAACAATCGCAATGTATCAGGAGATCAAAGATAATCCTGCGTCAAACTTACAGCCGCGCGTTAAGATTTTTGCGGGTAAGGCCGCGCCGAGTTACTTCCTCGCCAAGCTAATTATCAAGCTCATCAATGATGTGGCCGCAGTTGTAAATAATGACCCAGATATTGGCGATAAGCTGAAAGTTATCTTTCTTCCAAATTATAATGTTTCAGCGGCTGAAATCCTTATTCCCGGCGCAGATTTGTCAGAACAGATTTCAACCGCAGGGTTCGAAGCGTCGGGCACGGGCAATATGAAATTTGCCCTAAACGGGGCGTTGACCGTTGGAACACTCGACGGGGCCAATGTTGAAATGCAAGAACATGTCGGATCAGAGAATATCTTTATCTTTGGTATGGAAGCGGACGAAGTGGCAGAGCGCCAACATGCGCGCCGCCGACCTTCGGAGGTCATCAAAGATTCCCCTCGCTTGCAAAAAGTTATTGCGGCACTTGGGGACGGAACGTTTTCAGATGGGGACTTGAACCGCTTTAATGACATATTGGATAATATCAATAACCATGATTATTTCCAAGTCGTCCCAGACTTTGAAGCTTATTGGGATATTCAAAGAGAGATTGACACCGTATATCAAACTCAGGATGTTTGGGCACAAAAGGCGATTATGAATACGGCAAAAATGGGATGGTTTAGTTCAGACCGCACCATTCGCGGCTACGCCCGTGATATTTGGCAAGCGCCTACGTCGTAAAATTTGTAAGCAAATTTGGAAAGATCATTATGGGTATGAGCGATATAGACAGGCTGATTTCTGGACGTCACGCTCATCCTTTTTCCTATCTAGGGGCGCATCTGATTGACTCTAAAAAAGGGTCTCAATCCGTAATTCGCGTATTTTTGCCAGACGCGGACAGTGTCGAAGTTTTTACCGCAAAAGGCCGTAAGGCACTGTTATCATTGGATAAGGTTCATGATGCAGGTGTTTTTCAAGGTATTTTACCAAAGACTAAAATCAAATCAGGTTACAGTGTGGAAGCGTCTTACGGCGACACAAAGCACCGTTACATAGACCCATACAGTTTTGCGCCTTCGCTCGGGGAACTTGATCTTTATCTTCTGTCAGAAGGTAAACATGTCCATGCGTTTAACGTGATGGGCGCACATGTCATGACCCATGCAGGGGTGAAAGGCACGCGCTTTTCTGTTTGGGCCCCTAATGCAGGCAGTGTCTGTGTTGCGGGAGATTTTAATCATTGGAGTTCGGTCAAGCACCCCATGCGCTCTTGCGGTGGTAGCGGGATTTGGGAAGTCTTTCTGCCAGATGTCAGCGAGGGGGCGGCCTATAAATTTGCCCTACGCGACCAGTCTGGAACGCTCTTACCGTTCAAGGCTGACCCTTTTGGCTTTGGCGCAGAGGTTCGCCCAAATTCTGCCTCCGTCATTCGTGACCTCAATACTTATAAATGGGGCGACGAAAACTGGTTAAAAACACGCAAAAACATTCATCACCGCGAAGCGCCGATTTCGGTTTACGAAGTGCATCTTGGGTCATGGCAGCGGCATGATGGGACTGGGTTCCTATCGTATAAGGAATTGTCGGATAGACTTATTCCTTACATGCAAGAGCTCGGCTTTACCCATTTGGAATTGATGCCGATTACAGAACACCCCTTTGACGGGTCATGGGGATATCAACCCATTGGCCTCTATGCCCCCACAGCGCGCCATGGTTCGCCGAGTGATTTTAAGGCCTTTGTGGATGCGTTTCATAAGGCGGGAATTGGGATTATTCTGGATTGGGTACCAGGGCATTTCCCAAGTGACGAACACGGCCTTGGGCAGTTTGACGGGACGCATTTATATGAACATGCCGATCCGCGTAAAGGTTTTCATCCCGATTGGAATACGCTAATCTTTAATTTTGGACGCCGTGAGGTTGTGAATTATTTAGTCGCGAATGCACGGTTTTGGCTCGAGGAATATCATCTGGACGGACTTCGCGTCGACGCCGTCGCTTCTATGTTATATCTGGATTATTCGCGCGAGGACGGGGAGTGGCTCCCGAATGATGACGGAGGTAATCAAAACTGGGACGCGGTCAAATTCTTGCAATCTATGAACGCCGATGCCTATGCCGCGGGCGAGAGCATGGGAGGCGGCGTGTTTACGATTGCCGAGGAAAGCACGGCATGGCCGGGTGTAACCTCGCCAACTGATCATGACGGTCTGGGCTTTGGCTTTAAATGGAATATGGGCTGGATGAATGACACTTTGGAATACATGTCCGAAGACCCCGTCAATCGTCGCTATCACCATCATAATATGACGTTCGGTATTGATTACGCCTTTTCAGAAAATTACATTTTGCCACTTAGCCATGACGAAGTCGTGCACGGCAAAGGTTCGCTGCTTGACCGCATGCCGGGCGATCGTTGGCAGAAATTTGCGAACCTTCGCGCTTATTACGGATTTATGTGGGGGCACCCTGGTAAGAAGCTATTGTTTATGGGCTGTGAATTTGGCCAAAGCGAAGAATGGAAAGCCGATACGTCGCTCGACTGGCATTTAACGGATTATCCAGAACATAAAAACACGCAAAAACTGATCGGTGATTTGAACGCGCTGTATACATCAACGCCTGCCTTGTATGAACAAGACTGTATGCCTGAAGGATTTGCGTGGATGGACGGCGGGGCGCAAACGGACAATGTTCTCTCATTTATTCGCTGGGATAAAGCGCGCAAAGAACCGTGCCTTGTCGTGTGTAACTTCTCGCCCGTACCTCGCCCGAATTACGGTGTCGGCGTGCCGATGGCGGGGCATTGGGAAGAGGTACTAAACTCTGACTCAGCCCATTACGGGGGGTCAGGTGTAGGAAATATGGGCGGGTTTGAGACGGTGAATGCCCCGAGGCACGGGCAGGGGCAGAGTCTGAATTTGACCCTGCCACCGCTCGCAACTTCGATATTTAAGTTTAAGCCTTAAGGCTTTTAAAGTTCTGTTGCTTTTGCATCAGGATTTAATTTGTCTTCTGTACGAAGATCAAAATCGGAGGCGTCGTGACGTTCACGGAGCTGACCAGACGGTTCGCCCCAAGCGCGGTTGACTTTAACACCGCGTTTGACCGCTTCGCGTTTGCCGATCATATTTGTCCACCGTATCATGTTTTTATACTCATGCGTTTGAAGGAACTCTGCCGCGTCATAAACTCGCCCTAAAACGAGCGCGCCGTACCACGGCCATATTGCCATATCTGCAATCGAGTATTCATCCCCTGCCATATATTCATTATCTGCCAAATGACGATCCAATACGTCGAGCTGGCGTTTCACTTCCATTGAAAAGCGGTCAATACAGTATTCGATTTTGATAGGTGCATAGGCGTAAAAATGCCCAAACCCGCCGCCAAGATAGGGCGCGCTGCCCATTTGCCAGAATAACCATGAGAGGGCTTCCGTGCGTTTTGCGGGGTCGGTTGGCAGGAACTTTCCGAACTTTTCGGCCAAATATAAAAGTATGGCACCGGATTCAAAGACCCGCTGTTCTTTCCCGTCCGTGCGGTCCATCAGAGCAGGGATTTTAGAATTTGGATTGATATCGACAAAGCCGCTACTAAATTGATCGCCTTCACCTATATTAATTGTGTATGCGTCATATTCTGCGCCTGAAATCCCAAGCGCCAACAGCTCCTCGAGCATGATCGTGACTTTCACTCCATTCGGCGTGGCCAATGAATGCAGTTGAAGCGGATGCTTTCCGACGGGTAGCACTTTTTCAGAAGTTGGTCCGGCGATAGGGCGATTGATATTGGCGAACTTACCGCCATTGCCTTTATTCCATTCCCAAATTTTTGGCGGCGTATACTCAGTATTCTGGCTCACAATGGCGCTCCTTCAAAGAAAATCATATGGGGGTCTTATCACACAATAAAGGCTTAGGCGTTCACTTTTGCAAGGCCGTACCCCCACGATTTTGTGACGGTATCGATTGCTATGAAGTTTGGGGTTACAAGGCGCGAAGTGTAATTGCCGCATTTTCTGGCATTACATCCGCAGTAAAAGGTCTTGTAGATTGTTCTACACATGCCAGATATTTTACGCGGTTTAGCGCGCGCAAAACTGGGTGAAATTGAGCTGTAAAATGAAACGTATCTGTTTCTCTTTTTGGGGGCTGCATGGAGGGATAACATTTAGGCTGTTGGGCGTTGAAAAAGCTCATCATATTGTTGAAAAAGCTCATCATATTTACGAGTCGTTTCACCTAAAGTGTGCAAACCCGTCGCTTTGTGTTTCGTTGAAACCCCGCTGGCCAGCTTTGCGCTCTTGGGGCGCGATCCAGACTTCATAAGGAAATCGTGTATAGGGCGGGCAAAAGCCTGCATATCGCCAGCTTGGCTCGTCGCGCGTGGGTCATTGCTTGTTGAAGGTTTAAAAGTCCTGTTCTGGCGATGTGCGGCGTAGATATTCCACTCTTGCCGCAGCGGATGATAATGTAATTCACCGCCTTTCGCGACCTCGCCCCCGTCCTCCGCCAGAGCGTCCGTTATAATCGTGACAAAGCCGTAAAGGAAAATACCGCGGCTAATTTTTTCTTTTGATGGCGACTATGGATCGTTCGATTCGAGATCGTTCGAGATAAAGTTTCGGGTTTCAACATTACAAATCCCAAATAATAAATAGACCTGCACCATACTAGGTATCTAATGCAGAAATTAAGGTCTGAAATGCCTTCTGACCTGTCTTTAATTTGTGAAATGTTGTATGTCGTAAGGACGAATGAGTATAAGGTGAGACCCCGTAGTTTCACAAAATTAAGGTAGCGTGTTTTGGAACAAGAATTTGATCTTTTAATAATCGGTGGCGGCATAAACGGGACGGCTATTGCGCGCGACGCGGCGGGGCGAGGTCTATCTGTTTGTCTGTGCGAACGGGATGATCTTGCTAACCACACCTCTTCCGCGAGTACGAAATTGATTCACGGTGGCCTGCGATATTTAGAACATTACGAATTTAGTTTAGTGCGGGATTCGCTCAAAGAAAGAGAAGTTCTTTTAAGGTCGGCGCCACACATTATTTGGCCGATGAGGTTCATACTGCCTTATGATAAAGGCCTGCGCCCAAAATGGATGCTACGCGCAGGTTTGTTTTTATATGATAATCTTGGCGGCAGAGAAATTTTGCCAGGTACTAAAACTGTCGACCTTGGTAAAGCGCCTCATAAAACTGTACTCGAAGACAGGTTGAAAACGGGATTTGAGTATTCTGATTGTTGGGTAGAGGATGCCCGCCTTGTCGTGCTGAACGCCGTTGATGCCAAACTTAAAGGGGCTGATATTCGAACGCGCACAGAGGTCAGCGCGTTAACTGTGACCCAAGACGGATATAAAGCCGTCCTAAAAAAATCAGATGAAACGACCGTCAGCATACGGGCCAAGGGCGTCGTAAATGCGGCGGGGCCGTGGGTAGAAGAGGTTCTGTTAAAGCTGAAGAGCCGAAAAAACAGCTCATCTCTGCGCCTTGTTAAAGGCAGTCATATCGTGACGCGAAAATTGTTTGAAGGTGATCACGCCTATATTTTCCAAAATGCCGATGAACGAATTATTTTTGCGATACCCTATGAGGGGGATTACACATTAATCGGTACAACAGATGTACCTTACACGGATAAGACAGAGGCTGTGGAGGCATCTAGTGCTGAAATTTCGTATTTATGTGACGCAGCGAATGAGTATTTCCTGTCTGATATCTCGCCCGATGATGTTGTTTGGACCTATTCAGGCGTGCGACCACTTTATGATGATCAAAGCACGGACGCGTCAGAGGTCACTCGGGATTATGTTTTAAACCTGGATGAATTTTCTGAGGGCGCGCCGTTTTTGTCTGTTTACGGCGGTAAAATCACGACGTCTCGGAAACTGGCAGAACACGTCACAGAAAAGCTCTCTAACTTTTTTAAGTTTGGACCCAAATGGACAAAGCCCGCATCCTTGCCGGGTGGGGATATTAAAAACGCTGATTTTGAAGGCTTTTACCAAACAATCGTTTCTGAGTTTCCAGATATTGATACAAAGATTTTGCGTCGCCTCTGCCGAGGATACGGAACCCGCATACGCGAAATTTTAAAAGAATGCGTAACCTCGCAAGATCTAGGGCGTAATTTCGGAGCTGGATTAACCGAAGCCGAGATCAGGTACCTCGTTGCGGAAGAATGGGTGACGACTCCTGATGATGTTCTGTGGCGCCGATCAAAATTAGGTCTGCATATGTCAGAACTCGAACGCACTGAATTTTCGGACTGGTTTGTAAACGGATTTAAAAAAGTCTGAGGCTGTGAGCGTCTCTTATAAAATAGGCGTTCAGGTCAGTGTCAGTTCAGGTTTAAAACCTTATATCTTCAAAGCTATGCCGAGTCTTTTGTCTGCACAGATGCCTGTGAAGGCGCGATAAAAGTTTAAGTTTTCCGTGTTATATTATGTTATAATGTTACTTGACCCATTAAGTCGAAATAAGCTAGCTATCGCCCGTGAGAAATAAGTCTTTCATACGTCCGATTATCGGGTTTTTATCTGTCTTGTTTCTCTGGGTGCAAGTCAGCTCTATATCTCATGCGACGACGTATTTAGATAAACCGCATGAACATGAAGGCAGTGTTTGTGTCCTCGCATCATTTGTCTCTGAACCTGTTCTTACTCAAATTGTTACGTTTGATGACGTCGTTCAATTATATACGCCTGCACTTGTCTATACGGTACAGACGTCCCGGGTTTTTATCGGAACCCCCCCCGGACGTGCGCCGCCTCCGCGAAGTCCACCTTACATTTCCTAAAACCTAATTTTCGTCCGCCCTCGCGGATATATTTGTTTTTAAGAAAGTGAGATTTCCATGTCTTCTAAATTATTTGCTTATTCTACGGCACTATGCCTTTGCCTATCTTCTACTGCATATGCACAATCCAATTCATCCCAATCCATAAACGAACTTGATAGTCTTGACGAAATCATTGTAACAGGTTCCCCGCTGACACGATCCGTGGACGAGGCGATTACGGGCGTCTCTGTCCTAACAGGCAAAGAGCTATCTTTGCGCTTAGCGGGAACAATCGGCGAAACTCTGAAATCAGAGCCGGGCGTGTCGTCTACGGCATTCGGGGCAGGGGCATCACGTCCAATTATTCGAGGCCAAGGCGGCGATCGTGTTCGTGTTTTAAATAATGGCATTGGGTCAATTGATGCCTCTTCCGCATCGCCTGACCATGCGGTTGCGGCTGAACCTGCACAAGCAGAGCGCATAGAAGTTTTACGCGGCGCAGCTCTGCTGCGTTACGGATCCTCTGGTGCGGGCGGCGTTGTGAATGTCATTGATGGCCGCATTCCGAGAACGCTTCCAGAAGGCGGCATAGACGGCGCGTTAAGAGTTGGCGTCAGTACCGTTGATGACGGACGAAATATTTCGGGTGCGCTCGATACATCACTTGGCAACTTTGTTCTACATTTAGACGGGACTTATAAGAAAACAGATGATTATAATATTCCGGGTTTTGCAGAGAGCGCCGCTTTGCGCGCACTTGAAGAGGCTGAACACGAAGAAGAGGGCCATGATGATGACGAGCACTCGGACGAAGAAGAAGCGTTTGGCACTTTAGAAAATTCTGCGGTTGAAACAAAGTCTGTGACGGGTGGCCTGTCCTATATTGGGGACCGTGGGTTTTTTGGTGTTTCTGTACACAACTTTCAATCCGATTACGGTATTCCAGGTGGTCATGAACACGAAGAAGAGCACGGCGATGAAGATCACGACGATGAAGATCATGACGAAGAGGAACATGAGGAAGAAGGCGAAGAACTCGTCACAATTGGCTTGGATCAGACCCGTGTCGATGTGAATGGCCGGATTGATTTGGACGGCTTTATTGAAACCGTGCAACTCTTTGCGGGATATGCGGATTACAAGCATACTGAATTTGAAGGGGATGAAATCGGTACCGTCTTCACAAATGAAGGGTATGAGGTGCGCCTAGAAGCCATTCAAAAAGAACGCGGCGATTGGGTCGCGGCCTATGGCGTTCAACTCAGAAACCGCGAGTTTTCTGCGGTTGGCGACGAGGCGTTCGTGCCGCCGACGAATACGCAACAAATCGGCGTCTATACTTTCCACGAAAAAGAATTTGGTGATATTCATTTAGAAGGTGCCGTTCGTTACGAGACCACAAATCAAGAAGACATAAGCCAAAATCGCGACATTCGCTTTAACACCATAAGTGTTTCGGCAGGTGGTGATTTGCATGTCAGTGATGCTGTGCGCCTCGGCGGAACCGTCTTCCGAACGGAGAGAGCACCGACAACAGAGGAATTGTTTTCCAATGGTCCGCATTTGGCGACGGGCCAGTTTGAGCGCGGAAATGTAGCGCTTGATAAGGAGGTTTCCAAAGGTGTGGAGCTTGCCTTCCGTCACAGAGAAGATGGTCATTTCTTGACTGTGAATGGTTTCTACACAGATTATGACGACTATATTTTTGAGCGCGAAACGGGTGAAACCGAGGACGGATTACCCGTATTTGAATTTACCGCAGTCGGGGCTGAATTCATAGGGTTTGAAATCCAAGGCGGTATGGATATTGCTGAAATTGGTACGTCTCAAGTTAAGATTGACGGCCTTGTCGAATATGTTCGCGCCAAAACGGAGACGGGTAATTTACCGCGTATTCTGCCGCTCTCATTACTCGGGGGCTTAGTTCTTGAAAACGATAATTATTCACTCCGAGGCGAAGTTGAATATGTCGATGCTGCAAAAAACCTTGCCGCGTTTGAAACGGCGACAGAAGATTACACCTTAGTCAATCTGTTTGCGAATTGGCCAGCATCCATTGGCTCAAGCGAGATCAATGTCTCGGTTGGACTGATGAATATTTTGAATGATACCGCAAGGCAGCACAGTTCGTTTTTAAAAGATAATGTGCCCCTTCCGGGACGTAACTTTAAGTTTGCAATCTCGACAGAGTTCTAATTTGAAGGACATCTCTACCTAAGATTTTAAGGTATAGGCGGTTATTAATTGAATCGCCTATACCTTAAATATTTTGTGTTACATGTTAGGGACTTGGTCTAAGCTTTAAGAGTGTTGATACACTGGGGCTAAGATTTTACATGACAAAGAACGAGACATCGATTGAAGTTTTAAGGCCTGAAACGCACGGCAATGCGCCAAAGGGGCGTCTCAATAAATTAAAGACGATTTTTACAGTTACGCTTGGCCTTTTGATATTCGGATTGGCCCTGTATTTTATTCGCCGCGAATTAAGTGCCTATTCGCTGGAATCGATAATCCAAAGTGTGCGCTCAATTCCGACCCAAAATATTATGCTGGCAGGCCTTGCGACCTTACTTAGTTTTGCGGGTATATCCTGTTATGATTATCTCGCGCTGAAATATACGGATAAGAAAATACCGCTTCGACAAACCGTGTTTGCGTCTTTTTGCGCGTATGCGATCTCAAATACATTGGGCCTGAGTGTTCTGACAGGAAATGCTGTGCGATATCGCCTTTATTCCTCATGGGGATTAGGCGCATTAGACGTCGCAATCATTGCCTTGGTCACAACGGGATTCCTTTTCTTTAGTAGCCTATCCGTCATGGCTTTGGGGTTTATCCTTGACGGGGCTATGTTTGAGCAATTGTTTAAAATACCCGAACAGATATCAGTCGCACTAGGGGTATCCATTTTATGTGTCATATTTTTTGGATTATACCGTCTTGTTACGGGCCCAGAAGTATTTGAATTTCGAAAAATTTCTATCAATAGACCTTCGCTTTCACGGGTCGCGTTACAGTTCCTCGTCGGCGTGTTGGACTGGGTTGCCGCCGCGGCTGTCTTGTACTTTCTTCTCTCTGCGACGATAGATTTTTCTTTCTGGGTCTTTGTGCCGATATTTATCGCCGCGCTCTATCTGGGGGCCATGAGTGGTTTGCCAGGCGGAATTGGTGTCTTCGAAGCCATATTCCTCATACTTGCTCCAAGCGGTAGCAAAGTGGATGTCGCAGCGGCATTAGTGGCGTACCGCGCAATATATTATATATTTCCGCTCCTGATTTCTGTTGTCTTAATGACCGCCCATCAAGCGGGTCAATCCAAAGCCCAAATAAATAAAGGGCGAGAGCGTGCGGGCGATTTCCTAGAAGTTATCGCGCCGTCTCTATACGCAGTTCTGACATTTGTTGTCGGGGCGGTCATGTTAGTGTCAGCGACGACACCGTCAATTTTAGACGAGATCGAATTTGTTGCAAAACTGGTTCCGCTCCCCGTAATTCAGGTATCACACTTAATCGCGAGTGCTGTCGGAACGCTTCTATTGCTTGCGGCAATGGGTTTGAAACGTCGCCTGAGGAACGGTTGGATTTTTACAATTGCTCTTTTCTCCTCGGGGGCACTTTTCACCTTACTGAAAGGCGGGTCACAGGCAGGGGTCTTAATTATGTTGTTTTTGGCATCTGGTTTGTATTTTGCCAAAGATGCCTTTTACCGCAAAGGCCGTATTTCGCAGATCCGTCTGTCGCTCGTGCGATCAGGTTTAATTATTGGGACTGTTACGGCTGCGATCGGGGCGGGGTTCTACGCGTATCAAAAAACGGACTATGCTGCATCTTTGTGGTGGGACTTTGGTCTGGAAGCCGATGCGTCTCGTTTTTTAAGATCAGGTTTAATTATCGTTGCGATCCTCTTTGTTTATTTTATCTGGAGACTTTTAGCCCCGCCGCCGGCCTTACAAAAAGCTGACAACTCGCCTGAGTTTTTGGAAAAAGTCCGCGCTATTATTGATACTGCAGAAGGGGCCGCATCCGAAGTTAATCTGGCGCTTTTAGGGGATAAGCAGTTTCTGTTCTCCGAGTCTGGAAAGTCCTTCATTATGTATGGCGTGAAGGGGCGTAACTGGGTCGCTATGGGCGAACCTGTAGGTCTTGAGAGTGAACGCAAGGAGTTGATGTGGGAGTTCCGAAACCTCGCGGATATGTGGGATTCTTGGCCAAGTTTTTATTCTGTGCGTCCCGATAATTTGGGCGACTTTGTCGACCTTGGTTTTACAGTTCAAAAGATCGGGGAAATGGCACTTGTGCCAGTGAAAGACTTTACATTGGAAGGGCCGCAAAAAGCGAAATTCCGTCATGCCAAAAATAAAGGTATTCGCGAAGGCCTGAGTTTTGAAGTGATACAACCCTCTGTCGACTCTGATGATATGAAGCGTCTAAAGGCCGTTTCCGATAGCTGGCTTAATGCGCATCAAGGTAAAGAAAAGGGGTTTTCGTTAGGGCGGTTTGACGCTCAGGTCTTGTCCCGTCAATCTATAGCGGTTGTGCGGAAAGACAGCATTATTCTTGCCTTTGCAAACCTTTGGATGACGTCAGATAAAGAAGAGTTTTCGCTTGATTTAATGCGCTACGAAAATATCGGCGTAAACGGTATTATGGACTACCTTTTTGCTGAAATCATGGTGTGGGGCGGTGCTCAAGGGTTTAATTATTTCAGCCTTGGTATGGCCCCTTTATCAGGCCTTGAAGCGCATAAGCTTGCCCCGCTTATGTCGAAAATCGGATCGATGATCTTTAAATATGGTGGCAAGATTTACGGCTTTGAAGGTCTGCGTGCCTTTAAACAAAAGTTCAATCCAAAATGGGAACCCGTATATTTGGCGGCGCCAAGTCAAATGGTTATTCCGCAAGCTTTGGGGAATTTGGCCCTGTTGAGTAGTGGCGGTATATTGGGCCTGATATTGCGCGAGCGCTAACGCCGAATTGCGGGTGTTTCGATGTCAAGGCCATTGCCTCGAACTGCAAGGTAGAGCTCCAGATCTGTATAAGTTTCAGACCCTAGCTCTAAGGGCTGCGCGCGGACACCGCGATCACAATCTGCAAACCTTCGGTGGAGGGATCCAATCGTTTCCCATTCTAACCTATAGGCTGGAAATCCATTGCCATGACCCTGGCTGATCGTGTCACCGCGAAGTTTCTTACCCCAGTTCTCATCATGGCATTGGGCGCAAGAAAAGTTCATTTGTCCACGCTTTGTAAAAAAATAGTCTTTTCCATTTTCAAAGTTTTTTTGGGTCTTAGGCGTCGCATTGACAGAGATAGCTTGTCCGTTCGATTGATGGGCGGTGTAGGCGGTGAGGGCTAAAAGATCCTGACTTTCATAGTCCAGAGCTGTGGTGTTTTGGTAGCGAATACGGCAGAGGTTTATTTGTTCCTCTAAGTTGACCAATGCTCCGCTTTTTTCATCAAGCTTTGGAAAATGTGCAGCGGATTGAGTAAGAGGGCGCGTGGTCTCTGAATGACAATCCGCGCAAGCTTTTTCTATACCCATACCCATATCCACGGGTTTCGTAAACAATGTCTGTCCACGGTCGACCCACAGCATGGCGGGATTTGCAAACGTATCGGCTTGCAAGGCTTGGGTTTCAAGCGTTAGAAACTCCGTACCTGATTTAAGCGGCATAGGCGCAGGAGCGTCACGTGTAGTTTGGCTGTCACCGCAGGCAGATAAAACTAAGCCTATTCCAAAGGCTAAATATTTCATGACACCGTGATTTCAACAGACTCTTCGAATGTCTTTCCCGTCTCTTCTGTATATTTAAATCTTAGAGTTCCGCTCTCAGTGGCTTTTGTGTAAAATGTAAGAAAAGGATTGGCCGCAATGCCACGTTGAAAATCCGCCTGAAATATAATCTCGCCATTATAAAAGCATTCAAACTTTTCTAAAATTTTGCGCGGCACAACTTCACCGCGGGAATCGAGGCGATAACCACTTTCCATATCATGTTGGATAAGGGTTTTAAGCTCGATGACTTCGCCACGGGTCGCAGTCTTAGGGGCGCTTATACGCATTGCATTGGACATTTACAGTACCACGCAAGCGGCAAGGGTAACGAGAGTTTTTGCTGACGCAGTTATAAGTCGCCCATCGCTCATTTCCGCTATGCCGTGAACAGATTGTGTGCCGCCAAGCCTGACGCGATTTGTGATATGGGCCCGTCCTGATCGGGGCGACAGCGTATAGACTGAGAGGAGGGGAACAGGGTTTCTTTCTGAAAACAGTGCGATACGTTTAACATAATCCGTGTCTGTCATAGGGCTATCAACCATAATATCGACAAGAACTGAATATCCATTCTCGGAGATAGGCGGAATTTCAATTTGAATTTGATCAGATGTTTCAGGTAGTTTTCCAAACAGCTCTGTCATCGCGTCTTGCATTGCTGAGGTCGTTGCAGACACATTTAAAGGCAAGGTTGCGGACACGCCAAGGACAGCGCTCAATTTAATTATATCACGGCGTAAAAAACGGCTCATTCCACCTCCACTGAGTGTGTCTGTTTTAAGGTTGAAAGATACACGACCAAATCCTCTATGTCTTGTGCAGACAACAGGGTTTCGCCGCGTTGCTCATCACTGATCTGCTTAAGGTCTGTGCTGCGGAAATAGGAAGGCATTAAAACATCTGGCTTCACGCGTTCATAATCCACAATTCTAATTCTAATTTGATCTTGTGTTAATCGCGCGCCTACTTCTGATAAATCTGGCCCGACATTTCCCTGAAATTCAGCAGTTAGACCCGAAACAGAATGGCATAAGACGCAGTGACCTCTATTACGGTCAATAAAAACGTCTTCACCTGTTTCTATGTTTCCAATGTCTGTTCCTGCAAGTTTTGGTAGTGTATCTAATATCGCCTTGGGTTTACCTTCAGGATTTACGGAGCACGCAGACATCGCAACACCCACACAAAGCCCTAGATAGAAACCCCGCACAGCTACGCATCACCAAATGCGTTATATGACATGGACCTAAACCAGTCTCTCGCCTGATGCGCTTCTGAGAGCATACCTGATTTACGGGCGTTTCTAGGGGACAGGCCTCCAGAATTTGGGATCGTGGTCAGCCTTTGGTCCGCGTTCGAATAGACGCCCGTAATGGATATGGCATGTTCGGGGTCAATAAAAGAATAGCAGGTATTGGTTAGGGTTGTCGGGATCGGCGCTCGCCCTGAAAATTCTCGTAGAATCTGCAGCGCGCATATTTTGGCCTGAACTGCAGCAGAAAAAGCGGATTTGGGCATAGGGGCGGCGATGGTTGCGTCCCCAATGACGTAAATGTCTTTTTTAAGTGTTGATCGGAAATCGATTGGGTCAATCGGGCACCACCCAGATATATCTGTCAGGCCCGACTGCTCTGCAATAATCCCAGCCCTTTGCGGCGGAATAATATTCGCAACATCTGGAGTCAGGGTTTCAAAATCTGTGAAAACCTTATTTTCGCGTGCATCTACTTTTATGACCCGTCCGTCATTTGATGCGCCGCGCCATTCTATGATGTTTGGATAAAGCTCCGCCCATGCGTCTTGAAATAAATCTTGTTTTGAGAAGCTATCTTTCGCGTCCAAGATTATAAGTTTTGATTTGGGCTTATAGTATTTAAGGTAGTGCGCGATGAGGCTGGCCCGCTCATACGGTCCCGGAGGGCAACGGTAAGGTGCGGCTGGCACAGATATAACGACGGTTCCACCGTCGCCCATGTCTGTTATCTGTTTTGCGAGTTTCGCTGTCGCAGAACCCCCTGTCCAAGCATGCGGCATTCGGTTTTTTGCCTCTGCATCATATCCGTCGATAGAGTCCATTTGCATAGAAATACCCGGTGATAAAATAAGCTTGTCATAGGGTCGGGACGTCTTGTCACTCAGTGTTACGGTTTTCAAATTCGAATTTATATTGCCCGCTAAGGCGTGCACGACCTGTATGCCAAGGGCTTTTAAACCTGCATATGTAAAGCTCTGGGCCGTCGTGTCTCTCACACCGCCAATGACAAGGTTTGAGAACGGGCAGGCGTAATATGAGGTTTTAGGTTCGACTAATGTAATATCAAAATTCGGGGCGTATTTTTTCAAAGTCATCGCAGCGGTTGCACCGCCAAAACCGCCGCCAATTATGACAATGCGTGCTTTGTTTTGAATATTTTGCGCAAAGGCCGTTCCCTCTAACAGGGATGAAGCGCCTAGAAAGGACAAGCCCGACAGAATATGTCTGCGGTTTAAATTAGTCATTTTTTTGCGCGTAATAAGCAGAAATTAGACGTATGTCCTCGTCTGATAATCCGCGCGACAATCTGTGCATGACGGACGTTCCCGCGATATCAGATTTATAATACATCAAATATTTCTGCATGCGGGCTTCAGATAAGTCCGATATGTTAGGACTTCCTTGGCCTGACCGACTATGGCAATTGGCGCATGCAACAGACAGCAAGGCCCCTTGTGAAATTGACTGCGTCTCCGTCTGTTTTGTTTGGGCCTGACAGGCGGAAACCGCGCAGAATGTCAGGCACAAGACAACAAATTTCAAAGCTCTTAACTTTAATATCATGCCCGTAAGTTCTGATCCTTAATTGGAAATTGTCTTACGCGTTTTCCCGTAGCGGCAAAAATTGCATTTACAACAGCGGGTGCTGCGACAGCAATTGTCGGTTCCCCGACGCCGCCCCAAAACCCGCCAGACGGTAGGATGAGTGTTTCAACTTCGGGCATTTCAGCAATGCGCATAGAGTTAAAATTATGAAAGTTAGTTTGCTCGGCTTGACCGTCTTTAAAAGTCGTCTCGCCGTATAACATAGCAGAAAGACCATATACGAACGACCCTTCAACTTGGGCTTCGATTTGTTGCGGATTGGCGGCATGGCCACAATCCGTTGCCGCTGTGATCTTATGCATTTTTAGCTGACCCTCATCGGAAACAGTGACTTCGGCGCAGGCTGCAACATAACTGCCAAAGCCGTAGATATTTGCAAGGCCACGGAACTTTCCGTCATCCTTACCCCATCCGCCTTTTTCAGCAGCGGCTTTCAGGACTGCAGCCATTTTAGGTTCGTCCTTCAGCATTTCCATACGGAATTCCAAAGCGTCGCGCCCAGCTGCGTGGGCCATTTCGTCAAGGAAGCATTCCATATATAAAGTGTTTTGATTAAGGTTCACGCCACGCCAAAACCCGGGTCTTATCGGAGGGTTACGCATGGCATGATGTATGTGAAAGTTTGGGAATGCATATTTCAAAGTTTGGTCTTCGGTGCGCGCATCAAGCCCGCTTGGTAATAATCCCTGAAACGTTGCGATATCCATACCGTTCATGAGGGCTTGCGGCATGAGGCCAGCGAGAATGGATTGTCCTGAAATTTTAAAATCCAACGCCGTCAGATTTCCGTCCTTATCAAGGCCGCCTGTCATCTTGGCCTTGGTTGGGGGATGGAAAAACCCTTGCGCCATATCTTCTTCACGAGACCATTGCAGTTTTATCGGCGTACCTGGCATTTCCTTGGCAATCGATACCGCTTGCACGACATAATCAGGCATGCCTTTGCGCCCAAATCCGCCGCCCAATAGTGTCTTATGAACGTCGCATTGTGCGATCGGGAGGTCTGCTGCAGTCGCGGCGGCCGCAAGTGCGGATTCGCCGTTTTGTGTCGGGCACCAGACTTCGCATTTCTCCGCCGTCCAGACGGCAACCGCGTTCATACATTCCATAGGGGCGTGGTTTTGTGCGGGGAAATTATAGATAGATTCTAAGACTGTCTCCGCCTCTTTTAGGGCTTTTGCGACATCGCCGCCTTTATTGCCTGTGAAGGATTTCTCTGCCGCAAGGCCTTCATCTAAAAACGCTTCTAGGTCTTTGGTTGAATAATTTGCATGCTCTCCGCCGTCCCATTCAATCGGTGTCGCTTCGAGCGCGCTATTGGCTTCCCACCATGTATCGGCAACAACGACAACTGCATTACCCAGTTTAAGAACTTTGTGAACGCCCGGCATGCCCATAGGCACGCTCTCGTCGAAACTTTTTAACGTGCCGCCAAGTATTGGGCAGTCTTTGATAGAGGCATTTTTCATGCCCGGCATCACGATATCGCCCGCATATTTCAAAGCGCCCGTGAGTTTATCCGCTGTGTCTAAACGCTTTTTAGGTTGGCCAATAATCGTCCAGTCTTCTTTGTCTTTCAAAGTGACTTCAAGCGGCGGCGCAAGTTTTGAGGCGGCGTCGGCGACTTTACCAAAACTGGTTTTATTCTTTGATGCCGCGTGAGAAATTATACCGTTGGAAACCGTACAGTCCTCGATGGGAACGTCCCACTGAGTTGCGGCGGCTTCGACGAGCATCATACGCGCGGCGGCTCCGCCTTCACGGACATATTGAACGGAACCCCGGAGGCCTTGGCTTCCGCCTGTGCCGTAATCCCCCCAGACACGTTCGCGCGCAAGGTTTTCCCCGGGTGTTGGGAAATCAATTTTGACATTTTCCCAATCACATTCCAGCTCTTCGGCAACAAGTTGTGCCAAACCTGTGGACGTGCCTTGGCCCATTTCAGAGCGTGCAATACGAACCGTTACGGTGTCGTCCTGATGGATATGAACCCATGCATTGACTTCGGGATTAGGCGGCAGCTTGCTGTAATCTACGTCTGCGGCTGTTTTACCTGCAGGTTTACAAGCGGCGAGAACGCCGAGGGACAGGCCTGCACCGACGACACTTGTGCCGACAATAAAACTGCGTCTTGAAAGGGCGGGTGTTTTTTGATCAATCTTACTCATCATCCAGCTCCTAAAGTTTCTTCTTGGCGAGGTGAATACCCTTGCGTACGCGGGCAAATGTTCCGCAGCGGCAAATGTTTGTAATCGTCTCGTCAATATCTGCGTCGGTCGCTTTGGGGTTCTCTTTTAACAAAGCCGAAACCGCCATAATCATACCTGATTGGCAAAACCCGCATTGGGGTACATCAAGTTCGGCCCATGCTTCTTGTACTGGATGCGTCCCGTCTTTTGACAGGCCTTCAATCGTTGTGATTTTCTCGTCTTCAATGGCGGAGACTGGGTAAACGCAGGACCGCACGGCTTCTCCGTCAACGTGGATTGTGCAGGCGCCGCATTGCGCAATACCACATCCATATTTAGTGCCTGTAAGTCCAAGCTGTTCTCTTAAGGCCCACAAAAGAGGTGTGTCTTCGTCACCCTCAAAATTTACGGATTTTCCGTTAACGTTCAAAGTTTTCATGGACACATCGCTTCCCTTTATGATTTTGATCATGCGTAACACAGGGCTTGCGCTATTGAAAGACGTCTCGACCAAGTGAGCGAATGCGTCGCGCCTATCGTTGTAGGGCTTTAGTTTGCGTGCTGTATTAAATAAAGGAAATCAGATAAGACCTCTCCGAGAAACCTGCATTCCGCACCGAACTTGCTTTGAAAACATGATGACCAAATGAAAATACTGATTGCAGGCGGAGGAATAGGGGGAATGACGACTGCTTTGGCATGTCTGAAATTTGGGCATGATGTGGTGGTCTTAGAAGCGGCTGAAGCGTTTCGCGAAATCGGTGCAGGCATTCAATTACCGCCAAATGCCATGACAGTCTTTCAAACGCTTGGATTATCTGACGCGCTGCGCGCTGTTTCGTTCCGTCCAGACGCGATTGAGACTCGTTTGGGAATAAGCGGTAAAACAATTTTTAGGGTCCCCCTGAAAGATACAGCAGGTCGTCCCCCTTACCTGCACATTCATCGGGCGGATTATATCTCGGTGCTATATAATGCTCTGAAAGATCAGGACCGTGCAGATATTCGGTTTAGCTCGGAAGTCGCGCGGTACGAGACGCGGGACGAGGAGGTGGTGGTCAAGCTAAAGACGGGAGAGGAAATCTCTGGGGATGTTTTGGTCGGCGCTGACGGCATTCACTCAACCCTTCGCACGCAGATGTTTGGAACAGATCCCGCGCAATTTACAGGACACGTGGCGTGGCGATGTGTTGTACCACTTTCGAGCCTAAAAACCCCGCCGCCGCCGACGGCTTGCGCTTGGTTTGGTCAGGGTAAACACGCGGTGACATATCGTATCCGCAAGGGCGAACTTGTAAATTTTGTTGGTGTCATTGAGCAAGATAATTGGCGCGATGAAAGCTGGCAAAGTCAGGGGCAGTCGTCCGAGCTGATTTCGGATTTCTCTTCTTGGCATCCGATCATTGAGGATATTCTTAAGGCATGCGGATCTGAAGGGCTGTTTAAATGGGCGTTATATGACAGGCCGCCGCTTTCGACGTGGTCTGATGGACGTGCGGTTCTCTTGGGCGATGCGGCGCATTCCATGCTACCCTTTATGGCACAAGGTGCCGCCATGGCCGTAGAGGATGCGTGGTGTCTTGCAAGTCTATTGTCGCGTGAAGACTTATCCATACAGGACATATTTCATCAATATGAGGCGCTGCGTTTGCCAAGGATAATCAAAGTTCAAAAGACGTCAACGCATAACGGCAAGATTTTCCATCGAAAATCACGTCTCGCGCAATTCTTGACTTATGGCCCGATGTGGATTGCAGGCAAGCTTACGCCAAGCCTGATACGCTCACGGCTAAATTGGCTTTACAGTTATGATATCGTTTCGGAAATGAAGTCTAAGCGATAACGCAAAAGCTAAAAAGTGTAACAAAGAGTCGGGATTGATTCAGATGGTTTACATTTTTCTATCATTGCTTTAGCCTCAGAGCATGAGCGCAATAGCCAGATTTATTTGCCTGTTTGCCATCATTTACATGATGGTTGCGCCGGCTATGGCATGTTGCCTAACGGGGCAGCACGAAGCGAACCCTGCTGCTGCACCTCTGCCTTCCTGTCATGACGTTCAAAAGACGCCGCGCGACGCCTCGGCTCTGCTGAGCAAGACGGATCAAAAAGAGGTGTATTGCCCAGGTTGTGATGACTGCACAATTTTGACGATAAGCGTGTCTGAGGTTGATGGCCCGATTGTGTCAATTACGGATGATATGAATCCGCATCTGCCGCTTTACTCATCTGTTTCTGCCTATCTTAGATTTGAATTTGTTCGAACAACTGGGCCACCGCCCAATAGGCCTCTAAGCCTCCGAACGCCGATAGCCCTAAAAGAACGTCTGACCGTTTAATCTAAACGTAGCCTTACGCATAGGTCTGCCTTGGCAGGTCGATGATTTTCTATGGTTTGTTTGGAGGTTTTCAGGATGTCTATCCGTCAGCTTAATTTACGAAAAACGCGCTCTGTAATAATTGTGCTCAGCCTATCAACTCTACTTTTGTCCGCGATACCCGTCTCGGCTCAAAATGTATCAGATAGGATATATTCTTTTTTAGAACTCGAGATGAAATTGCGGGAACATCCTGCGATAGAAGCCTATGCGTTTTCTGCAAAGGCGGACCGCTTTCGTGCAGAAGGCGCAATGGGTCTCCCTGACCCCACGGTCTCTATGGGATTAAGTAATTTTCCGATCTTGTCGCCCTCTGTTACAGAGTATCTGCCGACGCATAAATATATTGGGTTTTCGCAACGCCTTCCAAATAAAGCCAAACGCAAAGCCAATTCACTGACGTCATTGCGTCGCGCAGATAGCAGGGATTTGCAAGGCGATATGCGTTTTGCGGAGCTTCGGTCTCAGCTTTTAGGTTTATTGATCGAACGGGATAGTATCGACAGCCTGCGCGATATTATGCGCCAGCGCGACATGAAATACCAAGAGCTTTACGATATAACCGAAATCGAAATGTCATCTGGACGAACAAGTCTTGTGCGCCTGACAGAGGTTGAAACGCGCCGTATAGATATTCAGCAGACACTCTCAGACCTTGCTGCGCAAGAGGCTGACCTCTCGGCGCAATTCATAGACTTGGTGGGGGTCGTTCCCAAGACTGAGAGGCCAGACATACTCCTAAAACCGTGGAACGGGCAGGCCTTGTCATTTTATTCGGTAAAAGTGGCGGACGCATTTGTGTCGATACAAGACGCCGCCGTTCAAAAAGCCGAAGTCGATTTTAAGCCTGACCTTGGCATTAACTTTACCTACCAACAAAGAGAGTCGGGGCAGGGCGCACCGCGATCTAATTTTGACGGGGATGATTGGGTGACAGGCGGCGTGACACTGACCGTGCCGATCTGGCAGGACAAACGACAAAAGCCGCTTTTAAAGGGGGCAAAACTTGACCGCTCTGCCGCGCAAGCCTTGCGCATGGCTACGGCTCGAAAGGCTTTGTCCGATTGGAAACGCTATGAGGCGCAACGCAAGAGCGCCGTATCCACGCTAGACATATTAAACTCGAAAGTCATATCCATTGAACGTCAAATCGCCTCTCATCTGAATGCATATGAAAGCGGGTCTGGGGATTACACCCCTATTCTTGAGGGAGAGTTGGCGATCTTAACTCTGCAAGAAAAAATAATTGGGCAAAAGACTCGCCGCGACACAGCCACCCTTAAGATGAATAGTCTTATAGGAGATAAGTCATGAGAGGTTTTCTTGTGGGCTTTGTGTTATGTTTGATCTTGGGTTTCGTAGGGTGCCAGAACGACATAAATATAAATTCGAGCAAAAAGCCGAATGGTGCTGTCATTGAAACCCGCTCATATACGTGTCCTATGCATCCGCATTATATTTCAACGGATGAAAACGGGGCGTGCCCGATTTGCGGTATGGACCTTGTTCCTCTTAAAGGCAGTTCAGACTCATTGGAAACTTACATTTCAGTTTCCCCTGAAATGATACAGTCAATGGGGATTAAAACGGCCACGGTTACTCTGACAGGGTTTGGTGGAAACATTCGAGCCTTTGGTCAAATTGAACCAAATACGCGTCTGGAAACGGTTACCACATCGCGACTAGAGGGTTGGATTGAGAACTTAACTGTTAAGGCCGAGGGAGACAGCGTCAAACGCGGCGATGTGTTGTATAAAATTTACAGTCCAGACCTTATTGGCGCGCAAAAGGATTTCCTTGCGTCGCTTCAAATCGGCAATGTTAACCGGATTGCGTCAGTCAAGAAACGTCTGCAATCAATTGGGCTGCAAGACAGTTCGATAAAACGGCTGACGCAGACCCAAACTCTAATTGAGCGCGTCCCCGTTTATGCTGAGAGCAGCGGTCTGGTGTCAGAATTGAACATTCGTGAAGGCGATTTTGTAAAATCAGGCGCGCCGATTATGCGGTTGCAATCGTATAAAACAGTTTGGGTTATGGCCTCTGTTCCAGAGGCAGATTTACCTCAGGTGAAAACAGGCCAGCCTGTATCATTGAGTTTTGAGGGGGCTATTGAGGCCCCGAACTCTGGAGTTATTGATTACATTTACCCAACAATTGATAAAAAATCACGGACTGCGAAAGTGCGCGTTGTTGTAGAAAATCTAGACAATATGCTCCGCCCCGGCGCCTATGTTGATATGTCAATCGCGCGGGGGGAAGGCGTAAAAGACCGTTTGTCCGTTCCGACACAGGCGGTACTGCGCAACGCACAAGGCACGCAAATCGTGGTCGATTTAGGAGATGGTACATTTGAGTCCCGCGCGGTGAAAATAGGCGAGGTCAGTCAAGGCAGAACTGAAATCATTTCAGGTCTGGTGCTCGGCGAACATGTCGTTTCAAGTGGGCAGTTTTTACTCGATTCCGAGTCTAACCTAAGAGAAGGCCTCTCGAAACTAAGCGCACTTAGATCGGGATTTGACGGTGACACGCCTTTGTCTGATTTACCAATTAACGCGCAGACGCTTGGGCAAATCGATCACCTAGTGGATGCGGCGCTTTATTTTCACGAAGCCCTAATTGACGGCTACGCGGTTGATCCAAATTTTTTAGATCCAATCTTGCAAATTGCGGAACGCGTAGAACGAAGCTTTGCGGGGTCAAAGCTTGAGCCGATTGTTCAAGATGCAAAAGCAGCTATTCGGCGTGCCAAATCAGGGCGCGAAGGCGAGGCACTTGCGGTAATTTTATTTGATTTACTTAAGGCTATTGAACCGTGGTTGATGGAAGGGGCGCCTACGCATTACAAATCCAAGGGATTGATTTTATACCAAGACCGAGACGCGCTCTGGTTACAAGAGGGTGGACTGCCTGCAAATCCATATGGCAGAACGGGCGGCAGAGCGAAGCTTTGGCCTGACACAATGTCTGGTACGGAATAGCGCTGTGGGTAATCTTGAAACTCATCCAGAAATAGCGGGTCGTGATCCCGGGCGTTCCGCCATTGCGAAACTGATCGGCTGGTCAGTAAATAATCAAATTATTATCCTAGTTCTGGCCGTAGCTTTGATGATTGCAGGAGTATTATCCCTTCAAAAAATACCTTTAGACGCGATACCCGATATCACGGATACGCAGGTCATAATTCGTACAGATTTCCCCGGGCAATCTCCCCAGATTGTTGAGGATTTAGTGACATACCCCTTATCTTCGAACCTGCTAGGCCTGCCGAAAACAAAGGACGTGCGCGGGTCATCTATGTTCGGCACAAGCTTTATTTACGTAATTTTTGAAGATGATGTCGAACTTTACTGGGCGCGTTCCCGCGTGGTCGAAGCTTTGTCGCGCTTGGGCGGGACACTGCCTAAAACCGCTACGCCGCAAATAGGCCCTGACGCGACAGGAGTTGGCTGGGTCTTTCAATATGCATTGATTGATAAAACAGGGCAAACCGACCTTGCTGACCTTCGCTCTTTGCAAGACTGGTTCTTGAAACTTGAATTAAACAGTGTTGAAGGCGTTGCAGAAGTCGCCTCTGTCGGTGGGTTTGTCCGCGAATATCAAGTCCTGATCGACCCCAATAAACTTCGTTCATTTGATGTGCCTATTTCGCGTATTGTGTCTGCATTGCAATCTGCCAGCTTAGAAGTCGGAGGACGCGTTTTAGAGCAAGGCGAAACTGAATTTGTAATTCGGTCTATCGGCTATATCCAATCGGCATTGGAGCTTGAAGACGTTGTCGTTTTTTCAAAAGACGGTACGCCCGTTACCTTGTCCGATATTGCCCGAATTGTTGAAGGCCCTGCTTTGCGGCGCGGCATTGTCGAATGGAACGGCGAAGGCGAAACGGTTGCGGGGATTGTCATCATGCGCGACGGCGAAAACGCATTAGACGTTATTGAGCGCGTTAAGCTTAAATTAGAGGACTTAAAGCGCGGCTTACCTGAAGGCTTAGAGGTCGTGGCCGTTTATGACCGTGCGCCGCTTATAAACGGGTCTGTAAGCTATTTGAAAGCAAAGCTGATCCAAGAAGGTCTTGTCGTTGCGCTTGTGGTTTTAATTTTTCTTCTTCATGCGCGCGCCGCATTTGTGGCTTTGATAACGCTACCCTTAGGGATTATGGGCGCATTTATGGTGATGTCATATCAAGGTGTCACGGCAAATATTATGTCCCTTGGGGGTATAGCAATTGCCATTGGCGCAATGGTCGATGCGTCTATTGTTATGGTCGAAAATGCAGTTCGACAATTGTCCATTCGTACCGATAAACCGAGCGCCAAAGAGCGCAGAGAGATCATATTAAAATCTGCCCAAGAGGTTGGCCCCGGATTGTTTTTCTCGCTCTTAATTATTGTAGTTTCATTCTTGCCGATCTTTGCCTTAACGGGTGAGAGCGGGCGATTATTTGCACCGCTCGCCTATACAAAGACATATGCCATGGCATTTGCGGCGCTGTTATCCGTGACACTCGTGCCAGTCCTTATGGTTTGGTTTTTACGCGGTACAATGCGGTCCGAGCGATCAAATCCGTTAATGCGGGCTTGCGTATGGATTTACAGGCCTGTTTTGTCCATTGCCTTGCGGTTCAAATGGATAACGCTCGTTTTTACGCTCCTTCTCAGCGCGAGTGTTATTATTCCGATCAAACAGACAGGCACAGAATTTATGCCCGCCCTGTATGAAGGGGACTTGCTGTATATGCCCACCACATTACCCGGTGTGTCTTCAACAAAAATGCGTGAAATTTTGGGTCAAACCAATCGTATCATTAAAACAGTCCCCGAAGTCGAGTCTGTCTTTGGCAAAGCGGGACGCGCGGATACCGCTACAGATCCTGCGCCGCTGACTATGATTGAGAGCTGGATACGCCTTAAACCGAAATCAGAATGGCGGGCAGGGATGACAGCTGATAAAGTTGTCGAAGACTTAAACGCACGTCTCGCTATGCCTGGGCTTGTAAATTCATGGGGCTATCCCATCAAAATCCGTATGGACATGGTGTCTACGGGGGTTCGAACGCCGATCGGTGTTAAAGTCACGGGGGATGATTTAGAGGTTATTGCCGAGATTTCACAAGAGATTGAATCCGTCGTGAAAGAGGTGGCTGGGACGCGTTCCGTTTTCGCTGACCGTGTAATGGGCGGAAAATATATCGAGATTAAACCAGATCGGACGCGTCTTGCACGTTATAATATTGATATGGGGACATTCCAGTCTGTTGTGCAAACAGCCTTAGGCGGGATGAAGCTGTCTGAGTCGGTTCAAGGGCGAGAGCGATATAATATTATGTTGCGTTATGAACGCGCATTTCGTGAAACCCCTGAAGACCTAGAGAAGATCCTCGTACCGACACCCGATGGGGCGCACATTCCGCTCTCTAATTTGGCGTCGCTTTCCTTCACAGATGGCCCGCCCATGATACGGTCTGAAAATGCACGCCTGACAGGATGGGTGTTTGTCGACATAGAGGGACGAGATTTGGGAGGGTATGTTAAGGAGGCGCGCGAATACGTGTCGCGGTCTATGGACCTCCCATCGGGCTATGCGATCGAATGGGCAGGGCAATACGCACAAATGGAGGTCGCCAATCAACGCCTAAAAATTGCGATACCCACCGCGATCGGACTTATATTTTTATTGCTCATGCTTCATTTTGGTCGATTGGACCGAACGCTTATAATTATGCTGTCTTTGCCTTTTGGGCTGATTGGCGGGTTATGGTGTGTCTATCTCGCAGATTATAATTTTTCTGTTGCGATTGCCGTCGGCTTTGTCGCGCTCGGAGGTATTGCTGTGGAGACTGCTGTGGTAATGCTGCTATATATAGACCAACAGGTTCGACAGGACAGTCCCAAATCCCAAAGCGCATTATTGCAGGCGGTCAAAGACGGAGCTGTTTTACGTTTAAGGCCTAAATTGATGACGGTCACAACCGTGATTGCAGGCCTTGCGCCAATATTCCTGTCCGAAGGATTAGGATCGGATGTCATGCGACGTATCGCCCTGCCGATGATGGGGGGTATGGTCACGACCACCTTTCTGACGCTAATAGTTATTCCTGTAATTTACTTTTTATGGATGGGGCGGTATCTACCGAGAGACCAACTTGTACGCTCCAATATTAACGCCAATATTAACGCCGCTCTCTAAGGATAAACGCATGAACCTCTCTCTTAAAACTTTAAGTCTTTTATGCGTTTCAGCGGCTCTTATTGGCTGTGGTCAAATGGATCATTCAGGTATGGACCATTCAAAGATGGATCATTCCGGTGAGAGTTCAAAATCAATGACGGGTGATACAGGTCACACGACAGGTAAAATTGTATCCATTAGTTCTGATGGCCAAGAGGTCACGATAAACCATAACGAGATTGAAGGGATTGGCATGGGCGCAATGACGATGGGATTTACCGTTATGACCGCCATTGACCTCACCGAGTTTTCTATAAAAGATCCCGTGAGTTTCAGTGTCAAAAAAGGCCGCGACGGGAGTTACCGTATCACGGCCATGTGCAACACACAGACGGACGGTGCAGATTGTCTCAAATCTAAAATGGATCACTCAGGCCATTAAGTGGCGTCCCAAGACGCACTACCCAAAAATTTAAAATAATACGGAATTGGCATGAACAAGGCGCTGTTTAATCGTCGCGTAAGAAAGCTTCATCTTTGGTTTGGGTTGGCAATCGGGGCGCAAATTGGTCTCTGGCTGATCTCAGGTCTATTTATGACTTGGTTTTCAATCGACACTGTTCGAGGAAACCATTTAAAATCTAACCCGCAAGTTCAACAGGTCACCGGTGTTTCAGCTCTATTGCCGTTGCAAGCCGTTTTAAGCAAGGCAGACTTTCAAGCTGAAACCTTGTTGTTAAAGCGTTTGAACGGTCGCAATATTTGGATCATTGGTTCGGGCCGTGAACGTATGGCAATTGACGCTGTGTCAGGCGATATTGTTTCTCCGCTCCCCGTTGATATGGCCGAAGCTATTGCTCTCGCGCATTATTCAGGCTCGGGCGCAATTTTTGAGTCTAAATTATATTCTGACCCGCCAAGTGAATATGGTCGGGCAGGGCCTGTATGGCGCGTTGATTTTAAAAAACCAGAGGCCGCGAGTTTTTACGTGGACGCAGTCACAGGCGAGGTGAAAGCCGTCAGAACTCCGCTTTGGCGAGTCTTTGATTTCATGTGGGGGTTGCATATCATGGACTGGAAGACGCGCGAAAATTTTAATTCATGGTGGATTAAAATGACAGCTTTATTGGCTTTTGTATTTTTTATAAGCGGCGTGGTTTTGGCCTGCCTCCGTCTTATTGGAATGGTGTCTCGACGGCGCCGACTCCGACCAAAGCACTGAAACTTAAGCTTAAAACCGTGTGTTTTGTGTTTCAGTATAGTCTGTAAATATACTTTTATGAGCTTCATTTAAATTAGCTGTCTTTTCATGGAGTGCCGAAAAGACACACTTTTTTTCAATTTTGCATTCGAAGTCAAAAATGACTTGCGCTTTTTTTGAATCGAACTAGTTGTGAAACTAAGAGAGATACAACTCTTCAAAACATTTTTTAAAAGAGGGCACTAGAATGCAACGCAATTTAACGAAACTGCTTATCGGGAGCGCAAGTGCTTTTGCTGTGATGACGGCAGCACCTGCTTCTGCACAAATAGAAGAAATTATTGTTACGGCCGAAAAACGGTCTGAAAACGTTCAAGATGTTAGCATCTCGGTCACAGCCTTGAATGAGAAGCTTTTGACGCTTGGCGGCGTTGATGATGTGTCTCGTCTAGAGCTTCTAGTGCCTGGCGTGAATTTCTCATTCGCGGGTAATGATGCAAAATTCAACGTTCGCGGCGCGAACTCTTCAAATACATTTGGCGATAACGGTTCAATCGTTGGCGCGTTCGTTGACGGCGTATACAAATCACGTGCTTCGCAGCAAACACGTGCCTTCTTTGACGTCAGCTCAGTTGAATTTCTTCGCGGACCACAAGGCACACTTTATGGTCGCAACACATTTGCGGGTGCATTGAACGTCTATACAAACAACGCAGAACTTGGCGAATATAGTGCCGGTGTTGATCTTAGCTATCAGCGTTTTGACCGCATTCGCGGCGAAGGCTTCGTAAACATGCCAATCACAGAGAATACATCTCTGCGGGTTGCAACGTTTTTTGACAAAAGCGATGGTTACATCAAAAACTTGGCAGGCCCAGATGTTGGCGCGCAAGACGATAAGGGCTTCCGTGTAAGTGTTTACACAGAGCCGACAGATGATTTTAATGCAACTCTACGCTATTCCCACATTTCAGAAGACGGAAATGAAGCGGGTCTCTTTGGATATACGCGCCTTTGCCGTAACGAAACGCCAGAAGGTCTAACTGACGCGTTTGGCTCTGTCAGCGATTGTACAAACCCTGTTCGTGGTTCAGGCCAACGTGGCCCCGCAGCAAATGGACCGGGCGGCGATCCATATGTGATTTCACAAGACTATGTTCGTCCAGTTGATCTTTATGAAGATGTCCTGTCTCTTGAAATGAATTACGATCTTGGCGGCGCGACGGTTAAGTCGATTACGTCTTACACAGATTACAAAAACGATCTTCAATTTGATTTTGATTTTGGCCCAACTGAAAATTCAAATGGTGGCTATGAAGAAGAAACAAATGGTTGGACGCAAGAGCTTCAAATCGTATCAAACAATGATAATGCGCTTCAGTACACTGTAGGTGGTTTCTATTCAGATCAAACAGATCGCGGTAGCTTTAACATCTATCAGCAAACACGTCGTGACGACTCGACGCGCGGTAGCGTAACAAATTCTCAGGGCACGTTCACACTTCTCGACGGAACTGATATTATTTCTAATGACGTCTTCTTGGGTGGATTCTTTGCCGATAATGCGATTATTGACACGAAATATCTCGGTATCTTCGGTCAGCTAGAATATAGCCTGTCTGAAACACTACGTGTGACAGGTGGCCTTCGTTATAATGACGAAAGTAAGAAATTGAGCTGTGGGGGCTCAAACTTTTCTGGTGGTGACAGAGTTGTGAACGTGGCACCAGGTGTTGCGGGCGCGTCTCCGTCTATTATTCCAACAGGCGAGCAGGTCTTTACATTTAATTGTGACGCTGCAGACCAAGTCCGCCGCGAAGCTGACTTTGATAATATCACATGGCGTGCGGGCGTTGAATATGACGTAACAGACGATGTCATGGTCTATGCGACGGGCTCTACGGGATATCTTTCTGGGGCTGTATCAACCGCGCGCGCAACAGATGAGCAAGAATCGCAAGTTATCGAAGCGGGTTTCCGTTCACGTTTGGCGCAGAATACGCTTCAGCTAAACGGTGCCGTGCATATCACAGAATACACGAACCTTTTGACGCAATTACAGCGTATTGAAAACGGTATTGCGATTACGTCTTCGGCAAATGGCGGAGATATTAAAGCTTGGGGTGTTGAAATGGATGCCATTTGGCAGCCGACGGATGCTTTGACGTTGAGCGCGAATGCTGCATATTTGAATTCTGAATTTGGTACATATGGTCAAGGCAACCCTTACCAGCTCTACCAAGGTCAAGTTCAGGCATTTGTCGATCAATCTGGGAATACAACACCTTGGTCTCCTGAGTTAACGTTCTCTGCCAGTGCAGCTTATACGTTTGATCTACAGGACGGTTTTGGGTCATTAACGCCATATGCTCAGTTCTATTATTCAGGTGGGTTTAATACATCAAACCTTCTTGCGAACGATCCTGCGCAGTATCAAGACAGCTACACTAAGACAGACTTACGTCTTATCTGGGATGATGCGAGCGGTGACTATTCCGTTGAAGTGTTCGCAGAAAACATCGAGGACTCTGCTGTACTCGCACGGGGTAATAATAACTCTGATGACGTTGTTCAAAACAGCTATCTCTATCCTAAAAACTACGGCATTAAACTAAAAGCGCGGTTCTAAGGCCTCGAGTTTAAACAAAATATGAGAGGGCGCTGTATGGCGCTCTCTCAATATCTTATAAAAGCTTCTAATTATTGACCTGTTCAGCACCCGCGTGTGTTCACGGGAGAGGTGTATTGAATGCATACACAGACCCAAAGTGAGACTTACGAAAATCGTATTGTCCGGTACATTGACCTAAAGCCTTGTTTTGATGCCTTCATCGATACGCGCACTCCAGGCTCTGACAAAAAAGAAAACTTTACAATTATCGGTCCAGGGGTTTCTGAAAACCCTAATCAATTTGTCCATATTGCTGAACCTCACGGGTTTAATATTGGCGGCGCACGCCAACCCCCAGGGTGTGTAAATTCTCAGCATAGTCACGACACTGCCGAAGTTTTTTTTGTACATTCTGGAACATGGTCCTTCAATCTTGGGGAGCACGGCGAAGATGCCAAAGTGACGCTAAGGCAAGGGGACTTGATCTCCATTCCCACACAATTGTTTCGCGGCTTTGAAAACATTGGCGATGACATTGGGTACTTATGGGCCATTCTTGGAAAAGATAATCCTGGGCGTGTTCTCTGGGCGCCTAAGGTCTTTGAAATGGCAAAAGAATACGGCCTCGTTTTAATGGAAAATGGTAGCCTGATTGACACTGTTCGAGGTGATAAAATTCCCGACGGCGCACGCCCCATGCCGACAACGAGTATCGAGCAAATGGCTCTTTTACATAAATTTTCTAAAGAAGACTTACGCCGATGTTGCATTATGTCTGATGAGCAAGCGCCTGTTTCGAATGAAACAGGTATGATGTCCCGCGCTCTAATAGGAAAGACCGCCCTGTTAGATTGGGAACATGGTTTCTCACTTGAGCATATAACGCTCAAGCCGTCTACTGCCTCACAAGCAGCAACCCAAAATGTTTCGGATGTAATATTTGTACATAAAGGCATTTTGACCATTACTCTAGATGATGGCCAGACTTGCGAACTTCGAAGCGGGGACACAATGACAATCCCGCGCGGCATCTCTCGATCATTCTCTAATAATGCGTCTCAATCAGTTGAATATTTGCGTGTTTTAGGCGAGGCCTAATATATGACCACATTAAACGGAAAAACGGCTCTGATTACGGGGGCTAGCCGTGGCATAGGCCGCGCGATCGCCAAAAGCCTACATTCGGAAGGCGCCCACATTATTATCGCTGCGCGTCCGTCCAAGGCCTTAGATGAATTAAAAACTGAACTTGGAGATCGCGTCACATGTTGGGCGGGGGATGCTTTATCTGATGTGTTTTTAGACCGTATTCGCGCGCTTGGGGCGCTTGATGTTTTGGTCAATAATATTGGAACCAACCGCCCCGAACCTTTTCAGAGCGTGAGTGATGAAAATCTAGACTTTGTTATGAATATGAATGTGCGTGCGACGTTTCGGATATCTCGCGAATCTGTGAAGAAAATGGGTCATGGCGGGGCCGTCGTCAACATCACGTCTCAAATGGGTCATATCGGTTCACCCGATCGCACTGTCTATTGTATGACAAAACATGCGATTGAGGGCTTGACAAAAGCAATGGCGGTCGAGCTTGCTCCGCAAGGTATTAGAGTGAATTCAGTTGCCCCGACATTTGTTGAAACGCCCCTAACGCAGCCTATGTTGGAAGATCCCAAATTTATGGACTTTGTCAAAGACATGATTCCTATGGGAAAAATTGCCTCTGTCTCGGATGTGGCTGACGCCGTTTTATATTTGTGTACGGCGAAAATGGTGACAGGGCACAGCTTATTAGTAGACGGCGGATGGACTGCACGATGAAACACCTTCCTATTACTCAAGTTGCCACGACTGACTTGTCAGAGATGTTAAAGCCGCAAGGGGGGCAACGCATGGCGCTTCCGGGTTTTGATGCAGAATTTGTAGATTTTCCTGATTACATAATCCGAATCACGGATCGTATTTGGCACGATCGAAAAGTCGATATGATCTATGATTATTATGCCAAAGACTGCATTGTCCATACTCAGCTCGGAACTAGCATTGGGGTGCAACCCGTTGTCGACGGGACCTATGCTACAATGAAAGCATTTCCTGACCGCGTATTGGACGCCGATAATGTCATCTGGTCAGAAGACGCGCCTCAGGAGGGATCAGATAATCCGGTTTTTTATTCTTCGCATTTGATAACGTCTAAAATGACTAATCTTGGCCCGTCGGAATTTGGACCAGCGACAGGCAGTAAAGTCCGCGTCATTACCATTGCCGATTGTGCCTGTCGGGATAATATTATTTTTGAAGAATGGCTTGTTCGGGATTACGCAGCGATTGTCCAAGACCTTGGGTTTAATGTGGCGGATACGGCTTTGCGTCTTGCCAAGGACGACGTAAGTACAGGTTTAGATATTGTCAAAAACCACGCAAACACTATCACGCGTATCCAAAGCTCAAAGGCGCTCGACGGCGCCAAAACAGAACCAGATCAAACGAATTTTGACGCCTTCATAGAACGTTTCTTTAAGGCAATTTGGCAGGACGGTGACTTTTCACGTTTGGGAGAATTTTATGATTTTCGTGTCGGCGCAAGATATCCAGGTGCAAAAGATCTATACGGCCCAGATCAAGTCGAAGACGTTATCGACGGTGTGCTGTCTGTGCTCTCGGATGTGAAAATCTGTATCGACCATATATGTGATATTCCTTATTTGGGCGAAGCTCGGGACGTGGCTGTACGGTGGTCTTTGACAGGGCGACATACAGAGGCCGGCGAATATGGCTTGGCTACTGATTCGGATATTTACCTGCTTGGTATTTCACAATTTCGAATGATGCGCGGCCGCATTCGAGAAGAGGTCACGATTTGGGATGATGTTGCATTCCGGCGCATGATTGACGGCATACGATTAAGGCAGGTAAGTGCGAATGGTTGACCGTATTCTGGACGCCCATCATCATCTTTGGGACCTATCTGCTATGCGTCATACATGGCTTGCGGAAAAAGGTGTGACGCGGTTTTTTGGCGACCCAACATCCATACAACACAATTACCACATATCTGACTTTCAAGCGGATCACGGGAGCATTCAAGTCTCTGGGAGTGTCCACATTCAATGCGGAGTGGCGGTAGAAGATTCGGTGTTGGAAACACAATTTGTTCAAGAACAAGCCGATGAACATGGCCTCGTTAAAGCAATTATTGGGTTTTGTGACCTGACAGAGTCAGACGCGCAAAAAACTCTGGATATGCACCAACAATATTCTTTGTTTCGGGGCGTAAGACAAATTGTCGGACGGGACGCAAAAGAAGATGCAAAAAACGGTACGAATGCTTTGCTTGAGGACAAGCGGTTTCTGGACGGGTTGAAAATGCTCACTGCGCGCGACCTCTCTTTTGATCTGCAATTGACACCGCCGCTTTTGAAAATGGCGACTAAAATATTTGGCAAAGTCGACGCCCTGCCTGTTGCGTTATGCCACGCGGGCAGTCCGCAGGACGTCTCTTCCACGGGCGTTCGCGACTGGGAATTAGGTTTAAAAACATTTGCGGCGTTACCGAATGCGATTTGCAAAATATCAGGCCTAGGTATGTTTGACCAAAATTGGACAGTCGATAGTTTTCGGGAGCGTATTTTGCGTACAATTGACGTTTTTGGACCGTCGCGGATTGCCTTTGGCTCTAATTTTCCCGTTGACAGATTATACCGAAATTACAGCGAAACCATGGGCGCGTATTTGGAAATCACAGAAGGTTTCACCCCAGCAGAGCGCACGTCAATGTTCCATGACGTTGCTCAAGATTTTTACAGGATCTAAAATGACGGATACGGAATTTAATACGGCCAAATTTATTGCGTCGCTTTCAAAATATGACACGCCGACGATTTGCAATGCTATAGAAGTCGCCCAAGGCGGCCGGGGTTTTTCAAACTTCACGCGCGGGACGATGCAATCCGCAATGAACGGCGCAAAAGCTATGGTCGGATATGCGCGTACGGCTAAAATAGCGGGTAAAGAGGCACCCACAGAAGCCGCGAATACTATCAAAGCGCGACGCCTCGAATATTACCGCTATATGGCAAACCCGTCCCCTGAAATTGATGGGCCGAGCGTATGCGTCATTGAGGACATAGACGCGCCTGATTGCGTATCGGGATGGTGGGGCGAAGTTCATACAGCCGTCCATAAAGGCCTCGGCATGAGCGGTGCTTTGACAAACGGCGTTATGCGAGACTTGGATGATCACGAGCCGGGTTTTCCTGTGCTCGCAGGGTCTATTGGGCCGAGCCATATGTTTGTGCATGTCCGCGAAATAGGGACGCCCGTTACGATCTTTGGCCTTGCTGTAAAGGACGGCGACCTTGTCCACGCTGACCAACACGGCGCGGTAATTATCCCGCTAGACGTTTTACCGATACTTGGGGCTGCCATTGAAAGTCTTTTGTCGAGCGAACAAATTATCCTCAAGCCTGCGCGGAAAAAAGGCTTTGATATCGACGCGCTTGAAGAGGCTTGGAAAGCCTTTGAAAACGCACGCACATAAAGACGGTCTATGACACCCACTGAACTAAAAACCCTGTTTCATGACTACCGCAAAGCTACGGAAAACTATGACACCGATAGAGTGGGCAAAGCCCTCAATGCCCTTATTCACCCAGAGGCGCAGGTAAAGCTCTGCCATCCTTTTGGTACGCATATAGGGCCAAATGCATTGTACACGGTACTTGCGCCTTTGCACAAGGCAATGCCAGACCTAGAGCGCCGCGATATGATTGTCCTCGCAGGAACAAGCCCGGAAGGCCAAGACTGGGTCGGCTGTATGGGGAATTATATGGGCACGTTTACGCAAGCCTTTTTGGATATTCCGCCTACAGGGCACCTTGCACATATGCGTTATCACGAGTTCTTCCATGTTAAAGACGGGCGCGTTGTTGAGATGCAAGCGATCTGGGATATCCCAGAACTGATGATGCAAGCGAATGCATGGCCCATGGCACCGCAACTTGGCAAATATTTATGCACACCTGCGCCGATGAGCGGGGACGGGTTAACCGTGTCTGGAGACGGGCAGGCGACACTAGATCACGTGATCAATATGCTGACCGATCTGTGTAAATTCCCAAGCAATCCAGACCCTAAAGTTATGGAGCTTGAGAAATACTGGCATCCAAGATTTAATTGGTACGGCCCTGCGGGGATTGGCACGGGGCGCGGCATTTCTGGTTTTCGCAATTGGCATCAAATTCCGTTCCTTGGCGGTATGCCAGACCGTAAGCTCGATGATGCAGGCGATCTCAGCTCGCACTGGTTCGGGCAGGGCGCCTATGTCTGCGAAACGGGTTGGCCGAATATGCGGCTGACGATTACAGATGACGGATGGATGGGCATTGCCCCCTCAGGCAAAGAAGTTCTCTTGCGGAGCCTTGATTTCTGGCGTCGCGAGGTCGGCGGAGACAAAGACGGCCTTATCCGAGAAAACTGGGTGCTGGTGGATATCCTCGATATGTATGCGCAAATTGGGGTCGATGTTTTAGGTCGTATGCGCGAATTTAACAAAGCCCGAAATACGGGCCCTATTTTTGTACCAAATGGAATGGCATAACTATATAAGCTTAGGTTCAAGAGGCGCTACGGCTCAATGCCCCCGAACCACCAAGCGCGCCCCGTCCATACAATGCGCTCTCGTATTGAAAGGCCCAAAGATAGACAGAAGGTCTATGCAGTTATGAGACGCGTATTGTGATGAAACTGAGTGCAAGTGAGGCGGCTATTTCGCCTCTCGCTTCGCCTTCATGAGCGCCGCAATTTTGTCTTTTTCACCGATGAAAACTGGGGTCTGTTGGTGACGGCCTTTTACCGGCACGTCTAGGATAGGATGGTCGCCATCCGTTGAGGCGCCGCCCATGGCTTTGACGAGGAAGGCCATTGGAATCGCTTCATAAACAAGGCGCAAGTGCCCGTTTTCATAGCCTTTTCGGGCATCTCCCGGATAGGCAAACAGGCCGCCCTCGATAACAAGGCGTTTAATTTCTGAAACCATAGACCCGTACCAACGCAAATTATAGGGCTTTTGTTTTCCGCCGTCCGTGTCGAGCAAGCTTGCATAATGGTCTTGAAACCATTTCGGCCAAAGTGTTTGGTTGGACGCATTCACCGCACAGAACCGCGTCGTCGGCATTTTGTGATCTATCGACAGTATATTCCAATCAGACGTTTTGGGGTTAAACATGCCTTTATAGACTTTGCCGCCCTCGGCAAAATACGCTTCCAAATGCATGCCGAAAACAAAGAAACCCCCAGAGACTATATTCTTGCCGTTAAGGTCATGCTCAGTCTCGACGGATTTGAAAACACCAAAGATCGCGCCCGACGGAATGCCCACTAAGGCTGCTTTGGATCCGTCTAGCGGGTCTAGCGCTATACTGTACTGACCGTCGGAAATTTTATCCATGTCGGGGCGTTCCTCTGACACGACAAATTTCACATTTCCGCCCGCGCTGAGATGTTTAAAAAACGCGTCATCCGCAATAACGTCCAAACCGATTTGAGCGTCGCCCGTTTCATTGCTTGAGTTTGTAAATTTTAAGCCAGAGCCTTTTTTAAGTTCAGCATAGATTTCTTCGCCCGCAGAAAACAGCGCCGCGTAAATTCCGTCTAAATTTTTGACTTCACTTTTAAAATTCAACGTCATTTTCTAAGGCTTCCTATGCGACCCGGTCATGCACTCTATTCGAATGCCCCGTCCTATAATCCCACCTCATAACAAAGCCGCCGTGATTTGGCGATTGAATTTTATATGTCTCGAAAAGGCTCAGACGGGCACCAACGCTCTGGGAATGAAAGAATAGGGGGACGGGGTCACTGACACCCGTTTCCAAGATTCCATAGTCATACGCTCCGCACAGCGCGCAGGCGGTGCGGTCAAGGACGAGCCTTAAATCAGGCAACCCAAAGAGGGACACCCCATGTGGTCAGCGTCCATACCGAAAATAAAAATGTGTTTCGCATGGGTGTTGACCACATGGCGGCGTTGTTTTTTTCATAGGAAAAAGCCGCGCGTAGCGAAGAGAGGCTTCGTCGTGGGGCCGTTCATTTTGCGTAAAAAGCCTCAAATTGGGCGAACTTTGCCCATTTTTTTTGAGTCATAAATATTTGATGTATGCAAATTGAACCCGATGGATCTACCGAGTACACTTCTCTACGCCCAGACTTATTCTGCCGTTACACAAAACAGTTTTCAAGAAACGCCGTCTTCCACCTGCGAGCTAACGTGCACCAACAGTCTGATGATGAAAGAACAGGGGGAGTTTAGGGGAGGTTTG
>ENA-ORXM01000745-ORXM01000745.1-marine-metagenome-genome-assembly--contig:-NODE-745-length-51785-cov-450.878878_pt1 | contig 51785 bp, 37 predicted proteins | sample MGYA00237867_ERZ511480 | MGnify/ENA primary metagenome ERZ511480 (study PRJEB26309, sample SAMN06266103) | marine metagenome | isolation source: Algal blade | place: United Kingdom:Sidmouth, United...
ACGATTTTTTGAATTCTTTAGAAGAAAAAATTACGGCGCATTATGGAACAATTTATTTAATTTCTTTCACTAAGGATTTTTGTAGGGAAAAATAGCGAAAAAAGAAACCGTCAAAAAGTAAGGATATTTTTGTCTCACTACTTACCCACACAAAGTTGAAGTAAGTGATTTATTTTTTTACATAAAAAAATCATATCCAATATGTTAAATATGATTCAAACTTATACTTGAACTTGAACTTAAACTTAAACTTAAACTTAAAAATGAACTACCCTGAATTGAGGTTCTGGCAAAAAAGCAGGCAGATGGCATCTGGCGTGTACCAACTCGTACAGACGTTTCCCGAAGAAGAAAAACAAGGTTTGGCGCAGCAACTCCGAGAAACCGCCGTGCAGATACCCACCGACATCGCCATTGGAGTCAGTGGTAAATATTGGGAATTTACCATGCGTCAATTCCAAGCCGCTAAAGCTCATCTATACAAACTCGAAACCCTCCTCCTCATCGCCGAAGACCTCGAATACATCGGCGAAGACAAACTCGACGAATTTCTTGAAACCATCACCGCTTGCCAAAAAATGATGGACGGCTACGTACATTCAATGAAAAAACCGCGAAGGGAATGATTTTTTTGATCGTTTTGTTTCGCCGATTGTTAAATTGCCCGCTTATCCCCAATATAGAGTAAAAGTCATTTTCGAGGAAAAGTAACACAGTGTAGGCTAGAAGCCTGTGTTACTTTCATCCAGTATTGGAGATGAGCGAAACAATCCAATAATAAGCGAAGCAAAACAATTTAACAATCAAACAATTCAGCAATCCAACAATTTCCCGTATTTTGCACCTCGAAATTATGAAGAAAAAAATTGCACTTATCGGTCCGTGTTACCCCTATCGTGGGGGCAATGCCTTATTTATTTCTCACCTTCACGAAGCCTTATCGAAAGAATTTGAGGTAGAACTCATCAATTACAAGGTCTTATATCCGAGTTTATTATTTCCGGGTACAACGCAATTCGACAAGAGTGACGAGCATTATTCGGAATTTACGGGCAAGCGAATGGTCAATTCTATGGGACCGCTTTCGTGGTGGCGCACGGCGCAATATATCAAAAAAATGAACCCCGACCTCGTGGCAATTGACTGGTGGCAACCCTTTTTCGGACCTTCCAATCGTGCGATTAGCGCGATGCTTCGTAGACATTTCCCAAATAAAATATTGTTCATTACAGAAAATGTCATTTCGCATGAATCGCGAAAAATCGACCAATTTCTCACGAAATTAGGACTTAAACACGCCGATAAATTTCTCGCACTGTCCAATATCGTCGAAAAAGACCTGCCTCAATATAGTCGCGGACAAAAGATTTACCGTTCTGAATTACCAATATTTGGTTGGTTTAAAGCTGATGAAGGCATTGACAAACAGGCAGAAAAACAAAAACTGGGCTTTGAAGCGAACAATAGAGTCTTGCTATTTTTCGGCTATGTCCGTCGATACAAAGGTTTGGATATTTTGCTCGAAGCTTTCGCCGACCTCGTTGCCCAAGACAATAATTTACGCCTACTCGTTGCAGGAGAGTTTTATGATGACCCCAAATTTTATTTTGACATCATAGAAAAACTAAACATTGGCGACAAAGTAAAAGTTATCAACCAATACATTGCAAATGAAGAGTTGGCGAAGTATTTTCAACTTTCCGAAGTCGTCGTGATGCCTTACCGTTCGGGTACGCAGAGTGGTATTTTGAACATTGCTTACGGTTATAATAAACCCGCTGTGATTACGGATGTAGGCGGCTTCGCCGAATTTGTGGACGATGGAAAAACGGCAGTTATGGTTGCGAAAGCAGATAAATATCATATTGCAGCAGGCGTGCGTCATTATTTTGAATTGGCAAAAACAGTGGATTTTGAGGATAATATCAGAAGGCGAGTCGCGGAAAATGGATTTGGGAAAATCACAGAAGTGTTTAAGGAAATTCTGGAAGACTCGGAGTAATAATAGACTTTATTTAGAAAAATTTTGTATGCAACTAACTTTGTCTTTTTCCGATACTCTTCACCTATTTTTCGCCCCGTACCGTAGGGTATGTGGCTCAAAATGAGGCTCGATTATCGAAAAAATACAAAAGTTCCATGCATACAAAATATTCCTAAATAAAGTCTAATGAACGATAAATGAATAATGATGAACGGCGAACAAACGACAAACAACGAACAGCGGATAAAGAACGATATTAAAAATATTATCAAAAAAAGTATTGATTTGAAAAGTCAATTACTTGAAGGTGAGTATTTTACGAAAATTATAGAGATTGCGAGTAATATCATAAAGAATAGTTTTAAAGCTGGCGGAAAGGTGCTTTTTTGTGGAAACGGCGGCAGTGCGGCAGATGCTCAACATCTTGCGGCGGAGCTGTCGGGCAGATTTTATTTGGATAGACCGCCACTGTTTGCCGAGGCTTTGCATGTCAATAGTTCCTTTCTGACCGCTGTGGCAAATGATTATAGTTTTGATGATGTGTATGCGCGTATGGTACAGGCGAAAGGGCGTGAAGGCGATGTCTTAGTGGCTATCTCAACTTCGGGAAATTCTGCGAATATTGTCCGCGCACTCCAACAAGCGCAGGAACAAAAATTATTCACCATCGGTATGACAGGCGAGACGGGTGGCGAAATGGCAGAGCATTGTGATGTGCTGCTCAATGTGCCTTCGACAGACACGCCGCGCATCCAAGAATGTCATATCTTAATCGGACATATTATTTGTGAAATCGTGGAACGGGAGATGTTTGCGTGAGTACCTGTCTATTATATTAAGACTTTATAATTGAGTGTCATAGGGCGAACGAAAAGTCATTTTTCTAATATGACAATTTGTTTAAAAAACTCGAATGCTTGTTCGAGAAATTCCTCATCCCAAGCGGCTTGTAGCCGCTGGTTTTTGATGCCTAACTTAGATATTTTAGCGTTTTTCAGCAATGCTAAAGCAAAACGTCTGGTAAGTAGTGAGACAAAAATATCCTTACTTTTTGACGGTTTCTTTTTCCGCTATTTTTCCCTACAAAAATCCTTATCCCGAATCAAGTACGGGACAGGCTGTAGCGTAGGCTATGTGCGGTTTTTGTAAGAAAAAATATCGAAAAAATAACCACGTCAAAATTGTAAGCCTATTTTTGTCCCACTACTTAGTAGCAAAATTAGCAGCAGCATTCTTGTCTTTGATTCTGCATCGGTCTTCGTTGAAAGCAACATCTAATGACCAATGCAACTCGTTTTCTACCGTCCAGTATCTGCGTATAGCTTGAGCAAGTGCTTTAGCATCTGATAATAAGCTGGATATATAGTAACGTTTTTCAAGACTTGTCTTGCCGTTTAGAGTTCTTTAAGATGTTATACAAATCAGCGATTTCAAGCCTTTCCATTCGGCGACATCGGGAAAATAGCTCAAATCACTAATAATTCGACAGGTTCTTTTTTCAATCCTACCATGTGCTTGTTCCTCTTGCTCAAACACATCAACAATGAGTGTAGTATCGCTGAAATGTTCAAAAAAAGAAGCGGCCTCAAGGCAAAAGTGCTTGTTATTTTTTTTTAAGCGCTAACAGATAATCCGCCTCTTTATTGACAATAAGAGCTACATTCTTTTTAGTGGTAGCGACAGTTTTAAGCCAAGTTGCGAGTAATTTCGCAAAATTTTCTCTGTCGAGGTGCTGAAAGACGTACCGAAATAAGTCGTGTGAGGGATATTTTTCACCGTCTATCAGTCCGTGCACTTTTAAAAAACTTTTTTACCCTTGCTGTAAGCCATACTTCCCATTTTTTTTTTTTGTAAAAATGGAAAGTTAGAACATTATACTTACTTTTCGGTTAAAATTTATCCAGATTCTGAAATATGAATTACCGGAGTAATTTTGAGAAATAAGTCGTTAGAAAATCCCAGTAGTTGAATGATTTTTTTTGTAGGTCGTTTAGTTGAGGGGGTACTACCTGTATGAGTCGATTTTGAGAGTAGATAAAGACCACATAGACGTTTTCAAAAGCGGCGACAATTCTGCTAATAGTTGGGCTTGCTATAGCAATTTTAGGGTTTTCCGGATATACGCCTGTCAGTTTCTCCCCACTGTCTTTCAATGCCTTTGCCATGTCAAATTCGAGGGCTGCAATAACTTTACTTTCTTTTCGGTCAAAATTTTCACTCACTTCACTGGATTTGTCAAAGAACCTGGAATTTTAAAAAAATAGTAATTTTACAGATGGCTTGCGGAGTTTTCGGACTTCATGAGCCTTTCTTGTTGGAATTGTTTACCTTTGCGGTTCAAAATTTAAAGACATGACAACAGACGTAATTGTACTTATAGTTGCTTTTATATTTTCGATAGGGTTTTCGTTTCTCTGTTCTATTTTAGAAGCGGTCTTATTGAGCATCACGCCTTCCTATGTGAGCATCAAGGAGCAGGAAGGCAGCTCCGTAGCTACCAAACTCAAAGAATTTAAAGATGACATAGACAGACCGCTTTCTGCGATATTGACACTCAATACTATCGCACATACATTGGGCGCAATTATGGTAGGTAAATATGCCGCTAAAGTATTCGGCAACAGCGAATTATGGGAGATGGTCATTGCCGTGTTTATGACCTTAGCGATTCTGATTCTTTCCGAAATTATCCCTAAAACCATCGGTGCCAACAATTGGAAAACCCTCACACCTTTTGCTGTGCGAACCTTAAATTTTTTGATTTTTATATTATCTCCGTTGATTTGGGTGAGCCAATTGATTACCAAAACCTTTAAAAAGGAAAAGAATAAAAGTGTACTCAGTCGTGCCGATTTCATGGCGATGACCGAAATAGCCAGCACACAAGGCATTTTCCGCAAAGGCGAATCGACTGTCATGCGTAATTTATTGCGGTTTGATAGTATTCGTGTGTCAGATATCATGACGCCCCGTGTGGTGGTAGTTTCTATGCCTGAAAACATGACCATACAGCAATTTTATGATAAAAACGATATGCGCTTTTCGCGTATTCCGATTTATAAAAGCAGTACGGACGAAATTACAGGTTATGTACTCAAAGACGAGTTGCTACTCAGCCTCATCAAAGGCGAGGGAGACGCACCACTCTCTACACTTCGCCGTGAAATGGTGATGACTAAAAACAACGAATCTATCCGACAACTATTTAATCGACTACTCGAAAAAAGAGAACACATTGCAGTTGCAGTAGGTGATTTTGGCGGGATTACAGGCTTAGTAACTTTAGAAGATATTGTCGAAACCTTGCTTGGACTCGAAATCGTCGATGAATTTGATAGTGAGGAAGATATGCAAGCCCACGCCCGTAAAATCTGGAAAGTTCGCACAGATAAACTCGGCTTGACTAACGAAGAGCAATAGAATACGGATTTAGCACCGTAGCGTAATGCCTCCGGCTTGCGTCTGCGTACTACTTGCATACGCTCGATGGTGTACGTAACGTAGAGAAAATTCATGAATTTTCTCTACGTTACGAAAGTGCAAGCCGGAGACGTTATACGGGGTTTACGTCGTCATAGTCCGCTTCACTGCGTCTTGCCAGCCTTTATACAAGGCTTCGCGCTCCTCACTATCCATATCCGGTTCAAACGAATTATCCAACTGCCAACGCTCTGTGATTTCCGATTTTTTCCAATATCCAACTGCGATACCTGCGAGATACGCTGCGCCGAGTGCCGTCGTTTCGATGATTTCGGGACGCTCCACAGGCACATCCAACTGGTCGGCTTGAAACTGCATCAACAAGTCGTTGGCAGATGCGCCGCCATCCACCCGTAGAGCGGTCAGCGAAATGCCCGCATCTTTTTCCATGGCGTCCAATACATCACGGGTTTGATAGGCGAGCGATTCGAGTGTGGCACGTATAAGGTGCGCCTTCGTAGTGCCGCGTGTGAGTCCGTAAATCGCGCCGCGAGCGTACATATCCCAGTACGGCGCACCGAGTCCCGCAAATGCCGGAACAACATAAACCCCATCAGTATCAGGTACTTTCATAGCGTAAAATTCTGAATCTGGCGAATCGTCGATGATTTTCAACCCATCGCGTAGCCACTGTATGGCTGCCCCTGCAATAAATACACTGCCTTCGAGTGCATACTCTACTTTGCCGTCCAAGCCCCAAGCGATAGTCGTTAGCAATCCGGCTTTCGATTCTACGGGTTTTTCACCCGTATTCATCAACATAAAACAGCCTGTACCGTAAGTATTTTTCGCCATACCGGGTGCGTGACAAGCCTGCCCAAACAAGGCAGCTTGTTGGTCGCCCGCTATGCCTGCGATGGGAATTTCTGCACCAAAAAGTGCGGCGTCTGTTTGTCCATACACTTCACTCGAAGGGCGCACTTCAGGCAGTACCGACTTGGGAATATCCAATTCGGTAAGCATTTTATCATCCCATTCGAGCGATTTTATATTGTATAAAAGCGTCCGTGAAGCATTACTATAATCGGTAATGTGTACCTTGCCGCGCGTCAATTTCCAGACGAGCCACGTATCCATCGTACCAAACAGAATGTCTCCTTTCTCAGCCTTTTCTTTTACTCCGTCAACATTTTCCAATATCCAATGTATCTTCGTACCCGAAAAATAAGCATCTACGACCAAGCCTGTATTTTCTCTGATATATGACTCTAAACCTCTGGTTTTCAGGTCGTCGCAAATGGCGGCGGTGCGGCGGTCTTGCCACACGATGGCATTGTGGACAGGTTTGCCCGTATGCTTATCCCACAAAAGTGTCGTTTCGCGTTGATTGGTGATGCCGATGGCGGCGATATCGGTAGGGGAGAGGTCGTTGTTTTTCAAGACTGCTTGCGCGACGGCGAGTTGGGCTTTCCAAATCTCCACTGCGTCGTGTTCTACCCATGCGCTTTGTGGGTAGATTTGCGTAAACTCTTGTTGCTCAATCGCTACGATGTCGCCTTGTTGGTCGAAGATGATCGCGCGGCTGCTGGTCGTTCCCTGGTCGAGGGCGAGGATGTATTTCATAGTGCAAATGTACAGGCGACTTCAGTCGCCATGTGATAGTATTTTGTGTAAGTTTCGATTTTTTGAAGATGTAAATTGTAGGAGACATGGCGATTGAAATCAACCTGTACGGTTTTATTCCTCTGTAAATTCAACCTCATCATAAATCGCCGACATCGGAATTTCGACCTCAATAGAAGTCAGTTGAATCACATCATTTTCCAAATCCGTATAAGGTTTCAATGACCACGTATTATCCGCTTGACGACGGTAAATATGAATTTCAGGATAAGTAGATTGAATCAAAACGTATTCTTGAAAACTCTCTAACTGCCTGTATCTCATGAATTTACCAGACTTATTATAACCAGAAGTCGAAGGAGAAAGTATCTCCACAATCAAAATCGGATTGGTGATAATGTCTTTTCTATCTTCGTAATATTCCAAGTCACCACAGACGACTGAGGCATCAGGATAGACAAATACTTTGCCTGTCTGAATCTTCAAATCACTATTATAGGTCGTACATTTTTTACCTTTCAATGCTGCATCGAGTGCCGATGTTGTCTTGACGCCTATTTGACTATGTTCGGGCGAACCACCCGCCATAGCCACGATGTCACCACTATAATATTCACTTTTATAATTGGCTTTCTCCTCGGCAACAAGGTATTCTTCTATTGTGTAATGCGACTTCTTTTTGATTGCTCCCATGACGATATTTTGATTTGCTGATACACAAAAATACAATAAAAAAAACAAAAAAGTACCCTCCTTACTGTTTCTCCCTACTTGTTCTTCATTCAATATAAATGTCGCTGTTTTTCCTTTCCTATCAAGGACATTTACAGACGGTAGAGACGCGATTAATCGCGTCTCTACGTGTACGCTGTTCTTACCTTTCAAATCAAAGGCATACACAGCTATGTAGAATAACTCACACAACAAGGACTAGCTGTTATTACCTTTCAAATCAAAGGCATACACAGCTACAATCCCATGACAATTCATAACAAATAAGCTGTTATTACCTTTCAAATCAAAGGCATACACAGCAGATTCGGTGGGTTATACAACATGATAGCGCTGTTATTACCTTTCAAATCAAAGGCATACACAGCGTTTTTGAAAAATAAATACAAATACATTTTGCTGTTATTACCTTTCAAATCAAAGGCATACACAGCTTTCTTCGGTATTTTATGGGGCATACGAGAGCTGTTATTACCTTTCAAATCAAAGGCATACACAGCAAATAAATCAAAATAAACTTGACTTTTAGAGCTGTTATTACCTTTCAAATCAAAGGCATACACAGCCAAATTATGTCACTCGCAAACAGAATCCGTGCTGTTATTACCTTTCAAATCAAAGGCATACACAGCCGTTGCGAGACGTTCAGAGGTGAACACTTCGCTGTTATTACCTTTCAAATCAAAGGCATACACAGCGACAGAAGTGGACGGGGCTATTGCTTGGAAGCTGTTATTACCTTTCAAATCAAAGGCATACACAGCATAACTATTCCGCTAATTTTGTGATTAACGGCTGTTATTACCTTTCAAATCAAAGGCATACACAGCCAAAGCGATGGAATTAAATGACATGGCTGTGCTGTTATTACCTTTCAAATCAAAGGCATACACAGCATAAGGCTCATAACGTGTTGATTTTTAGCATTTTATCAAAAGTCTTAACGTTTTGAGGGTGCGAAAATGGGTGTTTTTTTGGTGTTTTTTTGGGGTGAAAAGTGTTTTTTTAATCCTAATTATATGATATTTTTTGTAATGTTTTGATATTCAATAATAGCAAGTTCCAGTAATGCCTGTGTAATAAGTGGATATTCAGGGTTGTTATCTACCCAACCTGTTTTGAGATTTTCGGTATATGGAATTTGGTTATGCAGAAACTTGTTGCGTAACAAAGCTAATTGGTCTTGTTTTGAGGCTGTAAAATCTCGTACAATTTTGCCTACGGCTTTAAGTTGTGCCGCATGATTGATATAGCCGAGTCGTATATTTTCTTTTAGTTCTTCACGACATTCCTCATTTTCCCAAACTGCTTTTTCAAATTTATAAATTACATCCAATAAGCGGTCTCTGTTTTCATCATAGTATTCGAGTTCTTTGTTGATAGCCGACCATCTTACATTTTGGTCGGTATAATAATTTAGTAACCCTGGCTTCTTTTTGTTTGATAACCTTTTGTCTTTAAGTAATTTACGGAATTTTCCATAATGCTTAATAGAGAGCTTGTTGAGTGGGTCGGTGCCATACTCGCCTTCTGTGTATATATTTTTTTGGTTGAATTGAATGTTCATTGGCAGTATTTCATTCAGTATATTATTTTCTTTTATTTCATAACCGACTTTATTGAGTTTCCATGGAAGCGTATTGATGCTTTTGGTGAGTTTTGAACCTTCAACAACATAGGACTTATGTTCGGAAAATATGTGTTTTATCATCAAAAACAAGGCGCGGTCATTCGCACGTATAAAGCGTATGCTACGCTCATTATCAGAAATGGCTTGCAGTGCTTTGATGTGATTTTGAAGGATTTTTTTATCCTTGTACTTTGCATCTTTGGCGTTTTGTTGTGTTCTTAATTTTTTGATTATAGGTTTTATCGAACGGAGTTTGTTTTTTATATACTCATCATTTGCTCCTTGATGTATAGTGACGCTTGTTGGGGCGGCTTTGCCTACGGTATAGCTACGTTCAAAGTCGTAGAAGGTTTGTCTGTCACCTTCAGCCAATACATCAAGGCAGCGTACGATATTGTCACCTTCCTTGATTTTGCCTTTAAATTCATCAATCTTCATCATGGCATCAATAATGGCATCGTTGAATAAACCTCTGGGCAAAATTACGGGGCTTTTACTCTCCAAAGATTCAAACTCTTTGCTGTTGGCTTTGCTTGGTGTGGTAGCATTGGTATAGTTTCTCTCGTTACCCTTTTTCGTATTTATTTGCAAAAAATATCCGTATTTATTTTCTGTTGCAGCATCAGATAGCCCTTCGGGTTTTATGTCAATACCGTATTGCTTACATTTATCGGCTTCCTCCCTCCATTGCCAAGGCTTTAAATAATCGGATTTACCTTGAATTTCTCTTTTAGTACATTCAAGCCACTCAATTTTGAGTTCAAGGTATTTTATGTAAAAAGACTGTACATCAGTGTGTTCCTCAAATTGTATTTTGTACAAAAACGGGTGTGCGTGTGGAAGGCTCTGTTCCTTGATTTGCAATTCTTCATTAATGAAGTCCTCAACGTCTTTTTTCTGACTGTGAAATCTTGCAATAGCTTTTTGTAATTCGTTGAATTGCTGATTATTAGGCTTACCTGTACGGTTCGCATCCAATGGTTTGAGAAAGACAATATCGGCAGCGAGAAAGTCGCCTATTTTGCCGGATTTAAGGTCAGTTTTACCATCCAAAAACAAATCATCTTTGGTAGCAAGTTTGTAGTGAACTTTGGTTTGTTTTATTTTGCCGCGAAGTTTGTTTAATGCAATTTCTGTATATGTTTCTTGTTTGTAACCAAGTAGATATTCACGTAAAGCATCGGGTAAGTTTTTGACTTTCAGACCGTAGTTGTCAAGCTTTTTTTTCTGTAAAGCTTCTTTTCGGATTTCGAGTTCTTCTTCACGATTTCCTAAGTCGCGTGTAGTACTTCGAGTGTGTTCGGTTAAGCGTTCAAAATCGTGTGGCGATACAGGTTGTATTTTGCCAGACTTTACATCTTTGCAAAATCTATGAAAGCTACTGATATAGTTCCTAATGAAAGAATCGGCAGGACGGGCAAGGACTTTTTGGTCTTTGTACGTGCGATAAAGGTAGTCGTATAAAAATAAATTTTGTAATTCGTAAGTGCTTAAAATCGCATTAGGCAAGGCGTGTGTGACGGTGTATTTTAATTGTTTGTCTTTAGTTGGGTCTTGTGGTTTGGATTTTATTTCACTAAAATTTTCAGTGTCGAGTTCATCCTTTTGAGTATCAATAAATTTGATAGCAATACGATTATTGTGTATATTGTAATGTGGAGAGTACGACTGAATTTTGGCTTTTTCTTTGTTTTCTTCGCTATCTTCAACATCAATTTTATCTTTCCAGTTATCGGGAATTTTGTCTGCTTTGATGTCGTTCAATCGGGCATATATCGTTACGTTTTCCTGAATATCGCGGAGTACATTTTTTTTGCCTAATTTTTTGCCGTAAAAAGCCAGTCGCGTTTTGCCCGCCCATATATGGAAACGCATTGCAGGGAATCGTTCCATTTTATCAAAATAAGATAAGGCAAAATATGGAAACCTATCATTGTGGCGTATCATTGGCACTTGGTTCGGGTCGTCTTTTGCATCCGTCTTTAGGAGTACCTTCTCCATTGGTGATGATAAAACATCATGAATACCTTTTGGACATCGGCTTAATTCGTTCAGCATATCCAACTCTATTACCGAACTTTCCAACTTAGGTCTTGGTAAACGACAGGAATAATTGGTAAAATTTTCCAATGTGGCATCACGTTCTTTATCAGAAGCAATCAAGTCTAACTGCTTCTCTTTCAACATATAACGTGCATATCGCTTTTCCAAAAATGTACAAATGAAAAACACAAAACCGTATTTTTTGAAGTAAGTAAGTGGTTCGAGTAAATCATTTTTGTAATATTCTAATTCCTCAATATCTTCGGGAGTAAGGTATGGAAATCGTGTAATTTCTTCTTGTGCTGCCGAAAAAACAGTATCAATATCAAAGCTGCCTTTGTAGTAAAAATGCGAGTGTTCGTTTCGCAAATCATTCAGCAACTTCAATGCTGTTGTTAATTTTTGATAGAGTAATTCGGGATATGAATTTTGTTGTTCAAATGGATGTTCATAAGCGAAAACCTCAAATGCCGGAAAATGGTGAATCAATAGGTTTGTGACCTTATCAATTATAGTGGCTTGTGGACGATTTTTAGGATTTTTATCACTTGCTTTTTTCAAAATTTTAGAAAAAATATCTGCGTATGCAAGGTTATCCTCGTCTGAGGGTGCGTCAATATCCAGTGCGTCCTCTTGTTTGAGTCGTTCCGAAATATCTTTGATAATCAGATAGGCATTATGATTAGCCATATTCAAATAAGCACCAAAAAAAAGTTTGTTTTTGCCGAGTATTTCTTGGTCGGCTTTTTCAATGAACGTGTTGTCTGTCGGTAAAGTCATGTCCTCACGGTTTTGGTTATGAAATGATTTTCACACCAAAGATACAAATTTTCATTAATCCCTTTACACTTACCCTTGCCATTTATATGAAAACCTTACATATCAAAACTCGCCCGACACCCTTCCAACACAAACAACATCTTCCGTCCGATTTGTCGGACGCGTTCGGTGTATTTGGCGGCTTCGAGGGGCGTATTGTCGAAGGCTTTGGGGTCGTCGAAGGGTAGCGTGATTCTGAAATCGCAGCCTTGTACGAGTGGGCAGCCCTCGTCCGCTTGTGTGCAGACCATGATGGCGGCAAATTGGGCGGTAGGATTGGGCGGCGTGTCATATTTTTTGTAAAAAGTGCGGTAGGGTGGTGTGATGGTTTGCCATTGGATGTCGTAGTTGGGATTGTCGGCGTTGGGGTTTTCTGTGCGGATGTCGAAGCCGATATGTCGCAGCGCATCAACGGCACGGATATTGAACGCCGTCGCTTCTGTACCGCCCGAAAAGGTGTGAATATCAGGTAGTTGGAAATAGTCTGCCGCGACTGCCAGCCACAATTGCCCCAAGTGACTTCGCCGCGAATTGTGGGTGCAAATGACGACCAATTTTACGGCTTGTTTGGTTTTTATTTTATGAGAAATGTAGTCGCTCAAAGTGCGTAATTGAGCTTTTCTTTCGGTAGGAATGAGGTCGTATGCTTGTTGAAATGCCTTGCAGATGGATTGGATTTTTGGGTATAGCGTTGGTTGTTGAGTGTTCATTTTTTTGTTTGTATTATTGTTTTACAAAAATACAATAAAAAACTACGCTGATGCCTTGATTTGTAAATCATGCACATTTAATTTATTTTAACATGGCGACTGAAGTCGAGCTGTGCGATTGAAATGAGGTACGTTAGTACCGACCCCGTTTGTAGCAAAATAGTTCTCAAAATTCCCTAAGCTCCGTAGGAGTGACCCCGTTAAACCGCATCAAACGGTGTCGGTACTACGTACCTTAATTGCTTGTTCCTTAGATTTTGCTACAAACGGGGTCAATGCTAACGCATTTTGACGGAATTTACCACTAACTATTTTAATCGCACAGCTTGACTGAAGTCGCCTGTACGGTAATTGCCGGTTGCGTATGGGGCATAAAAAAAGCACCCACTTTCGTAGGTGCTTCTCCTTTAGGCAAAGGAATGAGGGCATAAAAAAGTAAATAATTATTCACCTTTCACGCGATCAATTTCTTAAAAACTTTCCGGCGTACTTGCGGATTTGGAAATCTTCGTCGAGAATCGTGAGGAAATAGACGCCTTTTTCTAGTAGTGAGGACGTATCAATGTAGTGATTGATCGTACCTTGTGGGAGACGTTCTTCCATGACAATTCTGCCGTGTACGTCTGTGAGCTGTACTAAGGCATTGTATTCCAATGGCTTGTCGAAGTATAATATCATTTCCGTATCGAATGGGTTGGGCGATACGCTGATTTCGCGTTTGGGCTTTTCGATGTTTGCGCTGATGGTATTGGAGTAGTTGAATGTACCATCAAATTCGGTATCTTTTAGACGGTAATAGTTGATACCGGAAACAGGTTGAGCGTGGATGAATTGGTAAACCTGTTGTACTTCGGTCGTACCTGCGCCATCTATTTTGCCAATGGAAACGAAGCTGATACCGTCGGTGCTGTGCTCTAGGTCGAAGTGGTCATTATTGGTTTCGCTGGCGGTAATCCAGTCGAGTTGTACACGACGATTGTTGATGGCTTCGGCTTTGAAGTTGAGTAATTCGACTGCTAATGCGCCGGATTCGTGACTACTGATGCCAAAGAAACCACCGTAAGGCGAACTGTTTCTCCAGATTTGTACGAATACTGTTTGTCCGGCAAGGTCAAGGTTGTCGATACTGACTTTTGCCATGTTGCCAACGCCGCTATTATCATCGCAAGCGATTTCTATTAAGCCGTCGCAAGTGCCGAGGTAAATGGACATATCTGCATTGTCAATTTGTACTTCGCGGGTGTCGAGGGTCAGTTTGCCGCTTTCAGGAATGGTGGCTTTGAACCATATTTCACCGCCTTGATAGGTACCACAGGATGGGTCGGAATCTATTTCTGTACTTGAAAATTCGTTAGAGAATAGTTTGTAATCAGGTATTTGTGAAACCGCTAACCATTCGGCGGCACTACAATCTTGATTTACTGGAATGGACGGCTCGAATAAACATAAGTTAAAATCGCCACCGCTTCTGTTGTAGAATTGGAATACGCGAATGTAAATTGTCTGACCAGCCATAGTACTATTGTTGACAAATACTTTTCCACCATTGTCGTTGAGGCTACTGCCGACATTGCAAGTGTAAGGCGTAGCAATATCGCAGGAACCTGTATAGAGAGCTACGACGGGTTGAATTTCGTTATTGTCAGTATCAATTACTAAGCGACCGCTTGCAGGAACTTGTGTTTTGAACCATACATCACCACCGCGATACAAACCACAGGCAGGGGCAGTTTGTGGAGAATCTGTCGTCAAAGCATTGGTGTATGTTACCATATTGCAGGTATTTCCTACGGGCAATTCGATGGCATTTACACAGAAATCATTTTCAGGAATGTTCGGCTCATACATGCAAAGGTCGAATGTACCCCCATTTTTGCTATAATATTGGTAAGCGCGGAGGTAAAGCACCTGTCCGGCAAGGCTTTCATCGTGTATTACGATGCGTCCGTTGTCGCTTGGGCTGCCTGTATCTCTGCAATCGTACTCACTAATATTGCCGCAAGTACCAGTATAAATGGTGAGTGTAGGATCATTATTTGCACCACCAAATGCGTCGATAGCTAAGTGACCGCTTGCGGGCATTTGGAGCGTGTACCACACGTCGCCGCCTTGATAGACACCGCAAGAAGGCGCGGGCATTGCAGTATTTGATGTGGTATATTCGTTGGTATAAGTTGTTTGAGTACATTCCAAACCGATAGTACCGAGATTGGTGGCTGCACTGCAAAAATCGTTGTTAGGAATATTTGGCTCAAAAGTACATAGGTTGAATGTACCGCCTTCACGATGGAAGTAACGATAAGCGCGAATATAGAGTTTTTGCCCTGCAAGGCTTGCATCATGGACGATAATGCGGCTTTCGTTATTTGGTCCGCCTCTGTATTGGCAGTCGTATTGTGTGAAATTGCCGCATGCACCTGTGTATAGGTTCACGACAGGGTCTTGGTTTGTACCGCCCATGGCATCTATTGCCAAGTGACCACTTGCCGGAACATTGACAGAGAACCACACATCACCGCCCTGATAGTTACCACAACTTGGTGTAGGTGCATTTTCGGAAGGTGTAGTGTATTCGTTGGTGTAAGTCACGACATTACATTGCGCCGTAGGCGTACCCAAATCAATGGCTGCATTACAAAAATCATTATCGGGAATAGATGGCTCAAATAAAGATAATTCGAACGAACCACCGCTTTCATTTTCTGATTCAAATACACGTAAATACAACAGTTGTCCTGCGAGTGCTTCGTCGTGAAGCATCATGCGGCTATATCCTGCGAGCACACCACCGAGGTGACAATCGTATAATTCAAAACTGCCACAGCCGCCTGTATATACGGCGAGTACAGGGTCGTTATTTGTTCCGTTAATGGCATCGACGACCAAGTGACCGCTTGCGGGCATCATGAAGTTGAACCATACATCGCCGCCATCGTATTCGCCACAATTTGGCTCATCGGCTTGGTTGGATGAGGTTGCATATTCGTTGGAGAAAGTTGTGGCGTCGCCACCTACTTGCAAACCAATGGCACTGCCGCACATATCGTTATTTGGCACAGCAGGTTCTTTTATACAAAGGTCGAATGTACCGCCGTTGCGCTCGTAATATTGGAAAACGCGGAGGTACATGGTTTGTCCGACAAGGCTTTGGTCGCTGATGACGATTTTCTGGTCGCCTGTGTAGCCGTAGCCTGCACAGTCGTATTCATCCACGTTGTTGCAAGTACCTGTGTAAAGTGCCATGTGAGGCAGGGCGTTTGTGCCCGGGTCGATGTCTATTGATAAATTTCCGCTATCTGGTATATCAAATTTGAACCATACATCACCACCGCTAAACAAGCCGCAAGAAGGGTCTTCGTCTTGGCTGGAAGTTGTCGTAAAAGCATTGGTGTAAGTGGTTGGTGTACAGTTGGTATTAATGTCTATTTCGGTAGCATAATAACAAAAATCACTGGAAGGAATGACAGGTTCGTAAGCGCATAGCTCGAATGAACCACCATTGCGATTGAAGTAGCGGAATACATTGAAATATATATACTTATCGGCGAGTTCGAGGTCATTGATTATAATACGAGCATCATCGGTAGGGCTATCGTTTTTTTGACAATCATATTCTCCCAAATTATTGCAATCACCTGTAAATACGACAATCACGGGGTCAGGATTGTCGATGCCCATGGCGTCGAGTATGAGTTTTCCGCTTGCGGGGACTTTTGCTCTAAACCATACATCGGCACCACGATAGCCGCAAGTTGCGCCGATCCCTGTAGGGGAATCTGTGGTACTTTTATTGGTAAATAAAGTGGTAGAACAGCTTTGTCCTACATTGATGGTGACTGCCGATAGGCAGAAGTCGTTGTCAGGAATATCCGGCTCATGGGCGCGGATATTGAACGCACCGCCGACACCTGTATTGTACTGGAAAACACGAACGAAGATTTCCTGACCGCCGAGTTCTTGGTCGTGAATATTGACACTACCGTTGTTAGTATCACTGCCATCGTAGCGGCAGTCGTATTCCAAAAGGTCACTGCAATTACCTACATACAAAGCTACGCATGGATTTGAGTTGGTGCCTGAAAGTGTTTCTACGGATAGATGACCACTCATGGGCATCATCACATTGAACCACACATCACCACCATCATAGTAGTCACAGCTTGGGTCGGGAGCAGCAGAGTTGGTTGCGCCATTACTGTCAAAAGAAAGCGCCGATTCTGAGAGTTCGAGGGAGATGGCTAAGCTGCAATCGTCATTTACAGGCGATGCGTTCAAGGCGAACGATAAAAGTATCACTATGAATAGTGTAAAAAGTTTAGGCGAAATAAGTGTCCTCATTATTGAAAATAATTAATATGAATTAGGTAATAGTATGCTAGCCCTTCTGCGTGGATATACGAAGAAAAGGTGCTTGTTTTTTTGAGTTCAGGTTTCAGTATCTAATTTATGAGAACAAAGTGAAGGATGCCTGTGGTATTTTCATAGTACGTCTGAAACAAACCTTGACCTTTGTAATTCTCTTTTTAATGAGTTGGGATCACTATTTGCCTTTCATGGCACTCGTGCTAAAGGTTAAAAGCAGTAATTAAGATAATACAGGTAGATTTGGAAATGGAAATTGACGTAGGGTCTTATTCTGTTTGATACATCTAAACCTTTTGTAATGACTTAGTAAAATTGAACTGCTTTCTTTTTCGAGTGACAGGGTAAATATAGTAATGTTTTTATTTTATTAATATATTTTGGAACAAATAATGTTTTATTCTCCTATAGATTGGAGTACAAAAAGATGTAATATTCTGTGTGTCAACGCACAAGAAGATTATCATATTATTGTAAAAATAATACACAGTACACAATAATGTAATTGAAAATTAAGTCGTGGCAGTTACGTCCTCTAAAATAGAAGTAACCAATTGATGGGTTTTGCCTAGAGTTTTGCAAAATTTGCCGTTCTGCAATGAATATAATGGATTATATGAACGAGTCCAACTTTGAGACTCAAATTACCTTGAAAGATAACATTAACTCGTTCTTGTCGCTTTTACGGATAAATAGGTAGGAATGTTTCAAAATTTTCTACTTTTTTTTTAAAAAAATAAAGTTGAGTGAAAGAAATTAAATAAGATGTCCCATTATACTCGTCTTTTTTCCGTCTAAGAATCCTTTGAAATCCTTATCCCGAATCGGGGTTCGAGACAGGCTGTAGCTAAGGCTATGTGCGGCTTTCAAAAAATCCTTAAACAAAAAAAATACTTCGCATTATGGAACAATTTATTTAATTTCTTTCACTACTTACTTTCCCGAATCAAGTTGCGATACAGGCTGTTGGAGAACATTAGCCGTAGCGCAGGCTATGGCTAATAACCTCCGCCTCGTACTCGACCAAATTTCACTCACAAAAAACTTGTTATAGCAAGGTTTTTTTGAGTGTTTAGCCATCAAATCTAAAGTATGATATGATAACAAGCAAAGCTCAAAACGATACTTTTGATTGAAATTTCCACCTCAAATATATCGTCTTCCTACAGTTTTAATGAAATTTTTAACTACCGTTAATTTATTTGCATCCATCCAATTGTATTTTTTTATAGTGTTGGTTTCCAGATAGTTGCGAGCTTCATTCATATTGCTCATATTATTCAATTTTTCGATAGTTTCATCAAAAGCGGAGATGTCTTTACCAAATAACTCATTCACTATCAGGAATTTATCTCCTACGCCCCAAGCGGATTTTAAAGTCGGAATCGGGCGTTCACTTAGTTTTTGCGACAAATCCTTTGTTGCTTTACTCTTAAATAACTCGTCATAAGCAGCATTAAAACTTCCCGTAGGTGCTGTAGCAGGTGTCACTATTGCAGTTGGCAGTTGAAGGTCAAATTTCTTAGATTTGGGCTTTTCGGCTATTGGTACTGCCTCTATCGGTGTTTCGACAATCGGGGCAACGACAGGCGGTGTATATATAGGTTGTGCAACAGGAGCTTCCACTACTTTGGGAGTAGGTAGCGGCGAAGGCGCAATTTTTACGGGCGGAGGCGCAGGAGCTACGATATTTTGCGCTTGAACAGGGCGCGGCGCAGCTTCTTTTTGTTCCTCATCGTACCAAAAACAATCGTATAAGTTGGAGATATAATCCAACATCAACTTGCGCTCAATTTGGCTAATTTGGCTATCCTCTTGGATACCTTGATACAATAAATTTATTTTCTCCAGATAGGTCTTTGCCTTTGTGAAATTCATACTTTTTTTAATGCTAAACAATGAACGATAAACGATGAATGATACTATCTTTGCAATCGGATTTTTGGGTAATTGGGGTATTAGGTAATTGGGTAATTGAGGAAATACTGATTATTAATTACTCTGAAATTCTAATTATTAAGATAATTATGGCAAACGAAAAGTCGTTTTTGTGATGTAAAATATGCTGATTTTTAGATTTCTCAAAAAACTACTCGACGGACATTTTTTAAATGGCAGGCGAATTAAATTGTAAATTTTAATTTCGATTTTTATATAAATTTAAAATTTTTAATTGCATATTAGTTTAATAATCAATATATTATTTACAAGCCTTATCGCCTGACATCTTCAAGATGTCCGCCGACTAATGCGATCTCCCGTTCGAAGATTTATATTACAAAAACGCCTCTTCGTTCCCTCTGTTAAGCTAAGGGCTGACAAAAGCATAATTCGCTATTTATCAGCATAATAAAAATTGTAATAAAGTTAATTTAAAATAAAATACAAATTAACGTAAATTATTGATAATGAGCGATTTACCTAATTACCCAGTTCCCTAATTACCCAATGTCCAAAGTCCAGTAATTAAACTATTTTATCGTTAGCCCAATTAGCTAATACCCCAATTTCCTCAAACTCAATTAGCAATCAAAGTGCCAAAAATACTACATTTTAAGAAATTAGTATCAGGAATTAAATAAATGTACATTTTTCGCATCGTTATTTTTTTTAGACGAACTAAATTTGACGCGAATACTTAGTGGTTTTTGATGCAGTGATTTTTGATTTAAATAACATTTTGCCCTACAAAACAAAGCAATCAAAAATCTCCCAATCAAAAGCCAAAAATCAATTATGTTTTTAGAACCACATTTTAAAGGTCAACGCAGCGGATGGATAGAGGTCATCTGCGGTTCGATGTTTTCCGGCAAAACGGAGGAGCTCATTCGCCGCCTCAAACGCGCCCGTATCGCCAATCAGCGCGTAGAGATTTTTAAACCCAAAATTGATACACGCTACGATGAGGAAAAAATCGTTTCGCACGATAAAAACCATATCATTTCTACGCCAATAGAAAACTCAAAAGCCCTACTCATGCTCACCAACGAGGTAGATGTAGTGGGTATTGATGAGGCTCAATTTTTTGATACCGACCTCACGGATATTTGTCAAGAACTCGCTATCAAAGGCATTCGCGTCATTATCGCGGGCTTGGATATGGACTTTCGTGGCAAGCCCTTCGGGCCGATGCCCAACCTCCTTGCCGTTGCCGAATATATCACCAAAGTACACGCAATTTGCCAACATTGCGGCAATCTCGCCACGCATTCGTACCGACTCACACAAGAAGGCGGCACAGTTGTTTTGGGCGAAAAAGAAGCCTACGAACCGCGCTGCCGAACCTGCTATCAAATGGGGAATATATTGAAATTTAATTAAATGAGTAAATGATGAGTCTATTTTAAGTGAAAGAAATTAAATTTCATCTTTTTCGAATACTCATACTTTGTGTCTTTGTGGCAAAATCAAACGTGTACAGTAGTTAGGTGTTTTGACATTTCATATCTGATTGCCCCCTAATATTTTACACACTCCAATGATTAGATGAGTAAATATTTTTACCTCATTTACACATTTATTCACTTTACAACTCAATGATGCTCCCTCGTCGTGCCACCTGAAAACCTACTTTTTCGACACGCTCAATTTCCGCAGCGTCCCATATCAACGGATTAGTATGGTTAAAATGTATAAATATAATTTTTTGTTTTTCGTCTGCCGGCAAATCCTCGAATAACTCCATACTTTCTTCTACAAATGGATGGGGGATTTGGCTCATATCACGGTTGGGCAATTCGCCGTTTTTTAAAAAAGTACCGTCGATTAGCACCCTATCTACTTTGCGAATTTCTTCTACAATATCGCGTTCCCATTTCGCCCATTTATCAATGTCGGGAATGAATAAAACCGCACCTTTTTTTCCTTCAATTTTATAACCGACTGTCTCTGAAAACTCGTCGCGATGCGGTACATGAAAAGGTGTTACTTTAATACCGTTTTCTAAGTCAACTGGTTGGTTGTTAGTGAGTTGTCGTAAATCAATGTTGCCTATTTCGACCAATTGACTCCACGGACCGTTAGTTTCCAAAAACGATTTCATACGCGGCATCGCATACACGGGTACGCCCTTCGCGCCCATGACTTCATGCCCCAAATCCATCAAACCCGCATAATGTCCAATGTGTGCATGTGTGAGAAAAATACCGTCAGGAACGAATGTTTGTGTGTTATTTTTTTCGGATAATTGTTCTAATTGGAATTTAATATCAGGCGTTGCTTCAAACAAATATTTTTTACCCGATTTCACATCTGTCAAGCCTAATGATACGGGATATTCGCGCTCCGTTTTTCTGTTCCAAAATAAATTACAACAGGCTTTCTTGCAACCTGTTTGGGGGTAGCCTGCGTCTTGTGCAGTACCGAGTATGGTGATATATAGGTCGGCTTCGATGGTCGATTTTATATTTTCGGAGTCGGATGGGGTAGGGGTACAAGCCCCTAACACTAAAGCGAAAATAGTACAAGTGACTAAAGCTACGTGATTAAACATAATTTTATTTTGAGAATTATTCATTTTTTGTTTTTTATAAATAAAATAATGTTATTATACGAAAATTAAAAATCACTGATAACGAGTTGGCACAATATTTTCCTAAACAGCATCATTAACCATTAAAAATAAACTATTACCATGACTAAGTTGACGTATTTTTTAACTATAATTTTTGTATTGATTTTCTCTATGACCAACTCCGGTTGTGTAGATGATTGCGAGGACAATTTCGATACGGTGGGCGGTATAATTGCGTCTGAATTGGATTTTGGGGCGTGTTTTTCAGATGTTGGTGCGCTTGAGCCTCAATATGTTATCAGAGATAGTACGGCTTTTCAGGGACTTGGTATTTTGCCCGTCAATACGCCCGAATGTGTAGGCAGCACCCTCCCTGAAATCGACTTTAATGTTTATACCCTGCTCGGACTCTACGCCGATGGTACGTGCAATGTCGGTTTTGACCGCATTGTGATGCAAGACGATGATTTGAAAAAATACATTTACACAGTCGGTGTCAATGCTTGCGGTGCCTGCGAGTCACTACGCTTTAGCATGAATTGGGTTGTCGTCCCGAAACTTCCAGATGATTACACGGTAGAGTTTGTCGTAGAATAAGATAGGAGAGGTGAGAGGTGAGAGGTGAGACAAGAGAAGTGAGAATGAAAAAACTATCTCATCTCTCATCTCTCGTCTCTCGTCTCACCTCTCTTTTCTCAAGTCGTTCTTCCTGCCAAGTACGTGCGCCACCGTATCAGCACTGCCTGCATATCTTCCGGCAATTCGCTATCAAAAAACATGTTTTTTCCTGTGGTCGGATGCACAAAACCGAGTTCTTTAGCGTGTAATCCCTGACGTGGCATTAGGTCAAAACAATTTTCTACAAAGCGTTTATATTTGGTAAAAACCGTGCCTTTACAGACGCGGTCGCCGCCATATCGTTCATCATTAAATACCGGGCAACCAATGGATTTCATATGCACCCGAATCTGATGGGTACGCCCTGTTTCGAGATTACATTCGACCAAGCTGACGTAGTACATGCGCTCCAAAACTTTATAATGTGTCACGGCGTGTTTGCCTTCGCCCTCTTCGGGGTCAAAGGTCGTCATTTGCAAGCGGTGGCGTTGGTGGCGTCCGATATTTGTGGTGATAGTTCCCTCATTTTCAGAGGGTTCGCTCCATACAAGGGCTATGTAGCGGCGGTGTATCGTATGGTCAAAAAACTGCTTGGCAAGGTGTGACATCGCAAAATCCGTCTTAGCAACGAGCATCAAACCAGACGTGTTTTTATCAATACGATGCACGATACCGGGGCGGTCAGAACGGTTGCCTTCCAGAACGGGCAAATCCCGAAAATGATACGCCAGCGCATTGACGAGCGTACCCGTGTGGTTGCCAATACCGGGATGTACTACCATGCCGGGCGGTTTGTAGAGTACCAATAAATCATCGTCTTCGTAGCGGATGTCAAGCGGTATATTTTCGGGCAATGCGACGCCTTCTCTGATAGGTTTGTTGAGGTGAACCTTGATTTTATCGCCGCCATTGAGTTTGTGGTTGGGCTTTACGGTTTTCCCGTTGACCAATACCGAGCCGTCACGAATGGCTTTTTGTACCTTGTTTCGTGTGACTCGCTCTACTTTATTTACCAAGTATTTATCTATACGAATCGGCTGCTGCTTTGGATCGGTCACAAAGTTTAGCTCTTCGATAAATTCCTCGTTTTGGTCAGTTGCTTGCATCCTGCAAGGTTAAGCAATTTTTTTGGTAGTTTCAAATCTAGTGGCTTCGATATTTCGGTGTTAGGAACGCGGCATAAATAAGTTTAGGGAAGAGGAAGAAAATAATCTACCTCAAATGAAGAAGTTATTTTTTTTATACGATTGGCTAAATTTGACGCGTTCCTCAATCAATATCAATCAATTTTTCGATGTTAACTTTTATGCTATCAATGATTTCGACATCTACTGACCAGTCTGAGATTTGCCATGATGCGGCTTCTTCAGCTATCATTACTTTTCGCGAATCGGTAAATATCCAAATGACTTTTTCTACGCCATTATTCAATAATTCATCGGTTTTTTTATGGAAATAACTGAGCGTATCCATCGCTTTTTCTGGCTCTGCTTTTATGTCCACTTCGATAACGATTTTAGGCGGTATATTCAGGTATTTATTCGGGTCTTTTACCTTTTTTAATTCTGCTTTTTCAAAAATCGCAATATCTGCTGCTCGTCTTCTTTTCTCCTTGAATTGCAGCCCGACCTCGCTGGTCAATACTTGGTATTTTTTATCTAATTGTGTACCTAAGAGACATACCAAAGCCGTAACAATTAAGGATTGTATATAACTACATCCCATGATTTCTTCTATTTGTTTTTCACCATTCAAATAATCTTTGTAACCCTTGTAATATATGGGTTGACCGTCCACGACTTCGTAGATGAGCGATTTTGGTATGCTTTGAGCAATACTTTTCATTGAGTAGCCAATTTATTTGTTGAATAAAGTCTAATTACAATATGTTCGCCAAATTCAAAATTACAAATTGAACGCGAGTAATTTATTTATTTTTATTTTTTTAAATGTTTGAATTTTAGGTAATTATAAATTAATTTTCAATTAACTTGTAATCAAAAAACGCTCAACATCTAATTTGGCGAACATATTGTAATTAAAGCCCTTAATTTAAAGGTTTATTGTCAGATTTGCAACGTTTATAGCGTGTAGCGGCTGTTTTGGCTATCAAAGTAACAATAAAATATTTGAGAGAGGTGTTTAGAATGAGATATTTTGTGCGAAGTTCTAAACTGTTCCTAAATACGATCATCCTCTCAAACGAAAACGTCTTTCTAAATTTATTTGAGTGTGTCACAAATCGGTGGCTACCATAGAAAATAAAAAACCCAAAAATCAACCGTCTTGCTGAACTCGTTTCAGTATCTCCCATGCTATGAAAAACTGAACTCAAACAAAAACTATAAATCCTGTGTGTTGCTGAAAATACTAAAATTGAAGGCTACGCAATGACATTGTGCCTTGTCGCATGGGAGATACTGAAATAAATTCAGCAAGACGGTTGCTTTTAGAGCTTTTGGACTTTTTAAGGTATGGGAACAATTTAGAACTGCACCCTACATTTTTAACGTTCATGAAACCAATTTCCATGAAAAATATCATTCAAATTACACTCGCAATCGTCGTTTTTCTCTTGTTAATTTTCGTAGTAAAAAATACCTTTTTTAAAGAAAAAAATTGCTTGGAGGATTATCCTGAAATTATCAAAAAGTATCATTTGGAGGGGAAGTATGATACGGCAAAATGGGAACTTTACGTGCTTAATTGTATGTTAGAGCCTGATTATTTGGTTTATAATGATGACGAATTTAACAAAATAGCATCCTACAAACCTTCCAACGAAAAATACTGGACATTCAACCCTAAATATGAAGATGAAAAAGCATTAAGAAAGGCAGTTGGGGATGATAAAGTAGTTAAGTATATCGAATGTGGTTTAGAACCATTTGATATGGATTCTTCTACAATTTATAAAAAAGAGAGGGAAATTAGACTGACATTCTTTCCACGAACGGAACAGCATGGATTTCTTCAAAAGTTAAGAGGAAAATACTCGTATACAATTATATTTGAAAATGATACAATTAAGAAAGTCGGAATGAATGACTATGTTGAAATGTTATATTCACAAAACCGTATTGCAGATTTAAATAATAAATTTGAATCCTACCTAAACGAAAACCACGACGTCGCCCACTGCTGGCTCAAACAATACTACGAAAAGCATAAAAAAGACGCCTTAAATTCCCCACAAAATTCCCTATCTTCGCTCTCCGATTTAAATTGAATATATCATCATTCAGACATGTAGAGAAAATTCATGAATTTTCTCTACATGTCTGACATCGTGCCAAGCCATCACAGATTCTCTCGGTTCAACGGAGACGGAATGACAATTTCCTTTTGGAAATGTGAGGTTTGAAAGGAATTGATTTACAGTAGTTTACGTCGTTCAAATATTCACTCATTCAAAATTCACTCATTCAACATAAAAAAATGCAAGCACTAAATACCTACCTTGACACCCACAAAGACCGTTTCTTAAACGAATTACTCGACCTGCTTCGGATTCCGTCCGTTAGTGCGGACTCTGCTTTTTCGGCGGATGTGGCGCGTGCTGCGGAGTTTGTGCGCGATGCGCTCGTGGCTGCGGGTGCGGATAAGGTCGAAATTTGCGCTACGCCGGGACATCCTATCGTATATGGCGAAAAACTCGTGGACGATGCGCTGCCCACCGTTTTGGTCTATGGGCATTACGATGTGCAGCCGCCCGACCCACTCGATTTGTGGACTTCGCCGCCCTTCGAACCGGTGATTAAAAAGACCAAATTGCATCCCGACGGCGCGATTTTCGCACGCGGCGCATGTGACGACAAAGGGCAGATGTACATGCACATCAAGGCGTTTGAAATGATGATGAAAAATGATGCGCTGCCTTGCAATGTCAAGTTTATGATAGAGGGCGAAGAAGAGGTCGGCTCGGACAATCTCGGTGCGTTTATCGAAGCCAATCAGGAGCGACTTGCGGCGGATGTTTGCTTGGTTTCTGATACGTCAATTATTGCCAATGATGTACCGTCAATTACAACGGGCTTGCGTGGTTTGAGTTATGTGCAAGTCGAAGTGACGGGCGCAGACCGCGACCTGCACTCAGGTGTATATGGCGGCGCAGTAGCCAATCCGATTAATGTCTTGGCGAAAATGATTGCTTCGATGCAGGACGAAGATAATCGCATCACCATACCGGGTTTTTACGATGACGTGGAGACGGTCAGCGACGCCGAACGCACGGAAATGAACAAAGCTCCATTTGACCTCGAATATTATAAAAATGACCTGAAAATCAACGATATACGCGGTGAAAAAGGTTACACGACCTTAGAGCGCACTTCCATACGTCCGACGCTCGATGTGAACGGTATCTGGGGAGGATATATCGGAGAAGGGGCGAAAACGGTTTTGCCTTCAAAGGCATTCGCCAAAATCAGTATGCGCCTCGTTCCGAATCAAACCGACGAGAAAATTACGGAACTTTTTACTAAGCATTTTGAGAGCATCGCGCCCGACTCGGTGACAGTCAAAGTGACGCCACATCACGGCGGTTTGCCGGCGGTAACGCCCACAGATTCAGTCGAATATAAAGCCGCAGCCGCAGCTATGAAAGAAGCCTTCGGCAAAGCTCCGCTACCACAACGCAGCGGCGGTAGCATCCCGATTGTCTCTTTATTTGAAACAATTTTAAATGTAAAAACAGTCTTAATGGGCTTCGGTTTGGATTCGGATAATATCCATTCGCCCGACGAGCATTATGGCGTTTTTAATTATTATAAAGGCATCGAAACGATACCGCATTTCTTCAAATATTATGCGGAAATGAAATAACGTAACGTGAGAAAATTATCATTAAAAGAACTCAATCGCGCCTCACCTACCGAGTTCAAATTACAGGAAAAAACGCCGCTCGTCATCGTCTTGGACAATGTACGAAGTGGGTTAAATGTTGGTTCTGCCTTTCGCACGGGCGATGCTTTTGCGTGTGCGAGTGTGTACTTGTGCGGTATCACGGCGCAGCCACCACATCGGGAAATCTTGAAAACCGCCATTGGTGCGACCGAGTCAATGGATTGGCAATATTTTGAAAAAACGACGGACGCGATTCAATATTTACGCAAACAAGGCTACACGATACTCGCCGTCGAACAAGCGGAAGGCAGCATACAACTCCAAGATTTTGAGGTAGATACGAATGGGAAATATGCTGTTGTATTTGGAAATGAGGTGAAAGGAGTAGGAGAGGAGGTGATGCAGATGATTGATGCTTGTATCGAAGTGCCGCAGTTTGGAACGAAGCATTCGCTGAATATTTCGGTGTGTGTAGGTGTGGTGTGTTGGGATATTTTTCGGAAAATTAGGTTAGACACGGATTAGTGCGTTTTTTTAACGTGAATAGAACACGGATAATGCGGATTGAGCGGATAATGCGGATTTTTTTACGACTAAATTCGCGTGAAACCTTATAGGTTTTCAAAACCTATAAGGTTTATTTTCAGTCGGATATAAATAATTATTAATTTAATAAAAAATACGTACTACTTTCACGTTACATTAGAAAAAAATCCGCGTTATCCGTTCAATCCGCTTAATCCGTGTTCTATTGCGAATTACTCGTTCTTCAGCATAGTCAAGTTAAATTTAAAGCCCTCCATCACATCCTCGCCCGTCAATACGCGGTCAAAGTTTTCGAGTATTTCAATGCTGCCATTTTCGCGATAAATGTAAGTCATTTCTGCTTTCGGGTCGATGAGCCATGCAAGGCGCACGCCATTTTCTATCCATTCCAACATCTTGTCTTTCAGTAAATTAAGTCGATCTGACTTGGAGCGAACTTCTACTATGAAGTCGGGTACGATAGCCGCAAATTTTGACTTTTCGGACGCAGGCATTTTGGCGAGTCGTTCAGGGCTTATCCATGAAGCATCGGGGGAACGTATGGCACCATTCGGTAAGGTGAATCCGGCAGCGGAGCTAAGTGCTTTTCCACCATTTTTTCTACACCAAAATTTTACGTCTGCAATAATATCGCTTTCGCGTTTACCGGAGTCAAAATTAACTGGAGGCGTAATGATTATATTTCTATTTTTATCACGCTCAATACGAGTGTTTTTATTATCCATACAAAATTGGAAAAACTCCTCATCTGTCATATCTCTCGGATAATGATTAGCGACATAATTATTATCAATTTCAATAAATATTGTACTCATATTAATTCTCTAATTGAATTATTCAAGAATATTTAAAAATACAAAATTTTAGCTGGACTTCCAAATGCCCTCAAACACCAATTCCGCCGCTCCACACAACCAAATATCCGAAAAACCCTCCTCACTCGGCTGAAAACGTACTTCCAAATTTCCCCCTTTCGTCTCCACCGGAATGGTATGACCTACACTATATCCATTTTCAAGATAATACGCTAAGGCTGCGGCAGTTACACCCGTTCCGCAAGAGAGTGTTTCGTTTTCTACGCCACGCTCGTAGGTGGCTACGCGGATGCCCCTGCCTATGGCTTCGACAAAATTAACGTTAATACCTTCCGCTTTGAAAGTTGGGCTATTTCGTATCGTTTTGCCTTCAGCAAATACATCAACTTCCGCGACACTATCCACAAATTTGACGTAATGCGGCGAACCTGTATTGAGCGTATAGAAACCTTCGCCAGATTGGGTTTGTTGGACATCGCTCATTTTTAGTTCTACTATTTTACCTACAATACGTGCTTCGTGTGCGCCGTCAATCGCTAAGAAAGTCGCTTGATTTTCAATGACTTGCAAGTTCTTCGCAAAGGCAACAATGCATCGTCCGCCATTGCCGCACATGCTACTTTCGCGCCCGTCGGCATTGAAATAAATCATCTGAAAATCGTAATCGGTGTGATTGCGTAGTAAAATCAAACCATCTGCACCGACACCAAATTTGCGGTTGCAGATATGCGCAATGAGTACCGTATTTTGCGCTGGAAATTCTTCCTTACGGTCATCTATAATAACAAAATCATTGCCTGTACCTTGATATTTTGTAAAATTCATAGGAGTGAGCGAATTATAGGTTGCGAGTTTGGAGTTAGGGAAGAGGAAGAAAATAATCTATCCCAAATGAAGAAGTTATTTTTTTATATGTTTGGCTAAATTTGATGCGCATAGCCGAGCTACGTAAGGAAGATTTAGTGAAACATATAAGAAAAAGAACAATTCAGACAGGTAGATTATTTTTTTTTTCTTCCCTTACATAACTCGAAACTCGTTTATTTTAGTGAGTCGATTTTATCGTGATGGAGGGTTTTTATTTCGAGCAAATTTTCCTGTTGAGCATCTTTAAAAGCATCTTCACCTCTATAAATCAGTAATCCGAACGTCAGCAAAATTAAGCCGAGACTAAATATCGAAAATTTCCAGCCCCACATATTGCCAATGTAGTCATCGTTGGGGTCAGCTATTTGATCATCAATGTGTTTTGACATTTTCGTAATTTCTTTTAACAAATTGTAGAACGCTACGCACGATATTGCCCATATTTTTGCAGCGTTTGAACTTTGGGTCTGTTGTAAATTCAAAAATATCTTTGCGGAGTGATTTCACTTTTTCGGGTAGCGAAATCGTATCATTTTCCATACAATCAATCAATGCCCATATTTGTTCATCAACGCTCAAAATCCGTTTAGCGAGAATAGAACGCTCCTCTTTTCGGTATTGCTCTATCGAATTTTCTTGTAATTTTTCCTGCACCAAATTCACCATTTCTCTATTCTCCTTAAAAAAATAGGGGCGATAAACCTTCAAATTGCCTTCAAAACATTGTTGGTCAAAATCAATCGCACGAATTTTATATATCACATTATCAAAATCATGAATCGGTACAACGACATAATTATACGAACGCATATCGCCTAAAAGTCGCATCATACAACGCTCGTTGAACTTTACGAACTCCTTGGCTATCTGTGACTTAGCGTTTTCGGATAGCGCAAGAAAATAATCACGAATAAAGTCATCGCCCGGTATTCCAGCAATATGTTCTTCAATTAATGTCTCATTATATACTAAAAAATTGATGCGATTGGGCGAGAGAATATGCTCCAGTTCTAAACCGTACACCCTTGAGGCATCTGCTTTTTTCAGATATAAATAAGTATAATTGTCATTCAAAACATTTCGTACTCGCACTCGAAACGGCTTTGAATTTCCGAAGGTACAATAATCAATCGTATCAATACTCAAAAACGGGATTGTCTCCTCATTTCCATCCGAATGAAGTAACGTATAAACTTTTTTTAGGCTCAATTCAATCTCACCGCGCTCATATTCATCGTAATGTGCGCGTACCCAGAGTGTATCATTTCCCTTTTTATCATACACCACCATTGACCCCGAAAATCGTAACAAATCGTCATAAAAAATTGAAATTTTTGTATTGCGATTATATACCGTCAAATATTCATTCAACTTCAAATTGATAGGAAAATTCGGCTTTTTCTTCGACATCAATTTTTCTTCCATTACTGTAAAGGTAACAACTTCAACCGCAACCGCAACCGCAACCTCAAATTCAAATTCAAATTCAAAAAGTATTTCAACTTCGTTGAAATACTTCAATTTATTCTTATTCTTGAAGTTGAAGTTGAAGTTGTGGTTGTGGTTGTGGTTGAAGTTGAAGTTGCAAATCACTCAATTTCCAAAAACTGTTCAAATAAGTCAAAAAACTTCTCTGGTTCTTCAAGATACGGATTATGACCGCTATTTTCAAACATCTCAAATTGAGCTTGCGGCATGTATTTTTTGTATTGCACGACCCATTCTGGTGTCGAAACACCATCATAACGCCCTGCGACTATGAGTGTCGGAGACTTTATATTTTTCAGTTCTCGCCTGACATCCCAATCGCCCATGCTACCCGTTACGTGAAAATCTGCATCTCTGCCGACTATCGTATAATACACATCATTACTCCACGAGCGCACTCTTTGGTCGGGCATCGGTTGGTTGAGTTTTGTATTGTGATAATAGATGTATTTTATGGGAAAGCTCCCATATAATTTGCTAAAAACAGGGTCGCTTGATACGTAACCTTCTGCACGCAACGAATCTACCAATTCCCATTTTTCAGGGAAATGCGTTTGGGCATAATGATTATAGCTATCGCAATTCGCTTGCCACATTAATCCACTATGAAAGCCATTGATTAAGATGATTTTATCAGTAGAATCTGGATATTTGAGCGCGTAAGCCTGTGCGACCACCGTACCATACGAATGCCCCATAACAGACCATTTTTTGAGCTTCAATTTCTTGCGAATTGCCTCCAATAATTCGACATCGTTATCAATAGAATATTCATTTTTATCTTTGGCATCATCTGACAAACCACGCCCCAGGGCATCAAAAAATATAACTTGCATGTTTTTATGATATTTACCAAAATTGCCTTGCAAATAGTCATGTGAATTGCCCGGACCACCTGCGATGAATACCACCGGGTTGCCTTTGCCTTTGCTTTCTACATTGATATCATAGCCATTGATTTTCAAAGATTTGGGCTTAAATTTATCGTGTATGCTGTTTTGAGCTTGTAAACTGAGTGTGAAACCCAAGAAGATGAAAAATAGAATAACTGATTGTTTCATATGTTTTATTTAATTCCTAATACTTTGCAACAAAATAACGCATTTTTTCCCACTTAAAAAAATGCTTAGATTAAAACAATAAGGGGTGAAAAAGAATAAATGCTACATCTTGACTTGTTTTTTCCTTTAGTGAAAGAAATTAAATAAGATGTGCCATTATACTCGTCTTTTTTCCGTCTAAGAATCCTTTGAAATCCTTATGTAGCTAAGGCTATGTGCGGCTTTCAAGAAATCCTTAGACAAAAAAAATACTTCGCATTATGGGACATCTTATTTAATTTCTTTAACTAAGTAACGAGCAAATAAAAAAGGTTCTTTGACAAATCCCGTGATTGTTCGTTTTTCTGCCTCGCGATTGTTCGTCTCTTGCGTAAGGGATAGTAGGTGTTGTTTGAACTTAAGGGAAGACGAAAAAAATAATCTACCCGTCTGAATTGTTCTTTTTCTTATATGTTTCACTAAATTCTCCTTACGTAGCCCAGCTATGCGCGTCAAATTTAGCCAAACATATAAAAAAAATAATGGCTTCATTTGGGGTAGATTATTTTCTTCCTCTTCCCTAACGTAGCGATAGCGGAGTGGAGAGAGTGCCGGATAGCCCGACCCCCGACTGATAAGGAGGGGGATACGCCCAAATTATTATTCATTTTACCGGATTTGTCAAAGTGAAAGAACCATAATTACTACAAAAAAAGGAGGCATCAACTTTACATAAGTTGATACCTCCTTGTATTTTTTCTAAAAGAAAAACCGGATTACTATTCGCATATTGGGAGAGTAAATCCGTACTGACTAGCTAGGTCACAATATGATTGGCAATCAATATAATCACAGATATCAAACCCGCCGTCATTGTCGTTTCCGCCATTGTCGTTTCCGCCATTGTCGTTTCCGCCGTTGTTGTTTCCATTATTGCAAGTGTCTTGAACAACAACTTGTCCGTCAACGGTAATCGTGATGCTTGTCTGACCATTAACGGTTTCCTCGCTAAAGCTAAAGCTCGAACATTGGTCGAAATTGTAATCACCACATGAGGTAGAAATTACACATTGTGCAGATGCAGCAAAGGAAATTGTTGTCATTAAGAGGAGTGCAAATAAGCCTTTCAAAAAATTCATAATAAAATTGTTAAAAAAAAAATTAATAAAATAGAATAATATTGTTCGTTTGGTTTGATGATACAAATATACAGGGAAGCAATCGTTTAGTTTTGACTATAAGTCTTGAAAAATTACGCATTTAATTGTAGAAAAATTCAGTTATAAAGTACTTAATGAGCAATTTTGTAGATTTATTTGTAGTATTTATTGTATTTTACGCCTTCAAATACTTTAGTCAACTTAATATTTTCTTACGTATTTAAAGCAAAAGTGCTAATGTATTATTAGTAAAAAAAATCCCGATTCTCCTTTGCGAAGAATCGGGACATGGGTTATTTGATAGTTTTTAAAGGTTTACGGCGTAGTATATTAGCGTGTTAAGGCACCTGATATGCCATTATTATTAAACCAAATGGCTTTATCTTGTCCATCAACAGTGCCATCCATATTGAAATCGGTAGGTGAGTAAATCAAGAAAGTACCATTTTCGATTACCCATTGTGCTTTATCGTTGCCATTGATGTCGTTGCCGTTCACTTCTTGTATGCATTCGCCCGCAAACATCGCCCATATGTCTGGCGCGACTTGTTTTTGTCCATAACTTGTACCGTTGGCGTTGAATGAATTTTGTGTTCTAAAATCGTATTCAAGTTTGTTATTGATAACCGGAATAGGCGTAGGCGTAATGATACCAATGTGATTGCGGTGTTCGATAACGATGTAGAAACTATTGCCATCTTCTTTCGTCAAAATGTCATCATTTAGAAATTCAATTGTTCCATCTTGTGTGAGTAATGCCATTGTTTTGGCGACTTCGGTTTCGGATGTAAGCCCCGTTCGGAATGATACTAGTAACCAATCAATAGTATTTTCAGGGTATTTTTTGTTTATAAAAGTATCACATTCAGTACCAATATAGTTCCATGGTGCAATGCTGTAGGGCATGATAATCGGGAGGCTTGTATCTTGTGCGGGCAATAGTTCGTAAATGGTATTAAGGCTGTTGTTCATGTCGGAAGTCAGGAAAGGTCCTTCTAAATAAACGCTTATATTTATATCATACTGCGTGTTGGCAGTATTCACATCTACGAGCGGTTTTTGCTGAATGGAGGCTGAACGAGCATTTATAGTTTCGACGGACATACCGGGTTCGTCGAAGTAGGTGTAGCGTCTGTATTCAATATTGGGAGATGTTGAATTTTCGTATAATTCGCCGATATTTAACCACATACCAACTCCGGTATTCGTTTGGCCCATTACTATATCATCTTGTCCGTTTGTTTCTACATATGAATTTACGCCTCCTTCGTTCCAATAGCCATGCAACAAGTCGCTGTTGTTGGGCACATCGTTTGTCAGTATCTCGTGTATAATCCCCATTGAGCCTTGGCTACCTTCTATAAGTTCCCATTCTAGTGGTGTGTCATTATATAATGTTACGCAAATAGAGTCACTTACATTGTCCATTAAAAATGGAGTCACGTCGATATTGCTTCGGTAGTTCATGTATTCTTCAGTTACATCCATGTTGATGATATCAAACAGGTAAGGGTCGGAAGGTTCGCCTCTCAAATTGGTAAATATATCGTATCGTTCGGTATAAAAAAAGTGGGTTTTTTGCATCTCGACTAGGTCGTAGACGTCTCCCCGTATATAGGAACGAATGGCGCGTATAGGTCCTGTTTTATTGCTTACAAAAGCCCTGAGCGTAAGGTCGGTATATACGAAGGGATTTGTGGCGGTATAGGTGTCATAAGTCTCCAGTATATCTACGCCGGAGCTTTCTCCTTCTATGATGTTTATATCTTGCGTGATCCAAGTATCAGAGAAGTTTAGGGTATAATTGTCTGTAATGACTGTGGAGTTTTCGGGATTATCAAAAAGTATATTATAGGATGTAAAATAATCTGCATCTAATGAAAAATTGTAGCTAACGTAATTGCTATCAGCATGTTGCATCAATGAGCCATCTTGTTGAAATAGATAAACGTAGGTGTCTGATTGTAGTTTTTCATTTTGAATAGAAATTTCCACTCCTGTACCGGGCAGCGTGCCTAGGGGTATTCCATTCGCTAGGTCTGTATAATTCCCGGCATCTTTGAGCATAAAAACCAGTTCGTCATCAGCATCAAAAGTAATAATACTATCAGCACCTACATAAGTATTTGAATCGGCATATACTACAGTATTATCTATAACGCTTGATTGTGCACCTTCTCCGTATATGGTGTTTATATCCACCCATTTCATTTCGTCTATCTGTATGGGGATTTGCATCCATTGGTCGTTTTCATATCGAAAACCTACGATGTCTTCAGGCATCAAATTTTCGAGGAATGTACCCTGAAAATTGCTGCCTTTTAGAATGGCGGGATTTGAATCATAGCTGTCGCTTGTCAATTTCTCGTCGGGTCGCAACACAACAATAGAATCCAAATAGCTTACCGCATCATCAAAGCCTGATTTGTATTGGGCAGTATTTTCTTGACGTTCCAATTGGGGGTTGTCGCCTCGAGGCCAAATAACCGCAATAATTCTTCCTGCCGGGGCAGCATTTTTGAGTGTACCTGTGCTTCCGTCCTGCTGCAAATTGCTATTTGCAAGGTCAAACCATGCTTCTGTCACCTCTATTAGTCTGACAAAAGGTTGGAGTTCACCGGGTTGTATCACTGCATTATTGAAATTATTCTCAAAGTAATCATCCCCATAAGGAACAGGTGGGTTATCTGTTGTGCCGGTCGCCATTCGAAGTGCTAATTCCGCAGGAATAGGCATTGTACCATTATTTTTCAATACCCCAACAACGGTAAGGGTACCGCCGATAAATACGGTATCCGACATCTCAAAATCAATAAATTCAATTTCGGATGGTTGTCCATAAGATGTCCGTGGCATCAAAAAACTGACGGACAATAAAAACAAAAAGAATCCGAAACTAAACACTCTTTCTAATATTGACATATTTTTACGCTTTAAATAAAAAAAATGTAACTCTTCATCGCAAAGGACACTAAACGGAAATCGTTACTAAGTAGTCGTTCAAGTTGATACGTTACAAAAAAATTTGTTTTACAAATTTACGTTATATTACGGTATTATTTTTAACTTTACACTCTATTTCTTACGTATCTTAAAAATATGGCTTATCAATTAACAAAACTAATAAATGACTTGAAACCCGAAGAAATCAGAGGGTTTCGCTTGCAAGAAAGTCGTTATAATTTTAAAAAACAAGATAAAAAACTTACGTTATTATTTGATGCGATAAAAAAAGAAAATTGTGACGAATATGATGATAAATTAATCTTGAAATTGTTCCCGAATAATAATAAAAATGCCTATTACAGATTAAAAAATTTGCTAATAGGACGAATAGAAGATAGCTTGGTGTATTTGCATCGTGATAAAAACGAAGAATTTGGTGTGTATAAATATTTACATTTACATCAAATTTTTTTCCACAAATCAGCGTATGAAGAAGCAAGTACTTATTTAGAAAAAGCAGAAAAGTCGGCTCTAAAACTGGAAGATTATGATTTATTGGTTTTGATTTGTAGAAAGTATATTCGTTTATCTGAATTTTTGGAAATATCGCCGGAGGAATATATTGAACGCCAAAGCAATTATCAAAGCCTCGCCACTAGTACTAACGAAACCGAGTACTTGATTGCCATGCTGAATTTTCGACTAAAGCGTACCAATTTTTCTGGTAAAGATAATGAGGTATTAGACGTATTGGAACAGGTGTCAAATACCTTGAAAATCAATAAATTGACCACCAATTCAGCACGGACAAAATTGCTCGTAAATCGTTGTGTAAGAGATATTTTACTACAGAAAAAAGAGTTTCCTGCCTTAGCGGAATATATGATTAGTAGCTATGCCGAATTTAAAAAAGAACAGATTTTTGGAAAAAATAATCACGAGGAAGCTATCATTCAACTTTCATGGATTATCAATTCATTGTTAAAAATCAAAAACTTTAAGGATGCCCCAAAATATATTGATGAGCTTCACAGACAGCTCTTGATGTACAATAGTCTGTATTTTGACAAGTATATTTGGCTCTACTACCAAAGTCGCGTTATAGAATACACTTTTTCTAACAAACGCGAACAAGCTATCATGCTCTTGGAAAAACTTGAAAAGAAAGATACTATTCGCCACAATTCGGGGCTGGCATTTTATATAAGTATCAATCTCACAACCTTATATTACGGTATCGGCAAGCTCGATAAGAGCCTAAAACATTTGTCCAATATCCTCACAAACCCTACATTCAATGGCATGTCCGCCGACTGGAAGCTAAATATTCAGCTACTCGAACTCATCATTCGTACAGATAATAATGACATCGAATATGCCATCAGCAAAACCAATGAAATCAAACGAAAATACCGTGAATCTTTGCGACAAGAACAGTACCAAATAGAAAAGAGATTTGTCAAAATCATCTCGACAATTCTCAAAAAACCTGACGCACTTAAAGATGAAAAAACTTTGAAGGAGGTCAGACAATTTATTGCTGATACGCCCGACTACGAACCCGGTTCTACCAATGAATTAATTGATTATAGCATCTGGCTAGAAGCTAAAATACAGAAAAAAGACTATTATTCACTTATTCCCAACGTCTTTTAATCTCTAATAGACTTTATTTAGGAATATTTTGCATGCATGGAATTTTGTATTTTTTCGATAATTGAGCCTCATTTTGAGCTGCATACCCTACGGTACGGAGCGAAAAATAGGAGAAGAGTATCGGAAAAAGACAATGTTAGCTGCATACAAAATATTTCTAAATAAAGTCTAATATAAATAAAAATATGTTTGTGTGTTCCTGATAAGTGAATGGACGTAACTAAGCGACACTTCAAGTTGGTATAATTCACTGAAAGTGAATTGTTTATTTGAACTTAAACTTACTTTTAAACTTGTACTTCCACTTATTTAATCAACATTATCATGAGAAAAACAGGCTTTGTACTCACGGTATTTATACTGCTTGCCCTCAAAATATTTGCCCAGAATGAACTGCGCACCATACACGTCATGGTCGCATTATGTGACAATAAATATCAGGGTATCGCCAAAGTACCCGCCAAAATTGGCAACGGTCAATCTACTCACAACAACCTCTATTGGGGCGCACTCTACGGCTTAAAAACGCATTTTAAGAAAAGCGCAGATTGGCAACTCATCGAAACACAGACCACCAAACTGCCCAACCACGTACTCGAAAGAGTCATCTTCCGCCACACGAGCAAAAACACCTACCTCGTAGCCGATGCTTACGACGGCGCACACATTCGCCAAACCACAATGGATTTTATCTATGCAAGCGGCGGTTACAATGGTAAAACACTCAAGAAAGATGGCAGGCTTTTGCCCGTCGGTGGCGCAGCGGATATGTTGGTATATATCGGACATAATGGCTTGATGGATTTTCACTATGCTGAGGCGGGTACGCTCCTTCCTCGCAATGATAAACATCGGGAAATCATCATGTTAGGCTGTATTACTCAAAGGTATTTTACGGATATTATGTTGCCACTTAGAGTCACGCCAGTCGTCTGGTCTACCCACCTGATGGCACCCGAAGCCTATACACTCGAAGCCGCACTCAAAGGCTGGGTCAAGCGCGAAAGCAATCAAGCTATACAAGAACGCGCCGCACAAGCCTACCACCGCTATCAAAAATGTGGTATCAATAGTGCAAGAAAATTGCTCGTAACGGGTTATTAGGGAAGACGAAAAAAATAATCTACCCGTCTGAATTGTTCTTTTTCTTATATGTTTCACTAAGTGAAAAAAAATAAATAACTTGTTCCATAATGCAAAATATCTTTTCATCCCTCGAAAAAGAAAAAAATAACGACGCGAAGAACGTACATTTATTTAATTCCTGATACTAATTCAATTGCCTTACAAATTAATTATCAACTGTTTACAGAATAGATTAACCTTAAATAGCAATTAACCTTAATTTGATATTTATCAATTGAAGTTAAAAATTTATACAGAATCAATCAAAAACCAAAATCATTGTATCAAAATTTTTCATTTCTGCATAAAAAGGCACTATTTTACACAAATGACTGTTTTTCAGGCTTTTAGGTAGGGCTTGACTTATACGATATAATATCTTACTACACTTTTTTTCCAAAAAGTCAAGTTTTTTTTATAGCCGATGCAACTTTTTTTACTTTTTAGACGTATTATAAGTACAAAAAATAGGGAAATATTATGAGACAGCTCAAGATAACGAACAAAATAACAGCAAGAGAAAGCTTAGCGCTAGATAAATATCTTAGCGATATAGGCAAAATTGATTTGCTCACGCCTGAAGAAGAAGCCGATTTGGCTCGCAAAATTCGGGCAGGTGACGAGACTGCATTGGAAAAACTCACAAAATCCAATCTTCGCTTCGTCGTATCTGTTGCAAAACAATATCAAAATCAGGGACTTTCACTCAGCGACCTTATCAATGAAGGTAATGTTGGACTGATGAAGGCTGCCAAAAGATTTGATGAAACAAAAGGCTTTAAATTCATCTCCTACGCCGTCTGGTGGATTCGACAATCCATATTGCAGTCGATAGTTGAGTACTCACGCATCGTCCGTCTACCGCTCAATAAAGTCGGTTCGTACAACAAAGTGAATGAGGCTTACATGACTTTCATACAAGAATATGAGCGCGAGCCGACCACAGAGGAGCTTGCTGAAGCACTCGGTATCACGCCCAAAGAAGTGCGAGACATGAGCAAAGGCAACAGCAAACACGTCTCTTTCGATGCACCCATCAAAAGTGATGACGGTGACTCAACCATGCTTGATTTGACGCCGGACAAAAGTAGCACACCTGACAGCGTATTGCTCAAGCAATCGCTCAAAGTAGAGGTAGACGAAGGATTGCGTATGCTCACCACGCGTGAAAATGAAGTACTTTCTGCTTACTACGGCTTGAATGGCAGACAATCTATGACACTCGAAGAAATCGGCGAAATGTACGGACTCACTCGCGAGCGAGTACGCCAAATCAAAGAAAGAGCCATCCGCAGATTACGCAAATCGTATAACCGAAACGACCTGCGCTCTTATCTCGGTTAATAAAAATTTTCTCCATCAGTAAATTATTTGAAGTCACTCCGTAATGGAGTGGCTTTTTTTGTTTCGAGTTATCGGGTTTCGTTATTCGTGGATTCGTTATTCGTTATTCGTAGACTCGTTAATCGTTAATCGTTATTCGTAGACTCGTTAATCGTAGATTCGTTATTCGTAGACTCGTTATTCGTTTTATTTGTATTTTGCGAAGCAAAAAATTCCCACGAATAACGAATTAACGAATAACGAATAACGAATCCACGAATAACGAATACACGAATAACGGATAAGCGCAACATGAATTACCTCGCACATTTATACCTTTCTTTTGACGATGAAGCACATGCCGTTGGCAATCTTTCCGCTGATTTTATAAAAGGAAATAAAGGCATAAAAGAGCTACCTGAAGGCATACAGGCAGGCATTCGTACCCATCGTTTGATAGATTCGTTTACGGATACACACGAAGTCGTGAAGGAAAGCAAACGGCGGTTGTATCCGCTTTATTCTAAATATTCATCCGCCATCGTAGATATTTATTACGACCATTTGCTGGCGCGAAATTGGGACAAATATTCGGACGAGTCATTGGAAGATTTCACACAAAGAAATTATAAAATATTCGAAAAATACGAAGCCCATCTACCCCTAAAACTCCGACAACGCATCCCCTCAATGATACAACATAATTGGCTTATCGGCTATCGCCGGATGGAAGGCATTGCGACCACATTCCACTACTTCGCCAAACGTATCACAAGCATTGACATTTCGCAAGCACACCTCCAACTGGAAGCGGATTACGACCTATATAATGACGAGTTTAACCGCTTTTTCCCCGAACTGATTTTAATGGTGAAAAGTGAATTACCAATGAATGAATAAATTATCTCCCATCAAAACTACAAATACTATCTAAAAATTATAAGATTAAAACCTCTTGACTCACTCACTCACTCACTCACTCACTCACTCATTCATTCATTCTTTCATTCAAAATTCATTCATTGAAAACTTACGTGAAAATGAATGAATTGACACAACCAAGTGATTTACGAGGAGAAATACTTGTCCTCATCATTTGCTCATATCAAAAATCGTCACCTCCTTATATCGCCCGATTTCCTTATCCAAAAAGGGCTGCATCACAGGTTTTTCCAGATAATCACGCTTATTGACAATCAAATATCGCGCTCCCCGTGCCTGCCAATCGCGTATCACCTCCACATTTGGGCGGCTGCCTGTGCGGTCTATCCATTCCGTAAAACCCGGTCTATCAAGCAAGTACAAAGTCGCATTGGGTGCATTGCCCGGTACGCTGATGACCCACGTATCGCGTGTGATGCCCAATTCATTCAAATAAATGTGAAATTCCGGCTCTGCCAACTGCTCATTCAAGCGATAATCCATGTAGCCACCGTAGCGGTCGTTCATCGTTTGTTTTGCATAAAAAATATTTATACACAAAAATATTATAATTATTATTTTGAAAAATAAGGAATTATAAATGTGTATAAAATATTTTTTTAGAATAACTAATCCTGACAACAACAAAAATACAGGAAAAATATACAAGCTAATCACATAATAATCATGGTCAATAAATTGATAAAACCACATCAAATAAATGCTCAAAGTCCCGGCGAAAGTAAAAAAAGAAAGTGCGTACAATAGATTTCCCGGCGAACGTCGCCCTAAAAACACCACAAAAATCAGTGGCAGTACAAGCAAATGAACCAAAGGGAGAAAGTAATATTTCGACCAAAAAAACACCGTCCGATACAGCGTATAAACCAGCAAATTCATATCCTCGCCCGACCAAATCGCCTTCAATTGGGCAAAGAAATAAACATTGCCATGATGCGCCTTATACCAACGCAGATATACATACCAACTTCCCACCAAGACTAACACCAATGCAAAACCTAACGCAGTTTGAATAGGCTTAGGAAAGAGTTTTCGCACGTCTACACCTTCCCTTTCGAAAGCCTGTCCCGGACTCATTTTGGGATAGGCTGGCGGGAAGACTTCGCGTTGACTCGACACGTCGAATCGTACCCACCCCGACCACTCCAATACAAACAGCAAACCCAATGCCGTCACACTCATCAGCATCGTTATTTTCATCAAACCCGCCAGTGCGAACAATACAAAAGCCCACCAAAAACGATTACTTTTCCTTGTTTTTGCATAATCAAAAAACGCCGCCCATCCCATCAGCAAAAAGCCGAAGGCAGGCGCATCCGGCAAGAAATTATTGGCATAAAAAGTCAGCACAGGCGCAGCAAAAAATAGCAAAGCCACACAAAAGGACAGCCAAATATCTTCCAGAAAATAACAACTCATTTTGAGCAGTCCAAACAAGCCGCCAAAGAAAATCAACAGGTGAATACCACGCAAAAAAGCGTCATTCACACCGCCAAATATCTTATAGCAAAGTCCTGCTAACCAGTATGTTCCAGTAAATTCTCCGGCGGTATAACCCTCACTACCCGTTTGTCGATTATGTATGCGTGGTTTAAAAAATTTGAGGTCGTCGCGGTAGTAATTTGCGGCGATAGAAGCCCCGTCTGCTTGCCGCCAGGTATGCGTTGAGCAGGGTTTTAGAGATATGATTTTATGATAATCAAAGTAGAAGGAAAGCGCAAGCAGAACGAAGCCAAATAACACATAATACTTGACACTCATAAGCAGTATTTGATGGTGAGGTTGATGTGTTAATGTGTTAATGTGTTGAGGTGTTAATGTGTTGAGGTGTTAATGTGTTGAGGTGTTAATGTGTTGATGAATTTTATTTTTACTTTGCGAAAATCTTAATATTAATTCATCAACACCTCAACACCTCAATTCATTCTTGGGCAATTCTCATGAATAAATTGTACAATCTAAGCCTATTTTTGTCCCACTACTTACTGCCTAAATGACATCCAGCCAATACAAAATCATAAGTACCAAACCTGCTGTCAAAAACAAGCCGCCCAAAGAATAAATAATCCACAGATTGAGTATGCTACCCAAAACGACACCTACCAAACCAATAAGCGCGAAGGAAACTCCCATGACCCAATAATTGTCAAAATTCCCCTTTGGTGGTGTCTTTTTAGCAGCTTTAATTTTTTTGCGAAGGTCTTTTCGAAAAGCCCTTTTTTCGGCTTTGTCCATTTCTTGATAGGTGGGTGTTTTTGCTTTGGAAACCGCGACCGCAGCAAAGTTTTCTTGTGGGACTAATGTCATCAGGCATAAAGTAACTGCCAATACAATGTATTTCATAAATCAAAATTTGAAAAATCAATAAAATTTAGTAACTACGCTCTCAACTTTTATTTCCTTTTAGGAAAATTTGATGCTCGCACTTAGAGCATGTTTAAATTTGTGATTGTTGAATTGCTTTATTGTTATAATATTTTGCTTCGCAAAAACCCTTTAAACATAAAAAATATGACAACACAACAATAACAGTTGTTGAGATATTCCGCAAAAAACGAATAAATCTTGATTTTTTCAAATTAAATGCTGGTATAAAACTCTGAATGGACTTTGGATATTAGGGAACTGGAGGTATTCGGAATCAGGTAAAATCCCGTTATTTAATTTTTTACAAAATAAAATAAAATTAAGTAATTGATAATCAATATATTACGAATTTGAGATTAATTTCCCAATTTTCTAATTCCCATTTTGTCCAAAGTCAGGTAAGGGTGAAAAAACAAGTCGAGAATGTACACTTATTTTGTTCCTGATACTAAGAGTTAGTTATAAAAATTTAGTTTTGTTCCTAACAGAACATTAACAATAGCTATATCTTCATAATTTGTTGAAAACGAATTAGTTATTGAACTTGAATTTGCCTACGATAACTATCGGGATGAGCCTGAACTTAATTACTCTGTCGTATGCTCATGTCTTGCGTAACCTACACCGCCATTTTCAGAAAAACCTTCTAACACTGTATGGAAGGTCGTCTTGGCATCGGAGTTGTAAAACGTGAAAGTCGTCGTGCCGTTTTTGCCGATGTCCACATTGGTTTTCCAATAGATGGTCGGGCGAAAATCTTTGCTATCGTCAGGAGTCGGTTTATCGTATTTTGGTACGTAAAACGAACGAGCGCGATAAAAACCATTCATCACCAAATCTTCGGTGGTTGGTTTGCTAATGGTCTTGGAGCGAATTTCATATTTAGCTGGCGTAAATTCGACTTGCTCTACGGGCGAAGATATTTTGACCTGTTCCTGTATCGTATCCAACCGCGCCGGACGCACCGCATACACAAAGTGCACTGGTACAACCTCTATTTTCTCCACTTCAATCTCATAATCTCCTGCCTCGTTTTTTACCCATTTCTCCACTTCTATAAACTCTGCGGATACTTGTATTTTTTCGGCTTTCGGAGCTTCTACCAATACTCGTTTTTCTTGCGTAATGTATTGTGACGGTATCTTAACTTCCTCTGCCTGAGCAGCTTCTATCTCTTTGAGGTAATACATGATGTAGTTTTCCAAACCTGTGTTTTCCGCTTGCTCTATATTTTTCACACTAACTCCTGTAGCAGAAAATTGGCTGAAATCCAGGTTGGGAAATAAGCGTTTACCGCCAGATTTTTTTCGTGCGATGCCTTGTCCCAATTTCAAATAATCCTTCTCGGAGATGTTCGGAAGCCCTACGTCATAAGTCTCCGTGATGGTTTCGTAGGTCGCAGGAGTTGTTTGGTTTATACCGTCTTTAAGTTGCCTTGTACTTGCTGGAGTTTTCACGACTCTGCGTACTCGGGTAGCGTATAACGCCGGAACAACGACCTCGCGTGTCGTAGCCGGAGATTTGAGTACTATTCGTGTATTCGTCACATATTCGGCAGGGATTTCTATCTCTTCATAACCTGCCGCTGACATCAAAGTATCGCGTATAAAAAGCTGATATTCAGCTATTTCCCCATTCTCCGCAGGTTTTACAAGAGTGCTATCCATCAGTTTTTCAAATACAGGCTCAATGGCGATCATCTGACTTGTGGGAGGTTGTACTTCGTATTTTTCTACAATCGTATCATATATTGGTGGTACGTATTGAATACGTACGCCTTTACCGATGTTTTCATAATAACTCAAATCGCGAGCAGTCGCCGCATCCTTACTAATTCTGAAGGCGAGTTGACTGCTACATTCTCTTATTTTTGCCCAATTTTCGGGGTAGCCTTCCGCCTGAATTTGCAGATAAGTTCCATTGGATATATCTACATTTTCGAAGTCAAAATAACCACTTTTATCAGTACGTTGGCGTTGGGAAGTACCCGAAACCCGGATAAGTGCATCAATGACAGGTTGACTATTTTCATCTATAAGTACGCCTGCTAATCCTGCTTTTTCATTGGAATACTCAACAGCGATATTAGGTGCGATATTGATTTTTTCCCACTCAAATTTGCGCCAGCCTTGCGTCATCAATAGTAAGTCAAGTGCTTGGTCTGCTTTCGGATTATCTTTTTCAAAGTAGAAATTAGGGTCTTCTATATTTCCTTTAATATCAGAGGTTAATAAGGTGTATGCCAATACATTCGATTGTTCGTTGTCCGTATATTCTTGTGAATTATCAACCACAGCAAGGGAGAAATTTCCCTGCACAGGCTTACCGTTTTCGTCTTTCACTTTGACGGTCATTTCGACAGTTTCGCGCGGTTCATATTGTTCTTTGTCTGTACTAATTTCGACATCAAGCTGCTTGTGTTGATTCATAAAAACAAGTCGCTCGGCGAGTTCGGTTTCATCTTGTTTTAGTAGCGTGATTTGGGCGATACCTATCGGAAATTTAGCCGTAGAAATCGTCACGGGGTTGATGCCGGGTTTGACGTTTATCTTTTTCTCCAAGCAAATTTTACCACGCGATTGTACGAGTAAGGTCAGTTTGGTTTTTTGAGTCGCAATAACGCTTACATCAAGAGAAGCTGTTTTTTGCAGGTTGATTTTGAGCGCGAAGCCTGTTCCGTTGGCAGGTGGAAGTCGATAAGTTTGTTCTTTATTTTTGGGTCGGGTGATTTTAGCGGTATAGGTTTCGCCAAATTTAGGCGTAAACTCTAATAAACCCATGCCTTTGTGGTAGCTCTGAAAAGCAAGAACTTTTTCATCATTTGAATCTACTATAATACCTTCTACATCGGCAGATTGCCCTGATTCGTAGAGTGCTTTGAATGCAACACGGGCAGGCATATCGGCGATAAGTTCGCCACCTTCGGGAAAAAATTGGAGGCTAATATTTTCGTCCTTTTTAGCTCTTGGTGTTTTTGTTTTTTTATCGGATTCATCAATTGTCTTAACGATTATTTCTTTAGAAAAATAGTCTTTAAAATTGCGTTGCCAATTGGTATAGGCTTTAATCGCATAAATGCCATCCGCCAAGCTTTCATTGATATAAAAGTCACCTTTTGCATGTCCTCCGAGTGCGATGAGTTTGCGTTTGTGTACGATTTCTCCCTCTGTATCAATTAATTCGACATACAACATGTCACTCATATTGCTTGCACGTAGCGTGCTCGCGTCACGTACATAAGCCTTGAACCAGACATCATCTCCGGGATGGTAAAGGGTGCGGTCTGTTTGCAAGTATACTTTGTCTGGGTTCGTAAAAGCAGCGTAGTCATCAAGGCGTTGGGTGAGGTTGGGGACAAAAATTGGGGCATTAACTTTAGCGTCGCCTGCCACTAAAACGGGCAGGTCTTCGCCAAAGTAAGTATTCGATGCGGTCAAGTTCCAGAGGTAAGTTGAATTGGAAGCTTGAGGAGTATTGCTTTCTAAAAAAGGGAGCCACAAGGCACTGTTGATTTCCTGAGAAAAACTTTGATTTGTGCTTAGATGATTAGTTTTTTGCACGACTTGATAGACCAGAGCCACTATGACAAGGAAATAAAATGCCGTTGCCAGTCCCAAAAAGGTCTGAATATTTTGCAGGAAATTAAAGGGCGATTCAGTGGCATTGATGCGGTTTTCCATGTCTTGCCATGCACCTTCTTTGTACTCAAATTCGTAGCCTTTTAAATTTTCCCAATCGAATTTTTCTAGATCGTTGGAGTGGTTCATTACACTGCTTTTAAATGCTTATTCTGCTTAAGAATCAATCGTTGTAGTTCTTTTTTTGCACTGGAATAATGCCATTTTGATGTTCCCTCGCTGATGCCGAGTATGTCGGCAATTTCGCGGTGCTTATAGCCATCAATGGCATACATCGAAAAGACGGTGCGCGATGCTTTTGGCAATTTTTGAATCAATCGAAAGAGGTCTTCTTCGACCAAATGTTCGAGTGCCATGTTGCTTATCGCGGGTTCTTTTTCGATGTTGAAATCCATACGGTTGCGGTAGTTGGTATGTCTCCGAATGTGGTCTATTGACGCATTGGTGACGATAGTGGCTACCCAACCGCTAAAAGAACTTTGCTCGCGTTGGCGGTATTTATCAATGCCATGAAAGACCTTCAAAAATGCCGCATTTAGAACGTCAAGTGCTTCATCTTGACTGTCTGCATAGCGCATGGCTACACTCATCATCTTGCCGTAATACCTGCGATACAGGTACTCTTGCGCAAGGCGGTCTTTTTTACGACAGCCTTCGATGAGTTCGCTTTCCGTGCTATGTTGCGAGTATTTCATTTTATTTTTTGGTTAATTGGGTAATCGGTTAATTAGTTGATTGGACTTTATTTTTGCGTAGCAAAACAAAAACGAATTAACTATTTTTCTGATTCACCAATTAACTACATTTACTATAACGCAGTGTAATGTATAAATGGTTGGTAGTGTTGTAAAATAATTTTCATTTTTAACTACAAACTCAACTGTTTTTTTTGATTTGCCTGCGGCAAATTTTCTTTATTGAATTTGAAGTTGTGCTTGGATTGGAATTGATTTGAGTGTGTAAAATATTAGGGGAACTTTAATTTGTTTGAATGTATCATAAGTTCGTGGTATTAGAGGTACGTTATCCCGTATAGCTATCGGGAGACCCCGTTGGTGCGTATAAACGGAGTCGGTGCTAACGCACCTTATGAGTTTGGGAGGAGCTTTCTTGCTACAAACGGGGACGGTGCGCTGCACCTTTTATATATAATTACTCCTAATGTTTTATACACTCTTTTGATTTATTTGCTTGTTTGACAAGTTTCGTGACTGCTCGTTTTTTGCGTAAGGGATAGGAGGTGTTGTTTGAACGTAACGTAGCGATAGCGGAGTGGAGAGAGTGCCGGATAGCCCGACCCCCGACTGATAAGGAGGGGGATACGCCCAAATTATTATTCATTTCACGGGATTTGTCAAGGAAACATTTAATTCAGATAAATGTTATACGAATTGGAAGGTATAAGTAGTGAGATAAAAATATCCTTACTTTTTGACGGTTTCTTTTTCCGCTATTTTTCCCTGCAAAAATCCTTACGTAGCGTAGGCTATGTGCGGTTTTTGTAAGAAAAAATACCGAAAAAATAACCACGTCAAAATTGTAAGCCTATTTTTGTCCCACTACTTAATGTTCTAATAACGTATAATTTGTTGTATTATTTTTAGACGAAAAAAATGATATAGGAGTACGTTTTATTGCCCTTAATCGATAAAAAATAGTCGCAAGGCATTTTAAAAATGCCTTGCGACTGTTATGTGTAAAGTTCTTAAATAGACCAGACAGGAATGCGTGGGTTACGTTTAGAACTTATAAGACAGACCAAGTTTTACTATCGTTCCTAAGAAGCCAAATTGATTGACTTCCCATGGATATTGGAATCTGCCGCCCAAATCGGTTACAAAGTCATCTTGTGGGTCAATGACTTCGGGATAGACATCGAATATATTATTTATTGTCAAATCGAAATTTAGTCCTTCTACCAATTCTACACCTACCAATAAGTCTGTAACCAATCTGGCGTCGAAAGTTTGGTCAAAATCAGGATTTTCGGCATGCTGCCAAGTGACCGAACCAAAATAGGTATTATTCAAACCGACTCTAAGGCGGTCATTTCTGAAGGTCAATCCTAATAAGGCTTTTGTGTTTGGACGTGCAGAAGTAATTCTCGATTGTTCTTTTCTATTGAAAATTTCGTAACCTACATCACCCACAACTCCGGGAGATGTAATTTCATCATTTTCAATACTTGTATTATTTAAATTCAAAGAAAGCACTGCGTCAATTTTGTTTTTACTTGTTGCGTCACCCAAAGGTATTCCGCTGTAATCTGCCACCAAATCAAATCCACTGGTGCGAGTATCAAGTGCATTTACGAAGTATTTGATACTCGTAACGCTGTTCTCAATCAAAACTTGTTCTACCGGATTGGTGGTGGTTTGGTCACCGTCAAAGCCGATTTCGCCTGTGAAAAGGACGCGATTATCTATTTTAATGTTATAGTAATCACCCGAAATAGAGAAATTATCCGTGATGCGATAGGTCAGACCTGCGGTGAAGTTGAGCGAAGTTTCGGCATCCAAAGCCGGTACGCCCAAACCGCGTATGACTTCGCTGACATTATTGAAAGTACCTTGATTAGAAATCGTACCGCCCGATACGAGGGTTTGGATATTACTCAAATAGATCTGATGCAAAGAAGGTGCGCGAAAACCTGTGCTAACTGAGGCTCTGACTGCTGCTTTTTTATCTGCAAAAAACTGACGAGCGTTGAGTTTCCATGATAAATTGCTACCGAAATCTGTGTAGTTCTCAAAGCGCAAAGCACCGCCTACGAGTGTATTTTCGCTTGCGTCATAATCCGCACCGAGGTATACACCGACGTTGGTTCTTGACTCATCCAATTCATTGCTTGGTTGCAAACCGGGGAAGGATTGTGCGCCGCCGCCGTAGTAAGATTCTTCTTGTCCTGCCGTGACGACGAATCTTTCCTGACGTGCTTCTGTACCTGCAAAAACGGTCAAATCATCATTTAAAAAGCTTTTTGAAACATCAAAATTTCCTACGATATTGCTGAAAGCGTAAGCTCCTGCGTCAAACTCAGAAGGGCTTGTACCCGTCGAATCTACCAAGTCGGTATTGACAGTGTTTCCGATAACATAATCTACATCATTGCTACCAAAAGCTACACTGAGGTCGGTTTTCCAACCGTTGAAATCATTGCGTGTACCTGCGAGTAGGGTGATGTCATTGATGCCTGTTTCAAAAGTGGGTTGGAAGCCTTGATAATCTAGTCCTGTACCGCCGGGTTCGAGATTGCCGCCATACTCTTCGCCTACCCAATAAGGTGCGCGATAAAGCGCGAAAGAGGTACCGTCGCGACGTGTGTAACCTGCCGTCAGGTAAGCCTCACTGTTTGTGCCGTAAGGGAGCGCGAGATTGGCAAGTGCCGATATTTTGTTGTATTCTGGCTGCCCAATGGTCATGCCCAGGTCGGGGTTTTCTTGAATCCAGGGAAGTGTTCCATTCAAAATATCATCATTGCCAAAAACAACTCCAAACAAGCCGTCACCGCCGGGTTCTCCTGCGCGATTGGTTTGGTCTTGGTGGTAAAAACTACCGGTCAGATTGATAGAACCTCCATTGCCGATAGCAAAACCTTTGTTGACTGCTGCATCGTAAGTGAAGCCGTCGCCTTGTGTTGTGATGCCCGTTCCGAGCGATACTTCGCCGTCGGTTCTTTCTTTCAAAACAATATTGATCACTCCTGCTATGGCATCCGAACCGTATTGAGCTGCTGCGCCGTCGCGGAGGACTTCGATGCGTTCGATGGATTCCTGCGGAATACTTTTCATATCTGTACCGACTTCGCCCTTGCCTGGCGTATCGTTGACGTAGACAAGTGCGCTTTGGTTTTTGCGCTTGCCATTGACGAGTACGAGGGTACGCGAAGGACCGAGATTACGCAATTCGCTAGGGTCAAAGTGCGCCGTAGCATCCGAAATCGTTTGGTTACTCGAATTATAAGAAGGCACTTTAAAATTGAGCATTTGGTCAACGGTTTTTTGACCGCTTGCGCGCAAATCAGCTGCATTGATATTGTCAATAGGCACGGCAGAACCAATCACTGTACGTGGCTTTCCTCTTGTTCCTGTGACCACTACCTCGTCCAATTCCGTACCCTCGGATATGCTGATGTTAAAGCTAGTATCACCGCCCGAAATATCAATTTCACGGGTTTTCATACCCACATAATTGACCACCAAAGTACTCGCGCCTTCGGGTATTTTGAAGCTGTAGTTTCCGCTAAGGTCTGTTGTCGTTCCAATTGTTGTACCTTTTACATATACATTGGCATAAGGCACAGTCGCACCGCTATCATCTGTGACTGTGCCACTGACCACACGTTGAGCATTCGCCGTAATTGCTGCAAAACAAATCGCCAAAAGTATCATGGTGATTTTTGTAATTGATTGTCTCATAAATTAATTTGAATTATTAAATGAAGAAGTCGGTAGTCGGTAGTCCATAGGTCATAATAAGCGGCTAAGGAACAGGGCTTCAATAAATGCAGATTTTGACTTTTTCTTTTTCCCTTTTTCTGCGTTATGAAAATCCTTGTATAGCTTGGCTATGC
>ENA-ORXM01000746-ORXM01000746.1-marine-metagenome-genome-assembly--contig:-NODE-746-length-51748-cov-7.111784_pt1 | contig 51748 bp, 46 predicted proteins | sample MGYA00237867_ERZ511480 | MGnify/ENA primary metagenome ERZ511480 (study PRJEB26309, sample SAMN06266103) | marine metagenome | isolation source: Algal blade | place: United Kingdom:Sidmouth, United...
TTTTGAGTTGCTTGCTTCGCGGCGCAACTTGCGTTGGCACGCAGCAATGCGCGCATCGGTTGGGGCGTTCCGCTTCGGGGGCGAGCGCAAGAACAAAGGGAGGAGCGAGGGACGAGCGGAAGGAGCCGACGGAGGAGGCGACCAAAATGGTGAGCAACCATGTGCGACGAACGTCGCCCCGAGCGGAGCGGTGCAACACCGAGCGGAGCGGTGCAACACAGGAAACACGTGTCACCTGTCACGTAGACGACACGCGTGTAATTCGTTATCGTTCTTCTTACAAGTCCAAGGCGGCTGAGTTCTATCCCCCCAGAATTCGCTGCTTACACGCCCCGCCACTTCCCCCCGGCGGGGCGTTCGGATTTTTGGGCTGAGCGGCGTGTCTGCGCCGGTTAGGGAGCGCACCCTAATGGTGCAGGGGTGCCGATTCGGGCGCTTGGAAGCCCGCTAACATTGCCCGGTGCTCCGGATTGGTTCAACGCTGATACGCATGTTTCTCGTCGTGACCCTGCTTGCGGTCACCGTGGTTTCGGCGGGCGCCGTTGTTGGCCCTCAGATCGGGTCACTCAGCGGGGCAGTGCAGGGCGAGGCTGGCTTCGAGATCTCACTCGCCAACCTCGACACCCGCAGCTTGCTGTACGACAAGGACGGCAACGAGATCTTTCGTTTCATCGACGACGGCTCGAACCGAGAGCTGTTGGCGCTCGAGGACATGCCCGAACAGCTCATCACGTCGGTCGTCACCATCGAAGACGCAGAGTTCTTCAACCATCCGGGTATCAATCTGCGGGCCACCTTTCGAGCACTGGTCGAGAACGTCGGTGCGGGCGGTATCTCCCAGGGTGGTTCCACCATCTCGCAACAACTCGTGAAGAACCGGGTTCTCACCGAAGCGGAACGAACCGAACGATCGATACCGATCAAGATTCGCGAAGCGGTGCTGTCATGGCGCATGGAAAACGACTTGGACAAAGGCGAGATCCTCGAGGCATACCTGAACTCGGTGTACTTCGGTGCCGGCGCCTATGGGGTGCAGGCCGCGGCCGAGGTCTACTTCGACAAGGACGCCACCGATCTCGATTGGCCGGAAACAGCGCTGCTGGCGGCGCTCATTTCCAGCCCTGCAGAGTACGACCCGTTCATCAACCCGATTGCGGCCCAACGCCAACGCGAAATCGTGTTCAACCGGCTGGTCGAAGTCGGTGCGATCGACGAAGAAGAGGCCCGCTTCTACAACCGGGTGCCGCTGCCGAACGAACGTAACTTCCTCGAAGCTCAGCTACCCGAGGACTATTACGTAGCCGAAGTTCGACGACGCTTCATCGACGGCAACCTGCCTGCCAACCAAGCCCAAGAAGTGATCGATCTGGTGGGTGAAACCCAGGAGAGTCGCATCAACGCCCTGTTCCGTGGTGGGTACCGCATCTTCACCACCTATGACTCGTCGGCCCAATCCGAAGCCGAGAACGCCCGAGACGCCAACGTGCCGGTCGACTTCGCCATTCTGCCGGGTAACACCGACGAAGAGAACGAGACTCGCTTCACCATGGCAGTGGCTGCCATCGAACCTGCGACGGGCGCAGTGCGGGCACTCGTGGGTGGTCCTCGATTCGAAGAAGCCAAGTTCAACCTGGCAACCCAGGGCGATCGTCAGCCGGGTTCATCGTTCAAGACATTCGTGCTCATCGCTGCCCTCGAAGCGGGTTTTGTTCCCAATGACACGATCTCGGGTATCGGCCCATGCCAGTTCGACAACCCCGGATCGGTCGATCCGATCTACCGGGTGATCAACTTCGGCAACTCCGGCGGCAGCGTCGACACGCTGACCAATCAGGTGACTCGATCATCGAACTGCGGCTTTGTTCGACTCGGCCAAGCTGTGGGCATCCTCAACGTGATCGAGACCGCCAACCGGCTCGGACTCGAACTCGACCCCGAAGTCGACAACAACAAGAGCCTGCCGTTGGGCGCCACCGAGGTGCGCCCGCTCGAAGTGGCCAGCGCCTACGCAACGATCGCCAATGGCGGTGTGCGCCACGAGCCGTATTACATCGACCGCATCGAAAACGCTGCCGGAGACATCCTGTACCAACACCAGGCCCAGGGCACACGCGTGCTGGGTGAAGACATTGCCTGCCTCGCAAGTCAGGTACTCGAACAAAACGTCATCCGAGGAACCGGCACCCGAGCCCAGATTCCCGATCAGCCCGCAGGTGGCAAGACCGGCACCACCGAAAACTTCAGCGACGCGTGGTTTGTCGGCTTCACCCCCCAGCTTGCGACTTCGGTGTGGATGGGTAACCCCCAAGAACGTGTCGAGATGCGTGGTGTGGGCGGAATCAACGTGACCGGTGGTTCGTTCCCCTCGCAGGCCTGGGGCCAGTTCATGACGGCGTATCACGAAGATCTGCCATCGGAGCCGTTCCCCGAATGCCCCGACACGCGCCCGGGCCGGTTCATTCGCGAAGACGGCAACAACGATCTGGTGGCCCAGAATCCATGTGCCACCTTTCCCGGCTTCTCGCCGACAGACACCAACAACGACGGCGTGATCGATCAGTGCATACCCAACCCTGCTGGCTCCGGTTACGTGCGCTGCGGTGTGCTCGACGTCGGTGACGGCGCACTGGTCGACCAATACTGTCAACCGGGCGCCAGCCGCAACAACGCTGCCAGAAACACCGGCGTGAACTGCCGGTCAGGCACCCAACCCATCGACATAAACGGTGATGGACTTGCCGATACGTGTGCGCCGATCCAGCAGCAACAGCAGCAGGGCGGCAGTGTCTGCGAAGCCGGCTACACCCCTCGCGACACCACCGGTGATGGCCGCATCGACACCTGTTTCCAGAACGCACCTGCTCCACCGCCGCCGGCCGCCGGTAGTTCCAGCGTGTGTCCTGCAGGATTCCCCTATGGGGCAGACACGAATCGTGACGGCGTCATCGACACTTGTTATGCCAATCCTGTTGGCTAGTAAACAACGCTCTACACTGCAGCGATGACCCTCGCTCAGTTGTTGATCGTCCAGGAACACGATTCAGCCATTGACCGATTGACCCACAGTCTCACCACGCTGCCCGAGTTCTCGGTGCTCACGACACTCGACGATGAGCAGTCGCACCTCGATACCGAACGCAGCAAAGTGGCCGACCAGCGCCACCAGGTCGAACGAGAGCAGAAGCGCCACGAAGACGAGGCTGCCATCATCACTGGTCGGATCGACAAGGAGAACCTGCGGCTCTACGACGGCTCGGTTACTGCCCACAAGGACCTGCAGGCCATTCAAGACGAGCTCGTGACGCTCAACCGACGTCGTGCCGACATCGAAGATCAGGTCATCGCCGCGATGGAGCAAGGCGAGCCTCTCGATGAATTGCTTGGCTCCTTTGACGAGAAGCTGGCGTCGGTCGAGCAGCGGCGTGAGCAGGCAACCGCTTCGCTGGCGGCTTCCCAGGCTTCGATCGATGCCGAGATCGAGTCGGAGAAGTTTCAACGCCGAGAAGCAGCCTCCGAGATCGCCGCTGAATTGCTGCAGATCTACGAGCAGTCGCGCGCCGACTGTGGCGGTATAGGCATTTGCCGGCTGATCGAAAAGACCTGTCAAGGCTGCCACCTGTCGTTGCCCGCAGTCGAATACGACCGCCTGCGCAAAGAACCCGAAGATGCCATCGTGCGCTGTGGCGAATGCAACCGCATCCTGGTTCGCTGAGAGCCGGCTGACAGCCCCACGTGTTTCTCTGGTTCATCGCGCTCTCGTTTGCTCTCGTGCTGCTGGTTTTCGATTCGGCAGCCCTCGACTACCGCCTGATCATGGCGGGCTCGCTTTTGCCCTGGATCGACTTTGTGTGGGGCCCACCCTGGATCATGCATTCGGTGTTTGCGCCCGTGCTCATGATGATCGCCGTCATGCTGATCGGCTGGGGTCGACGCCTGTTCCAACGTCGCTGGCTCGGACTTCCCATCGGCGTGTTCGTGCACCAGGTATTGGCGGCCACATGGACCAGCAAGGAACTCTTCTGGTGGCCGGCGTTCGGTTTCGGGGTGGGCAACAGTCGGCCGAGTATTCCGCCGACGGCATTGGCGATCGTGCTCGAACTCATCGGTGCCGCCGTGATGTTATGGCTCTATCGTTTCCTCGGCTTCAGTGACGCGAACCGGCGCAAACTGTTCCGCGCGAGCGGGCGAGTTGACCGAGCGCTTCTGCGCTGACCGACAGGACCACCACCATGATCATTCTTCTTCGCCACGGCCGAACCACGGCCAATGCGAACGGCCTGCTACAGGGGCGTCTCGACCTGCAACTCGACGAGCTCGGTCAGCGACAAGCCCAAGCCGCTGCCGCTGCTATCGGGCCAGTTGATCGGGTGATCGCCAGCCCGCTCAAGCGGGCACAAGAAACCGCAGCAGCCCTGGGCCAGTCGGTCGAGACCGACGAGCGATTTATCGAACTCGATTACGGCGATTGGGAAGCAAAGCCCGTGGGAGATGTGCCAGCCGAGACGTGGGCCGAGTGGCGAAGCGATCTGGATTTCCGACCGCCTGGCGGCGAGACCCTGAACGAATTGGGACGCCGGGTGCGCGATGGCCTGACCGACCTGGCCGCCGACGCCGTGAACCAGAAGATCGTGATCGTCAGTCATGTCTCGCCGATCAAGGCATCGGTCGCATGGGCGCTGGGTACCGACGATGCCACGACCTGGCGGCTGTTTCTCGCACAGGCATCGATCTGCCGTATCGCCACCACGCTCGACTCGGCCCGACTGATCGAATTCAACGTGACCGCCCACCTCGATGGGCTCTAGGAGCCCCGCTTGGCTTCTTCGAGTTCGCGCTTGAGCTTCGACAGGGTTGCGGTGAGTCCGGCCTCGCGGGTTGCCGCCTGACGGGCTTGTTCTTCGGCCGCAGCCGAGACCTCGCGCACCCGGGTGTCGGCGTATTGGCGTTGGCGGGCGACAGACGCCTCGAGCTCGGCGAGTTGCGCAGTGCGTTCCTCGACCGCCTGGTCGATCGCCTGGTGGGCTTCGGCGCTACGTCGTAGAACATCGGCACGAAGTGCGGCGCTGCGCTGACGTTCACCGTCGAGTTCGCTCTTGATCAGAGCGAGTTCGTCTTTCATGCGCTGGGTGATCGACTCGTGCTCGCCCTGTGCCTGGCGAAATTGTTTCTGAATCGAGGTGAGCTCTCCCCGGAGCGCCCGGTTCTCCTTCTCGAGCTCTTGCTGCTTCGATTCGTTGTTTTCACTGGCGGTGCGCAGGTTGCTGATCGTGGTCTTGTGTTGGGTTGCCTGACGATCGAGCTCTTGACGGTGAGCTATCCGCAGTGCTTCGATCTCCCGTTGGCTTCGCTCACCCGATGCTGCGAGTTTCGCATCGACTCGCTTGCGTTCTGCTTCGAGTTGGCGCTCGTATTCATGGTGCTGTTCTTCGAGTGCCGCCGCGTGGCGCGCTCGGTCATCGGCGAGTTCGGCATCGAGATCGGCTCGGTAATCGGCGATTGTCTGGCGATGGGTGTGTACATGTTTGGCAAGTTCCTCGCGATATTCGCGTCGAGCATTGTCGAGGGCCCGATCCGCCGCCCCACGATCGTCGGTGATGCGACGGGTATGACTGATGCGTTCGGTCTCGAGTATGCGGCGAAGATCGGCAAGCTCTACTTCGAGGGCATCGACTTGGGCTTCGAGATCACCGGTACGCGTCTCGTCATCGCCAGACCGGTTCCGGAGCCGCACGGTTTGCAGGCGAACCTGTTTCTGCAGTGACTCGAGCTCTGCTCGAAGGCCCGCCGTCGACTGCTTGTGTTCGGCCGTGAGACGGGCAAGTTCTTGGCTGTGCGCCAAGATGAGTTCGTGACGCTCGGTCTCGTTTTTGGAGATCAGCGCCCGCCGATCCAGCTCGCTTGTGCTGGCGAAGCTCGACGGTGCTGGTGAGTCTGGCGACTCTTCGAGCCATGACGGCCCCGGGGGTGTAGTACCGCCGGCGGCATCGGAGAATGAGGACGAGGTTGGATTCATGGGAGTCGGGGCCTCAGAAAGTTGGGCTGAAACAGGGTCAGGAGCGGAAACGAAGTCTGGTGCCAGGTTCGCCAGCCGTCGCTGATTGCGTTGTCACGTGCTCACAATAGTTCGGCGCGGCTTTCGAACTGGTGAGTCGGGGGTTTTACCCATTGTTGTGGAGCCGGGCGCGAAGCTGGGCAATGGCGTCTTCGAGCTCGGTCTCGCGTGCGATTGCACGGGCGACTTGTTCGTCGGCCGCTGTCGCGAGCTGGCGATAGTCCGCTTGCGCGCGCTGTACTGCTTTGGCCGCCGCATGTTCGACCTGGACCTGTTTGGCTGCGAGTTCGGATCTGGCTTTGTCTGCCTCGGCGGCGATCGATGCGCTGCGTTCGAGGAGCTCGGCCAGCGTCGCGGACGAGCGCTGTCGTTCTGCGTTGAGGCGATCGGTGGCAGCCGTTGCCTGTTTTTCAGCTTCGTCGACCCTGAATCGCGCTTGGGTGGCGATCAGTTGGATTTTGCGCTCGAGGTCTGCGACCTGCTGGACAGAACGGGCAAGGTCCTGTTCGGCGTTGTCCGCCCGCTCGACCTGAGTGGCGAGCTCGGACTGAAGTCGTTCGATAGTGCTGGTTGCATGGGAAAAGTCGCGCTTGATCTCCTGCACAGCACGAGTGTGCGCTTCGTGCATCTCGTCGACGGTCTGCTGGTGGTTCGCACCGAGCACGATTTCGCGGCGGGCATGGGCTTGATCGAGCGACTCTCGCTGGCGGCCGAGTTCGTCGGCCAGTTCCGTGGCTCGGCCGTTGGTTGCCTCCGACAACGCCTGGTCGAATTCGACTTGGCGATTGTTCAGCAGCGCCCGATACGAGTCGTGTAAAGCCTGGGTTTGCTTGCGTTGTTCCTGCTGCAACGCATCGAGTCTGGTGTCGGATGCGAGTTGCAGGTCCGCCAGACCGGTCGAGTGCTTGATGCGCTCGGTCGCCAAGAGATCTCGATAGCGGCTGACCTCGCGGTCGAGGAACTCGATCTGGGCGGCGAGGTCCGCAGCGCGTTGCGCCGACGCCCGTGTTGGAACGGGTTGCTCATTGACGAGCGAGCCGAAAAAGTGCTCGCCGGTATCGCGTGCATCAGTCTCTGCCGACCGGTCTCTGTTCACGTCGCGAGGTCCTCGTGCTCCGAAATCTTGATTCAACCTAGTGCCGAACTACTGTCATGAGCGGCAATTCACCTTCAGGTCACCACTAGGAGTCTCCATGTCTACAACGCTCGAAACCGGCACGAACGACCTACTGGGCAGGCTCGAAGACCGGGTCGCCGTCCTCACGTTCAACCGTCCGGACCGGCGCAACGCTCTCTCGGGCGAAATGTACGACGGCTTCAACACGGCGCTGCAAGAGATCGAGAGCAACGACGACGTCCGGGTCGTGATGGTCACCGGTGCCGGCGGAGCATTCTGTGCTGGTGGCGATGTCAAGGCCATGAATCAGTCGCACGTCAGTGGCGAGGGGCCTCGGGCCACCATGGGTGACGACGAGCGAATCGCCGACCTTCAGCGGCGCCAGCGCGAGGTGTCGCTTGCGTTGCACAATTTCCCGAAGCCCGTCGTGGCTGCGTTGCCGGGTGCTGCTGCCGGTGCGGGCCTGTCCATAGCGCTCGCGGCCGACTTGCGAGTGGCGGCGCCCAATGCCCTGTTGGTCACCGCCTTTGCCAACGTGGGTGCATCGGGTGACTTCGGCGGTAGTTGGTTCATGAATCGACTCGTTGGCGAAGCCAAGGCCAAAGAGCTGTATTTCCGCTCGCCTCGACTGACCGCAACGCAGGCACAGGAGCTGGGTCTGGTCAACGCTGTGCTCGACGACGACGACTTCGAAACAGCAGCTCTGCATTGGTGCGAGGACATTGCAAACCAAGCGCCGCTGGCGATCACCCGCATGAAAGAAAACCTGAATCGAGCCACGACTGTCGACCTGGCCACCGCCCTCGACGCCGAGGCGGAAAACATGATCTTCACCATGGCAACCGCGGATCATCGAGAGGCTGCGGCGGCCTTTGTCGAGAAGCGGACCCCGATCTTCAAGGGCGAATGATGGCCAAGACCAGATGGATCACCGAAATGGGTATGGGCGTCGATGTGCACGGCGGCGACTACACCAAAGCCGCCCGGCGTGCTGTGTCCGATGCGCTTCGCCACAGCAGCCTCAACCTGTTCAACGCCACCGGCAAGACTCGCCATGACATGTTCGTCGACGTCATCATCGGCGCAGCTGAACCTGGGCAGGTCGACTGCGAGGCCGTGGCCGAAGAAGTCCCTTACGGCACCGTGACCGTGATCGCCGAGAAGGGCGGCCTCGATGTGACCACCCCGTCAGGTGACGATGTGCTGATCATGGCCAACGCCGCCATTCTGGTCTCGTTCGAGGACTGAAAGCTCCAAGAGGTCGAGCGGCCGGTGAGCGGAACGAACGACACCCGAGACGCAGTGGACGAGCATTGATCTGACTTGGCTCTATCGTCCGGGCATCGAGGACAAGCCGGTGGGTCAGGCGAGCTAGCGTCTGGGTATGTCCCAACCAGCACTTGTTCATTTCGCCACCATGACCGTCGAACTCGGCGAATCCTTCGTCATCAAGGGCGGTCCTGTCGGTACTCGAATCGTGGCCGAAGTCGACACCATCGTTGTTGCCGGTCCCGAGCTCAATGCGTCGATGGTCGGCAAATCGGCCGCGGACTGGCTGACCGTTGGACCCGATGGGTCCTATGGCACGCTCGATGTGCGAGCCACACTCAAGACCGACGACGACGAGTTGATCTACGTCGAATACTCCGGGCGAATAAACCTGACCGATGGCTCGGTGGTGTCCGCGCCGCTGTTCCAGACCGGCGCCGAGAAATACGACTGGCTGAACCGCATGCAGGCGGTCGGCGTGGGCCAAAACAGCCCCGACAACCTGGTCTACGAGATGTACGAAGTCACACCAGCAACCAGTAGTTAGGCGTATCGGAAACGCTACGTTGGTCCTGGCATGACGCGACAAACCAGATTCGGTGACTCCCTGTCTTCGCTACAGGTCCCCGAATACCGCACCTTGTGGTGGGCCGGGGTGTTCTCGTTCATGTCGGTGCAGGGCCAATTCGTGTTGCGCGGCTTGTTGGCGTGGGACCTGACCGAGAGCGAGGGCGCGCTGGGTCTGGTCTACCTGGTCTTCGGTCTGACCATGTTGGTCACGACACCCTTCGGCGGCGTGGTCGCCGACCGCTTCTCGAAACGCAGCGTGTTGCTCTGGAGCCAAGGCCTGATCTTCGTTGCTGCTGCACTGATGGCGCTGGTCGTGCTGACCGACGTGGTCACGTTCTGGATGCTGCTGTTGGCATCGATGGCCCAGGGCCTGGCCTTTGCGTTCTACGGTCCTGCCCGCGTTGCCATGGCGGCCGAGCTCGTAGGGCGAGATCAGCTCGGCAATGCGATCACCTTGTCGTTGCTGAGCATGAACGCCACCCGAGTGTTTGCTCCAGCGCTCGCTGGTTTTCTGGCAGGCATCGCTTTTGTCGGAATCGGCGGCGCATATGTGCTGTCGGCGTCCATGTCGTTCGCTTCGTTGGTGCAGATCTGGCGACTGCCATACCGGGCTGCCACCGATGCCACCCCGCGCAACCCCCTTGTCGAGATCAAGGCAGGCGTGCGCTACGTGCACTCGGATCGTCAACTCCGACGCATCGTGGTTGCTTCGTTCTTCGTCATCATGTTCGGGTTCAACTACGTGGCCTTCATCCCGGCGCTGGTCGAAGGCATCTTCGAGTTGGGAGACAGCTGGGTCGGTCTTGTCAGCTCCGCCAGCGCGATCGGCGCGGTTGCGGTGTCGCTTCCGCTGGCCGCCAAGGCCGATGGCCCCGGTGGCAAGCGCATCATGGTCATATCGGGAATCGGTTTTGGTATCGGCGTGATCCTGCTCGGCCTGGCACCCACCATCTGGTTGTCGTTCCTGGTCGTGATCGGCATCGGTGGCTGCACCACGGCATTCCAATCGCTCTCGAACACGCTGGCCCTCTCGACATCGAGCGATGAGATGCAGGGCCGAGTCCAATCGTTGATGCAACTGTCCTTCGCCGGATTCGGCATCGCAGCTGCGCCGATCGGTGCACTGGCCGAAGTCATTGGACTGCGAACAGCACTGGTGATCATGGGGGCAATCACCGCTGGCACCACGATCATCTTCTTCCTGCTGGAACGACGAGACAGCCGGGCCGACGCGGCCCGGCTCGTCGAGTCCTTCGAACCAGAAGTAGTGTCGCAATCATGATCCCGCTTTCGGTTCTCGACCTGGCCATGGTTCCCGACGGTGCCACCAGCAGCGATGCCTTTGCCCAGACAACCGCGGTGGCCCAGGCAGCAGAGCGCTTCGGCTACACCCGGATCTGGGTCGCCGAGCATCACAACATGGCCACGGTCGCCAGCACCATGCCCGCCATTCTGATGGCCCATCTGGCAGCCAATACCGACACGATAAAGGTCGGTTCTGGCGGCGTCATGTTGCCAAATCATGCCCCGCTGGCGATTGCGGAACAGTTCGCCATGCTCGAAGCGCTGTACCCCGGGCGAGTCGACATGGGTGTCGGCCGAGCCCCCGGCACCGACGGCGGCACCGCCATGGCACTGCGCGGCGCCCGCAACGATCCAGCCGCCGAAGACTTCCCGCGCAACCTGGTCGATGTCATGGGATTGCTCGGCGACGTGCGCAACGAGCAGGGCCTGTGGAATCGCTTCAAGGCGACACCGGTGGCAACGAGCAGCCCGTCGGTGATTCCGTTGGGCTCCAGTGGCTTCAGTGCCGAACTGGCGGGGATCCTGGGGTTACCGTTCGGCTTCGCACATCACTTCGACATGGGTGGCACCGTAGAAGCAGTGGGCATCTACCGAGACGCCTTCCGCCCGTCGCCGGTACTCGACGAGCCCTACGCCATCGTGACTGCATCGACCATTGCCGCCGAGACCACCGAACACGCCGAATGGCTTTCCGGGCCGGCATTGCTTCGCCGCCATGGACTGCGGACCGGTCGTATGGTCCCCATGCTGACTCCCGAGGAAGCCGTAGAGCACCCGAACTTTGCGGCGGCATCGGCCATGAAGGTGAATGCACTGGTCGGCGACACCGACAGCGTGGTCGCAGGCATGCACGATCTGGTCGAGCGCACCGGCGCCGACGAGCTCATGCTGTACACGTCGGTCCATGCGCTCCAAGACCGCATCACCAGCCTCGAACTCATCGCCAACGCCTGGAAGTGATCCGGACTGGCGAACCGACCAGCGCTAGTCTGCACCAGACAGACATGACGATCGACGGCGACGCCACCGTGGCTGCCTGCCTGCTCAGGTGAATATCTGGCCGTAGCGGGTCACCTGATCGGTGGGGCGGCCTGCACTGCGCAGGGTGTGCCACAGCAGTGCGGTGTTCGCCGTAACGACCGGGACACCGGTGTCGTGTTCGACGGCGCGGACAGCACCCACGGCTCGGAAGCCATTGCCGCCGATGAGCACCAGGTCGATGTCGTCGACCGCTTGGCAGAGCCAACGGTGCAGCGCTCCCGGATGGATGTTGCCCTGACCCGACGGCAGCCCGGCTGCGGTGGCTCGGGCCACGCCGACATCGTTGCGCTCGAGCCACGCCTTGCCCATGTCGGTGAGTTCCTGAGGGAACCACGGTGGGTCGACCAACATGACCCTGGTGGCATCGAAGTGTTGCACTGCAGCAAGCAGTGCCTGGCCGGTCGTGACCACGGGTTTGCCTCGTGCGCCATTGCTGAGTCGAGCGACCAGGTCGGCGTCGTTGCCCACATAACTGGTCGAGGTGAATGCCAGCGAATAGATGTCGATCGACGGGGGATTGAGCAACGCAATCGCCGCATCGAGTGGCCCAGGAGCAGCCACGAATTCGACCGGACCCATGCCGATGCGATCCTGGGAGGCTTGTACTGCAGTCACGGGAAACCGGAAGCGACTGGCGTTCACCGACGTTCCCACGGGAGCAATGGCAGACCATTCGCTCTCGGGACCCACGTCGCCGTCGGGCACCAGTAGGCCGACCCGCAATCGTGCGTCCCAGCCGTCGGGTTCGAAGATGGTGTTCATGGCGGCGACGCTACTGGTGGCCACTCGGCCGCGTGAATTTGTCGACCATCGACTTGACAAGTCGTACACATGTTCGATAGGTTGGTGGTAGCGATTCTTCAAGAATCCAGCACTGCAAGTGGGCCACCAAGGCTCCAGCGTTTCACCCAACCGGACCATCGCCATCAACTGGCGTCATGGTCAGCGGTTCTCTCAAGCGCCAATTCGTGCGACCCGTGGAACGGTCGGCAACCCCGGAAGAGGAGGTGCCGACACGTGCCTGCAGAGTCCGACAATTTCATCGACGTAACCGACTCGGTCGCTGACGTCGCAGAGTCGATGTCACGGTGCGAGAACCTGGACCAGGTGGCTTCCTTTCTCAAGCGGGCCCTTGCCTGCGAGCAAGAAGTCTTCGCCACGCCGGGCCAAGCAAAAGCGGCCGCCGAGCAGGTCGAGCAGATTCGGCGTTTGGCCTTCAGCTTGTCGGTCGTCACCTTGCACGACATGGCCGAATCACGAATCTGTGACCAGCACGGGCACGCGTCGGCCAAGGTCATGTACACGGCGGTGAATGACCAGTCGACCCGAGACGTGTTCGGCCTCGAACAGGTCCGCCGAATGTTCGATGCATGTGGGCGTATCTTCAAGGCCGCTCGCAGGGCGCGACTCAGTGAAGACCATCTGCGTTTGATGGCCCGGATCTATGCCAACCGTCGGGTCCGAGATGCGTTCGTGAGTCAACAATCCTGGTTCCTCAAGCAGGCCCGACGATTCGACTTCAAGCGATTCGAGATTCTGGTCGCCCGTTGGGTTCAGATCCATGACGATGACGGGTCCGACCCCAACGCCGCCCATGAGCGTCGTAGCGCTCGCATCGTCCACGAAGTCTTCAACAAGTCGTTTCTGGTCACGTCCAACCAGGGCGCCCAAGCCGGCGCGGCCATGAGCAAGATCTTCGACAGCTACATCGATGCCGAGTTCGCCAAAGACTGGGAAGCCGCGCAGGCAGTCCACGGCGATGCCACCTGCACCGACCTGTTGGCCCGCACCCATCAGCAACGAGCCGCCGACGCCATGGCGCAGATCTTCTACGACGCCGCTGCCAATCCCGAGTCCTCGGTGCCGATCAACTTCGTGCACAACATCGTGTGGTCCGCACCCACGTTCGAAGAGATGGCTCGGCGCCACGCCGGCTATCTCCCGCAGCCCTTCGACCTCGACACCTATCGCTGCGAAACCATCGACGGTGTTCCGCTCGACCCGAACGAGGCATTTCTCGACGCACTCATGAACCCGTTCCGCCGGGTGGTGCTCGATGCCAAAGGTGTGGTCATCGACATCAGCGACAAGCGGTTCTTCACCGGGCTAGCCCGCACCGCCCTGCAGATCGCTCACCCGGGCTGTGAATGGCCGGGTTGTAACGTGCCCGCAAGCAAATGCCAGAGCGACCACATGCTTTCCAAACGCCAGGGCGGTCCCACCACCCAAGAGAACGGCACCCTGTTTTGTGGTCGCCACAACCGGCACAAAGAACGCGGCTACACGGTTTGGCGAGATCCGACCACGGGCCAGATTCGCATCGTCACGCCCGCCGGCGAAGAAATCACCAAACCCTGGGACTAGTTCACTGGTCTAGTGCTTGGCGAGATGCTCGCGCAATCCGTTCCACGCAATCTCGGTTTCCGGTGTTTTCGTGTGTTCAGCGTGCAGGTCGGCGGCGTAAAGCGAGACCTCGCACAGGCTCCACCAGCGTCGGCAAAGCCCAAATCCTGAGCGCGATGCGGGGCTACGGTTGCTGCATGGCTTCGAAGTCGCACGCGTTCGCAATCAATCTGGCAGAGAAGCTCAGCACCTTCGAGGATCATTGGGCGCCGCGAACGGTGACCGAATTCAACGGCCACGATGTGATGGTGGTGAAGGTCAAAGGCGAGTTCGTGTGGCATCACCACGATGACACCGACGACTTCTTCCTGGTGCTCAAGGGGCGGTTGACGATTCGCATGCGCGATGGCGATGTGGAACTGGGGCCCGGCGAGATGTTTGTGGTGCCGGTGGGTGTTGAGCATCAACCATTCGCCGCCGAGGAGGCCGAGCTGTTGTTGATCGAGCCGTCGGGAACACCGAATACCGGCGATGCCGAGACCGCGGCACCACGGAGCGAGATCTGATGGCCGACGCCAGCCTGCCACTCGAGGGTATTCGGGTCATCGAGTTCTGTGAGGTCGCCGCCGGTCCGTACTGCGCCATGCTGCTGGCGGACCAGGGTGCCGATGTGATCAAGGTCGAGCGCGCCACCGGCGACGCCATGCGGTCGTGGCCGCCCATGACCGACGGGTACAGCGAGAACTTCGCTTCGATCAACCGCAACAAGCGATCGATCTGTCTGGACCTGAAAGAGCCGACCGATATCGAGAGCGCCAAGAAGTTGATTGCGTCGGCCGATGTGGTGGTGGAGAACTTTCGGCCCGGCGTGATGGACCGATTCGAGCTGGGCTACGCCGCCATGGCCGAGGTCAACCCCGGCTTGATCTTCTGCTCGATCTCGGCCTTCGGCCAGAGTGGTCCTCGTTCGACCCAGGGCGGCTTCGATCTCACGATGCAAGCCATGGCGGGCGTCATGAGCGTGACGGGTGAACCCGGCGGCAACCCGGTCAAGTGTGGTGTGCCATTGTGTGACTTCGTATCCGGGCTCTACGGCGCCTTCGCCATCACCTCGGCGCTGCAGAGCCGAGCAAGCACCGGCGTGGGTCAACACATCGACGTGGCCATGCTGGGAGCAACTCTGGCTGTGGGTGCATTGCAGACCAGCCAATTCTTCGGCACCGGCACCGATCCCGAGAAGCTGGGTTCGGCGCACCCTCGTAATGCGCCGTACCAGGCGTTTCAGGCGGCCGATGGTCACTTCGGCATGGCGGCAGGCAACAACAATCTCTGGGGTTTGGTGTGTGGCGTCGTCGACCGCCCAGAACTGGTCGACGATGAGCGCTTCGCCGACCCCGCCAAACGAGCCGCCAATCAGGACGAGCTCCGGGTGCTGCTCGAACACATCTTCGCCAGCCAACGGGTTGAGCATTGGCTGGCGGCGTTCGCAGCTGCCGGCGTTCCCGCCAGCCCGATAAACACCTTCAGCGAAGCGCTGGCGGACCCACAGGTCGCACACATGGGTTGGGTGCAACCGCTGATGCTGCCCAACGGGGCCGAGACCAGCACGTTCGGCCCGGCGCTTCGGATCAATGGGCACGTAGGCGCGGTGCGGCGACCGCCGCCAGCACTGGGCGATCACACGGCGGAAGTACTCGCCGAACTCGACGCAAGCTAGGTTGCGGACCATGGGTCGACCTGCGCGCAGCAATAGCCGATACACGCCGAAGAAGGCGAAGCCGAAAGACGGCGATATGCGTGAACGCCCCCATGGTGATCATTCTCACACCGAGCGCTGGTGCGAAAATCACCAAGCGTGGGAACCCGTCAACTGATTCTTGCCGCTCGTGCTCCACGTAGATCAGATCGCAACCACCCTCGAGAGCACCCCCGAGGCGCTCCGCGCACTGCTCGCTCCATTCGATCACCACGTCGTGGCCACACGCCCAGAAGAGGGTGAGTGCACACCGCTCGAGGTGATCGGGCATCTAATCGCTTGCGATTAGGCGGCCCTTCGAGACCGGATTCGAGGGATCATCGATGGGGAGCCCGCCACACATGTCGCCGACCATGCGACAAGCGCTCACGGGCTGACTTGTCGGGCAGCCGCGACGATCTTTGCCAGGCCGTCGGCGAGAGTGGCTCGAGGGCAGGCGACGTTGACGCGGATGTAGCCATCGGCATCGGCGATGAACTGCTCGCCACCTTCGATCAACACGCCCGCCTGTTCGGCGAAGAATCGCGTGAGATCGGTCTCGGCGGCGAAGTAGGCGCTCAAGTCGATCCAGCCGAGATAGGTGGCATCGGGTATCGAGAACGTTGCCTCGGGTAACTGCGCAGCAAGCGTGTCACAGACATAGGCGAAGTTGGCGTCGAGATAGGCGAGCAGTTCTTGGCGCCATGGCTCGCCGTGGCGCAGCGCTGCCGTTGCCGCCGCGACGCTGATGGGGTTGATGACCGGTTGCGATCGGTCATCCCAGACCGTTCGCAGCTCATCGCCGGGAATGACAACCTGCGAGAGACCCAGGCCAGCCAGGTTGAAGGTCTTGCTCGACGACATGCAGGTGATGAGCAGGTCGGATTCGGGAAAGAGCTTGGCGAGTGGTGTGTGCGTCAGCCCGGTGCGCAGCAGATCACAATGGATCTCGTCGCTCACCACGATCACGCCGTTGTCGAAGCACAACTGTGCCATGCGAGTGAGCTCGTCGTCGGTCCAGACCCGGCCGGTGGGATTGTGCGGATGGCACAGGAAGAACATGCGCACATCAGGATCGCTGACCGTCTGTTGGAAGGCTTCGAAGTCGATCTGGTAGCGGCCATCATCGTGGGTCAGGCTGCAGGCCACGAACTCGCGTCCACGGTCATCAACCGGTGACTCGAAGAAACCATACGCCGGGGTGAGCGTGAACACCTTCTGACCCGGCCCGATGAAGTAGTCGACCAGCGAATAGAGCGCGGGCACGACGCCTGGCGAGGTGAAGAAGTGGTCGGCCTGGGGGCGCCAGTCGTACCGGTCGCTGCACCAGTCGGCGTAGGCCTGATAGAAGCTGTCGTCGGCGAGCACGGTGTAGCCGAAGATCGGGTGCTCGAGCCGACTTCGCATGGCTTCGACCACCACCGGGGGAGCGGCAAATGCCATGTCGGCCACCCACATGGCCACCGCATCGGCATCGTCGCAGGGCAGTTGCAGGTCGGGATGGTCCTCGAGCAGGAATGTCCGAAAGGCATCTACGGCGATCGAGTTGGTGCGATGACGGTCGATGACCGTGTCGAAGTCAGCCGCCATGGCCGTTGCGCAGCTGGCGATGCGCCTTGGCTGCGCCGTTGTCGAGGAAGTCACTCACGATGTTCGCCATCTCGAGCGCTCGGGTGAACAAGAACAGGTGACCGCCACCCTCGACCACATGTAGGCGCGCATCGGGTATGCGCTTGGTCATGACCCGAGCATTGACCAGCCGCACGATCGGGTCGTCGTCGCCGGCGAGCACCAGGGTGCGGTGGGGTAGATGATGTAGCCACGGCAGGCTCGACCACCGTTGGATGGCACTCAGCTGGTGTAGATAGCCGACACTGCTCGGGGGGCGAGCGGCGCGCTGGCGTGCGTGTTCTTCGAGCAGTTCGGGGCGGTCGCGAATGGCACCGCCGTACAGCGTGGGGGCCACCCGTTTCAGGTACTCGGGGGAGTAGTAGCGCAATGGTGACAACAACGTCGCCACCGCGGCAGGGCGTCCGGGAACGCTGGTAACGCCTGGCATGGTGGCGGTCAGGACGAGCCGCCGGACCATCGCCGGTTGACGATGGGCGAATTCCTGAGCGAGCGCGCCGCCCCAACTCAAGCCGAGCACATCGACTCGGGAATGGCCGAGCTCGTCGATCAGGCCAGCAACGGTGCCGGCCATCTTGCGCATCGAGTACGGCAGAATCGGTGTAGGGCTGCCGCCGACGCCCGGCGCGTCGAATGCAATCGTCTCGCGATCGCCGAAGTGTTGCCGGAACGGATCGAACAGGTCGCCGGTGGCACCGATGCCGTTAATGAGCAAGAACGGTCGACCCGCGCCGGGATTCTCGACCGTGACTCGCAGTCGCTGGGTGCCCACCGACACCATGGTCGACTTGGTTGTGACGGTTGTCTGCGCTTGCACCCGCCAAATGTAGTGCGGCTAGTTCAGAACGTAGGAACCAGGCGCAGCCATGATGGGCCGATTGGCCTTGCTGCCGAGCGCCTTGGGAGCATTGACCTTGCGGCCGCCATGGCTCACCAGCCACTTCGTCCAGTGTTCCCACCAGCTGCCCGCGTGCTCTGCGGCATCATTGCGCCACTCGGTTGCCGTCTCGGCGATTTCGGGATTGGTGTAGTACTTGCCCTTGGGATTGCCAGCAGGGTTCACCAGCGCCTGAATGTGACCTTGGGAACTCAACACGAATTCAGAGTCGCCGCCGAGCAACTTGACGGTCTCGTAGCAGGCTTCCCACGGCGTGATGTGATCGGTCACGGCACCCACCACGAAGCTCGGGATATCGATCGCACCCAGGTCGATCGGCGTGTCGAGCACGATCAGGCCGTCGGGGACAGTCATGGCGTTGCTGTTGGCAATGTCCATGAAGTCGGCGTGCAGCGCGGCCGGCAGGTTGGTCGAGTCGCCATTCCACGCCAGCACGTCGAAGGCCGGGGGGTTACGGCCCATCAGGTAGTTGTTGACCACGTAGTTCCACACCAGATCGTTGGGGCGCAGCCAGGCGAAGATCTTGTTCAGGTCTTCGCCCTTGAGCACGCCTTGTTGTTGACTGCGACGCTTGGCAGCTTCGGTGACCGGACGCGAGATCATGGTGCCCATGGTGGACGGCACGTCCCAGTCGATGATGGTGACCAGAAAACTGGCAGAACGAACGCGCTTGTCACCAGCTGCGGCAAAGTGGCCGAGCAGCGCAGCTTGGGTGATGCCGCCGGCGCACACGCCCAACATGTTCAGGTCCTTGGCGCCGGTGATCTCGAGCGCAGCTTCGATGCCCTCGATGATGGCGGCGCAGTAGGTGTCGAGGTTCCAGTCGCGCTGGTCGGCATCGGGATTACGCCAGCTGATGGCGAAGGTCTGATGACCAGCACCCACGAGATGTTCGAACAGGCTGCGACCCGGTGCGAGATCCAGGATGTAGTACTTGTTGATCTGGGGCGGAACGACCAGGATCGGGCGCTGGTACACCTTGGCGGTTGTCGGCGTGTACTGGATGAGCTCGAGTACCTCGTTGCGGAATACCACGCTTCCTTCGGTGGCGGCCACCGTGTCGCCGGGCGTGAACGGTCGAGAGTCGACCATGGACGGCATACCGCCGTTTTCCCGCATGTCGTAGGCGAAATGACGCAGGCCGTCTCGCAGGCTCTGTCCCTTGGTGCGTTGGGCTTCGCGCAGTGCAGCCGGGTTGCCGAGCAGGGTGTTGGTCGGGGCCATGGCGTCGGTTGCGAGATCGGCGAGGAACTCGGTTCGCAAGCGACTCTTCTCGTCGATGTCGAGATCGGCAACCAGACCATGAACCTGTTCGTCGAAAGCCAGGTAGGACTGGGCGAGGCGCTTGTACAGCCCGTTGTCCTGGAATGCCTCGTCGGTGAAGCGGCGATCCTTCGGACCGGGTTCAACGGTCGAGGTGCCAGCGATCACCTTGGCCTGTTCGGCAACCAGCTTCGCGGCCCGGCGACCAACGACCTGAGGTTGCTTGGCCAGCGTCTGCACGAAGCGGCCTGCGGCCGAGAACGCCTGGCCGGGCTTGAGTGCGACCGGCACTGTGGCGGTGATGGCATCGACGGTAGCCGAGATCAGCTCGCTGTCGGATTGTTCGGCGTGTTGATCGTTGCTCATGTCATACCTTGGGGATAGCTCGCTTGTGGTCGACGAACCCGCCTGACCAATTATGAGTAACATATGCATTTTTGAACAGCAATGTCAATATTGCGTTTGACACACAGTTTTGCCGTTGGTACAACAGCGGTGATGGTTGCCACCGAATCGACTGCTGGATACCCGGCGAAACGCCGACGAACTCGCCGACGGCTGTTGCGAGCTGGCCACACCCGTTTGGCCGAGCAGGGGCCGTCTGGCATATCTGCAGGGGGTATCGCCTCGGTGGCTGGGGTGGCCACTGGCACGTTCTACAACCACTTTGCGACCGTCGACGACTTCTTCGCCGCGCTGGCCCAAGACGTGGGTCGGGGAATGGAGATCGGCCAAGCGGTGCTCTCGGATATCGAAAATGATCCAGCTGCTCGGGTCGCCATTGGCACCTTGCAGCTGCTGCGTATGGCCGACACCGATCCGGTGGCAGCGAAGGCCTTTGTTGCGCTCGTGGCCACGCTTCCCGACTTTCGTGCTCGGGTGCGCACCATCATCAGCAACGCCATTCAAGACGGCGCCGACGCGGGGCGGTTCGATGTGCAAGCAGGGCATGCGCCGACCGATGCGGTTCTGGGCTCGGTGCTGCAATCCATGCGTTCGGTCGTTTCCGACGAGGTCTCCTACGACGCTGCAGCCAGTGTCGCCAATCTGCTGCTTCGACTTCTGGGCATACCCGACACCAAGATCGACGGCATCATTCAGCGTGCGATCACCGTGACAGCCGAAGCAGACCTCTAGCCCGGACAAGAAGCTTTAGCCCGTGAGTTAGACCAACCTTCGCAGCTTGGCTGATTGGGGGCAACATGGCCGGGTGAAGGAGAATGGACCCATGTCTGACGCACCTGAATATCCCACCACTGGCTCAGCGACTGTCGACGTCGATGCCTCGGCCGACGATGTCTTCGCCTTCCTGACCGACCTGGAACGTTTGCCGACGCTCAGTCCAGAGAACCAACGGTGTGAGTTCTTGGGCGACGCCACCGCCGTGGATGTCGGTGTCCGCTTTCGGGGCCACAACAAGGCCGGCGACTACGAGTGGCATGCCGACTGTGAAGTGACGGTGGTGGAGCCCGGCAAGAAGTTTGCCTATATCGTGCCGCCCGATTTCAAGTACACGACGACATGGGGCTACGACATCGAGGCCACCGGGCCCGACACGTGCCGGGTTACCGAGTGGTTCGATGCACCCATGCTGGCTGAGCCCGATGTCTACCCCGGAACGATCGAAGGTCGTTGCGAGAACCTGGAAAAGGCGTGCGGCACGACCATGGAGAACTTGCGAGCTGCGTTCGCCAGGTGACGGCTACGAGCTGACAACAACCCATTTGGCTCATACGGCTCAACCTGGGTCGAATGCGCGCATCGTCTAATTCGGTGTCGCGTCTTCCTTGGATTCTCTGATATCGATTACGAGATCGGGGCGTTCGCCGCGCTTGCCAACCGTGGGAGTCTTCTTCGCATCACCGGGGTGGGCAACACCCTGGGGTTCGTAACCTTCGCGCCGCCAGGTCACGGTGTGCGGTATGGGGCCGTCGGGGAGCCACGGCTGGGTGTTGTACGCGTCGTCGTTGTGATACCAACCCTTCTCGACCGTGCCGAGCGCAGCGTCGATCACGCGATACTGCACGATCTTGCTGAACGCTGGCTGGGACTCGGTCCAGGCAATGATCACGTCGCCCGGTTCGTACTGACAACGTTCCTGCATGCCTTCGATCAGGCGTTCGTCGATGCAGTGGCCGTCGCCGAAGTTCCATCCGGTCAACACATTGCTCACGAATTCGCCTTCGCGCTGCAAGCGGTCATCGAGGCTGTCGACATGACACATGAGCGCCGAGATGTGCATGCGGCCCATGGGGTGCATCATGCGGAAGGCGACCGCCTTCTGGATGAAGATCTCGGAGATCTCCTTGCCGAACAACGGCTCGATCTGATCGATCTGGTTGTCGGCGGACTTGACGATGCGCTCGTTGATGCGATCTTCCATCGACTTGTCGCGGAACGAGAACGTGGCCGCAGACCAGTTGCCGGCATATTGCTTCATGCCGACCAGGAACGACACGTGTTGCGGCTTCAGCGCCCCGAGCACGATCGGGAACAGCGCCACGACGAGCACGATCGCCAAGAGCGCCGGGTTCATGTCGGTCACGCCATAGCCGCCGCTGGCTGGGAAGTTGGCGAACAAGAACGCCGAAGCGAAGATGAAGAACACATTCCATTCGAGCGGCACGGCCAGCGGGAACGTGGAGATGATGAACGTATGCAGCGCCCATATCGAAAGAATGGCAACCCACGTCAACCATTTGTATGGCGAGAACAACAAGACGAGTGGCATGACCAACTCGGTGGTGGTGCCACCAATGTGAGCCAGCAGGTGGGTCGTTCTCGAAGGCCGGATGTCGTTCGGGTAGTCCTTGACGGTGGCCTTGCGGAACTTGTCCCACACCACCCACGGGGTGTTCTGCACCATGATCGACACGGTCGACGAGAAGCCGTGGTTGAACTTGGAAAAGCCGGCGCCCATCCAGATCACGACCATGAAGATCTTGGCCGCAATGATCATGTCGACGAAGTTGGTGAACAGCGCAAACGCCAGCAACGTGGGCACGTACTGCTCGGATCGGGCAGACAAGAAGATGATCTTGTCGCGCATTGCCATCAGCACGATCAGGCTGGCGTATATCAAGATGGCCCACCTGGGCAGCGTGCCCGCTGACCCCTCGGGCAGCCCATCGACTTGATTGCCCGACAGGAACAACATCAGTATCAGGCTGGCCAGAATGAGCTTGTACAGGCCGGTGTCCCACGGGGTGCGGCGGGTGCCCTTGGTGAATGGCACCCGATTGGGATAGGGCGGCACTCGCAGGGTGTCGTTCTGCCACCAGTAGAGAATGCCGCCGATCGGCGGGTCGAAGTGAAATGCCAGGGGGCCGCATGTCGCTGCGAGTCCCATTATCTCGAGCAGGATCGTCCAGATCATCAGCTTCTGGTACAGGATTGGTTCGTCCCACCAGCCGCCGATGTCGTTGAACTCGAGCCCGGCAGTGAACGCACCGGCAAAGATCAAACCGAACAGCGCGTACAAGAAGATCTTCCACGCATAGAACATGCCGGTCTGCTTCGGTGTGCCGAACCCGGCCTCGACCCAGTGCAGCATGAGCATCTTCATGCGATCGAAGAACGGAATGTCTTCGAACTCGTCGAGGTCGACGTCGGGCAGCTCTGCAGTGCGATATCCCATGACCTATCTCCTGCTTCTTCTCTTCTGTCGTTCGTTGTTGTCGCGTCGTTGTTGTTCGAGGTCGAAGTAGTAGTCGTCTTCGGCTGCGGTACGGGTGGACAGGACCTTGCCGCTGAGGCGCTCGAGTTCTCGTTCCCGAACGCGCTGTCGGCGCCACGCCTTGCGTTTGTTTTTGCGTCGTAGCCGCTCGATGTGATCTTCTTCGGTCTCGGAGGTGCCACTGAGATAGGTGGCTTCGATCTCGTCGATGCGGGCCAGGGCTTCGTTGGCTGGTAACTCGAGCAAGATCTTGCCCCGGGCCATCAGATACATGCGATCGCTGTACTTCAACGCCTTGCGGGCATGTTGTTCGACGATGAGCGCACCGGTGCCTTCTTCGTCGGCGGCAGCTCGCACTGCGCCGAGTAGCCGGTCCACGATCTTGGGGGCCAAGCCGAGTGACAGTTCGTCGGCCAGCAAGAGCGACGGTCGGCGGCTGAGGGCGCGGGCGAGCGCCAGCATCTGCTGCTCGCCACCGGACAACATGCCGCCACGCACATCGAGGCGTGGTTCCAGTTCGGGGAAAAGATCGAGCGCTCGGTCGACGTCGCCGCCACCCACGCGCAGGTTGTCGCGCCCCGACATCTGGGTGAATACGAGTCGCTCTTCGGTGACCAGTCCGATGCCGCCGCTACGGATGCGCTGATGCATGGGCGTGAAGGTGGGCACGTTGCTGAACAGAACCACGCCATCGACCGGTGTGAGTTCGCCGGCGATCGTCAACAGCGTGGTGGTCTTGCCGGCACCGTTTGGGCCGAGCAGACACACGACCTCGCCTCGTTGCACGGTCAGGTTCACCGCCTGCACGACTTCGCGTCCGAGATAGCCGGCCTTGAGCAGGCGGGTCTGCAGCAGGGGTCGAGTGGTCGAGACCGTCATGCAGCACCTCCGCCCGCTACCGCCGACGAAGCTGTCTCGATGACGACGGCATCGGTGAGGTCGTCTGCGGGGTCGACACCGTCGAGTTCGCCGCCGAATTCGTCGCCGAGTTCGTCGCCCAGGTAGGCGGCGATCACGCCGGGATCATTTCGCACCTCGTCGGGGGTGCCATGAGCAATTTTCTTGCCGAAGTCCAGAACGACGACGTCGTCGCAGACACCCATGACGAAGTTCATGTCGTGCTCGACCACCAACACCGCGATGCCCCACTCTTCGGCTAGCCGGCGCACCACCAGGGCGAGCTCTTCACTCTCGGATGAACTCAAACCGGCTGCAGGCTCATCGAGCATCAAGACGCTCGGGTGCATGGCGACGGCCCGTGCAATGGCGAGCAGTCGGCGTTTGCCGTAGGACAGGTCTTTGACATCGCGGTGCAGATCCTGATCGAGTTGGAACTCGATAATTGCCCGCACGACCGGGGGAGGGAAGAGCGGGTTCACCGGCCACACCAGGTCCCTCAGATACGAACGAAGATCTTGCGGGTCCGCGGCCACCGCCAGATTCTCGAACACCGTGGAATCTTCGAAGAGTTCCAGCGACTGGAACGAGCGAGCGACGCCCGCGCGGGCGCGACGAGTTGCGCCGTCGTTCGACAGATCGAGGTCATCGACCATGACCTCGCCGGTGGCAGAGGTGAAGCCACTGATTGCATCGATCAGCGATGTCTTACCAGCACCGTTGGGTCCAATGAGACCGGTGACCCGGCCCGGTTCCAGATCCAGGCTGACGTTGTCGACTGCCACGACCACGCCGTATTGCACGGTCAGGTCTCGAATGCGCAGTGTTCGTTCCGGGACTCGAGTCGCCTCGTCGAGGGCGCTCATGTCGGCAACGTCTTCGAGTTCGATGATGTAGGGCTGGCCCCACTTCTTCGATTTCTTGAACAGCCGGAAGATCTTGACCCATTCGGCGGCGACGCCGTCTTGGTAGCCGAGCACCGTGAGCAGAATGGCAATACCGCTGATCAGTTGGGTCCAACGAGCAACGCCACCCCAAGTCGACTCCAGAATCTCCTGATTGAACCCGGCGGTGGCCATGGTGGCGCCCACGAAGGCGCCGAGTAGATGCCCGACACCACCGACCAGGGCGAGCCCGGCGTACAGGATCGAGGTGAAGTTCGTGAACGACTGATAGCTGATCGAACTAAGACGGAAGGCCAGCAGGATGCCGCCGAGCGCGGCGAGTGCAGCGGCAAATGCAAAGGCGAACAGCTTGGCCTTGATCACGTCGATTCCCAGCGCAGCCGCGGCGCGCTCGTTGGTCCGTACCGCTATCAAGCGGCGACCGCTTCTGCCCCGGCGCACGTTGGACACCATCCATACTGCGACGAGGGACATGGCGAGCACGAAGATGCCATAGCGCTCGGGGTAGGTGATCGAACCAATGTCATAACCGAACAGGTCGGGGTTGCCTACCTGGGTTCCTTGCACGCCGCCGGTGTAGTCACGGTTGCGAAACAACATGAGTTCCATGGTTGTGCCCAGGCCAAGGGTCACGATGGCCAGGTTGATGCCGCGCGTTCTCACGGCCGGTAGCGCAAACACCAGCCCGACCGGTACGGCGGCGAGCACACCGGCGACCAGGGCGAGCAGGAAGGGGATGTCATAGACCGCCACCAGGCGCCCGGCCACGTAGGCGCCGAATCCGGCGATGGAATACTGCGCCAGCGAGAGTTGGCCGGCGTATCCGGTCAGCACCACGATGGACAGCAAGACGATCGAAACACCCAACGACACGGTCAGGGCATCGATCCATTTGGTGCTCTTGGTGAGCATCAGGAACACGACCACACCGGCGCCGAAGATCGTCCAGTCCCATGACATGCGGCCGTTGCCCAGCATGGGCTGCTTGCGCAGGAAGTAGTCACGCAATGGCAGCGAGCGCCCACGGAAGACGAGCACCACGATGATTACCAAGAAGGGCAACGATGCTTCGAGCCCGGTTTGATCGATGAAACGACCCACCAGTTTCTGAGAAACACCCAAGCCGAGCCCGGCTGCGGTGGCGATGGGAAACGACCGGAAGTCACCGACCAGCGCCGCCGCCAGCGCGGCCAGCACCAGCGAAGTCATGGCGGTGACCTGCAGGGTGATGATCGGCACGACCAAGATGCCGGCAGCAGCGGCGATAGCCGATCCGAGGGCCCAGTTCAGCGTCGCGATCCGGTTCGGTGACAGGCCAATGGCGGCCGCGGACCGTTCACTCTCCGACACGGCCTCGGTCGCAAGGCCGAACTGGCTCGACCGGTACAGACGCCACAGCAGCGCGGCAGAGACGCAGGCAATGACGAGCAGAATCAGCCGGTCGACGGTGAACGCCACGTCGTCCCAGAGAACGATGCGGTTGGTCGGCAACCAGCTGTCGACCTGGCGGGGCTGGGACCCGTAGCGAATGATGACGCCCGCTTGAATCGAGATGAGCACACCCAGCGTGGCAATGACGCGAACCAGCGAACTTGCTCGCCGCAGCGGTTTCATCACCCACCAGTGCGTCCACACCCCGAGAAAGGCAGACAGCGCCACGCCAACGGCAGCGGCCGCCAGAAATGGCCAACCGTGTTCGTACTGCAATTCCCATTGCATGAACACGCCGGCGATGGCGGTTGCACCCAGCGAGAAGTTCAGCACACCCGTGCCGCGGTAGATCACGATCAGCCCTTGGGACGCAAACGCATAGAGCGCGCCAATGCCCAACCCGAACAATGCGAATCTGACTACCTCGCCCATGTGGACGCGCCGACTATCCGGCGTCGCCGGTTGCGAGTGCGCCCACGTCTTCGAAGTCGGTGGTCAGCGGAACGACCTTGCCGTCGTCGAGGGTGCTGAACACCACGCTGCGGTTGAAGAGCCGCTCGTAGCCTTCGAGGCCGTCGGTCCACTCCTGGGTGAAGTCCAGGTTCGGCACCATGCCGTTCAGGTCGAGGTCCGACGTGGTCGATGCCGCGTCGAAGAACGACTCGGCCGTGATCTCGCCGTCGATCGACTCGGCGATGATCGTGAAGCCCACGAACGCTGCCCAGGTGCCCATGCCGCCCAGACTGTTGTAGTCGAGTTCGCTGGTGTCCAAGCCGGCATCGTCGAGTGCCTGGCGGTACTCGTCCCACGGAGCCGTGGAGATATCGGGGTACATGCCGGCGATGATGTCGCCGTTGGTCGATTCTTCGTTACCGGCCGCCGAAACCTCGTTCAGGTTGCCCTGCGGGCCGTATTGCACGGCGCCGGTGCCAGATTGCGTCCACGCGGTGTTCCAGGTGATGTAGGGACCTTCGGAAACCACGGTGATCACGCAGTCGGCGTCATTGGCGGTGGCCTGTGCGACTTCTGCCGAGTAGTCCTGGGCGGTCGGCGGCAAGATGATGACGTCGCCAAAGCTCTGGCCCAGTGCGGCGATGGCATTCTCCATTGGTGGGATGAAGATCTGCGCGCCATCGATGATGACGGCGTTCATGCTGGTGCAACCGTCGTCGACGGCCTTCTTGACCGCACCGACGGAGTACATGGGTTGGTTGCCGATCGGAAACGAGTGTGGGCTCGTGAGCTCAGACGGTGTGATCGGGCAACACGGACCGAACCAGGTGATGTCGGATTCTGCGATGACCGGCACGATGCTCTCGGCGAAGAACGTGAACGAACCCACGATCGAAATCATGCCTTCCTCGACTGCCTCCCGGGCGCACGAGGTGGCGACGGCGGGATCGAACTGTTCGTCGCAAACGGTGACTTCGAGCGGTCGGCCGGCGATGCCACCGCGTTCGTTGATGTAGTCGGCGTAGACCTCGGCGGTGTTGGCAATGTTCTGATACGTCGGACCAGCTGCGTTCAGCGTGGTGACCGTCATAACCTTCAGCGGCTCTCCGGCGGCCTCGACGCTCTCACCCACTACCTCGTCGCTCACTACCTCGTCGCTCACTACCTCGTCGCTCACTACCTCGTCGCCGGAGCCCGCGTCGTTCGACGTCTCCGTCGACGAGTCGCTACTTCCACAGGCAGCACCAAGCAGTGCGAAGGCGGCGAGTAACGCCATCATTTTCCGTGTCCAGTTGGCTTGCATCTTGTTCCCCCAAGAATGGCAAGCCGGTCTGCTACTTCAGACCTCGAACTTGCCTTGTGGGTGCCATCTGATCACAAACCGGTCACCTATTCATATTTGGGTGCGCCCCGAGATCGGGTCGGCGTCAGATCAAGGCGACGAGAACGATGACGATGAACACGATGGTCAGCGCCAGGATCCCCATTGCTGCGAAACCATCGCCACGGGATTTGTCTTGCACGTTCGCGGTCGGTTCGTGATCATGTGATGCAGTCATGGGCGACCTCGCTGTCTGTGGGTGAGACGAAACTAGCGCAGGCAAGCCCCTTCGGCAGTCTCGCGATCATAGAGAGATCCGAATCAGCTCTGCCGCAGTGCACACCCGCTCAGCCCCATAACAAACCTTAGAAACATGTGCCACATCACCAACTTTCCCCCGTCACCGAATTATTGTGTTTGGGTGATTCGATCGCGGCGTCTTCTGGCTGGTGCTGCAGTGCTTGTCAGCATTGCAGCATGGGCGGCGGCTCCACCAGCGATTGCCGCCCAAGCGGACACCGTGGTCATCGAGCTCGAGTTCGTGACCACGGGCGGCGAACCGCCGGCTGGCGAAGTAGCCGTGCTCGACGTGAACACGGGTATCGAGTACCGAAATGATCGCGTCTCGCAGGGTGGCTCGATCGAAGTCGATGCTGTTGCAGGAGCAGCGAGTGAGCTCCTGATCCGCCGAACCGACCTGTCGCCATCTGCGGTCAGCTGCGAGGGCCAGGCTGCATCGTCCACGGTCCGAGGTTCACGTGTCATCGTGACCCCCGGTCAGGAGGGTGCCGTGTGCATCGTGACCTTGAGCAGCGAACTGCCGGTCACCGGCGCATCGCCGCTGTCGCCGCTACTGGTAGTGATAGGCCTCATCTTGCTGGGGGTGGGCGGGCTGGTTGTGGGCGGTTCGCGCGCTACCACTGGACCACGAGTGTGGGGCGATCAGGGCTGGCCATAACAAGCGGCCCAGTCCTCGTTGCTGATTTCCAATACCTCGTTGGTGATGATTGCGCCGCGCTCGACCAGGCAATCTAATTCTTGCTGAGTCAGCGCCACCTGCTCGAGTTCCGCAGCCCCGGCATCATCTGTTGCTGTGTTCGCGCCACCCCAGAAGCTCGGCTCGTTCCGCACTGCTTCGCCCGCGATGCGCGCCTGCTCGGCCAGTTCGTTGTCGGGGTCGTAGGCCGCCAGGGCGTCTGCGACCAGGCTGTCGTACGTCATCGGCTCGACCGCGAGCAGCTGAGCGAGCACGTCGACAGGACGCTCGCCGCGATCGATACGAGTCGACACATCTTCGGCATCGAGTTGTGAGAGGAGATGCATCGTTGCAGCACCGCTCGCGTACCACCTGCCGAAGGCCATGGTCGCCTTGATGTCGGCGTCTGGGATGTCAACCGTGAGCTGGTCGGCGAAATTGCCGAGGTGATAGGGGTAGCTCGTGTCGTTGCCTCCAAGCACGTGCTCGACGTAGCGAGCGGTTCCTTCGCGTATCTCCTGACGCCCGTCCAGGGCGACCCGGGGGTCCGCAGCCAAACGGGTGTTGCGAATCGCCACAACGTGGCGGGCCGCCAGTTCTCGGTCCGAGCGCGAGTCGGCGCCGATGGCGGCACGGAGCGCTCGTTGTTCGAGCCCGATCAAGACCAAGCTCTCGGGCGAATAGTCGTAGCCATCGATGTCCTGGGAGCCGCCCCGCTCCGCGAACACGTCGGTTTGGTAGACGTGAAACATCTCATGAACCAGCGTCGAGGCATACATCTTGGTTGTTGGTACGAAGAACTCGTCGCCGCCTGCGACCATTGCAAACGAATCGACGCCGCCGAGTACCACCCGAAAGTTGAATGCCTCGAGCGCCTGCAGAGCGGCTCGCTCAGCCGGGTCGGCAACCAGGTGCAGAGATACGAACGCCGTGTCAGAGATATCCAAGGCAGTGGCTGTGCCCAGCGCATCGGCGGCTGGATGATTGATCGCGAGGGCACCATTCAGACTGCCGTCGTCGTCTTTCAGCGCCAGCACCACGGGGTAGTCGTTCGGCTCGAAGCCCGGCCAAGCCCCCACGGCGGTGGTGAAGGCGCTGGCAATATTGTCGATGGTGGTGGTGAGATCGTCGGACAGATCGACCGATGGGGCTGCGGCCGGCGTCGCGGTCGCAACGCCAGGTTCGCTCGGCCGTGGAGATTCTTCGGCACCGGTTTCGTCGACGGGGAACGTCGTGACAATCGGCTCGCTCGGAGCGCCGATGGTCGTCGACGATTGGCAGGCGCCGGCGACCAGGCCGAGTACGACCACGAGTGCGAGAAGTCGCCTGGCAGGATGTGTCATGCTGCATGGAAGCTACAGCAAGATGGCGACACTCCCATTGCGCTGCGGCGGGCCAGAACTGAATTGCGGCTAGCTCCCGCACGCTCGCCTGCTGTGGGGAGCAGACGAGCGTGGGAGAGCTTGTTGGCGAACCCGGTCGGCTCAGCCGTCGGGCTCGTCGAGCCATACTCGTTGGATACCGGCGTAGCCGTAGGAGGCGTGCCGGTAGAAGTCCTGCACCTCGGGCGACAGGGTCCATTGTGTGAAGTACGTCCAGACCGGAATCGGGTTCAACACATTTTCGAGTGCGTATCGCTGAATGTCCTGGATCTTGGCGATGCGCTCGTCGACATCGACGATGCCTAGCTGTTCGTTGAGCAAGTCGTCGAGCACCGGATCGTCGATGTTGAACCAGTTTCGGGCGCCGTCGCTGGACATCTGCAACCGCAGCCACTCGTCGGGCTCCAGGAATGGCGTCTGGGGACCGAACTGCAGGTCGTACTCGGTATCGGGCCAACGGCTGCCGAAGTAGGTTGCGTAGTCGATCAAGTCGAGTTGAATGTTGAAACCGGCATTGTTCAGATCCTCGACCAGCCACTCGGTTTGTGCGGTGTAGGCCGCGCCATACCGGTCGGTTGCAATCAGCGTGGCGTCGAGGCCGTCGGGATAGCCCGCCTCGGCCAGCAGCGCCCGAGCAGCCTCGGGATCGTACTGGAGGTACTCCTGTCGCTCTTCGAGCGGGATCACATAGTCGGCGAGCGCAGGCGCAACGTTGGACGGAATCGTTCCGCCGCCACGAATCGTGAGACCCATGCCCTCGCGGTCGATCGCCAACGAGATTGCCTGTCGCACTCGGATGTCATCGAATGGAGGCCGGTCCATGTTGACACCGACCTGGCCCATTCCGGCATCGACCCACTCACCGTAGAACGCTTCGGGGAAGTCATTCATGAGTTGGTCGCGTAGCTCGGGCGCCATGGTGTTGGTCACCATGTCGATCTCGCCTGCCTTGAATGCAGCGATGACCTGCTGCGTGTCATTGATGACCAGTGACTCGATGCGGTCCATGTAGGGAAGTTGGCGACCCTCGTCGTCGATCTCCCAGTAGTTCGGATTTCGTGCGTAGGTGGTGGTGACATCGACCTCGCGTTCATCGAGCATGAATGGGCCGGTACCGATAACGGTGTTCGTTCGGTCGTAGCCGTCCTCGAATGCTTCGGTGGGCAGGATCCACATGAAGTGGCTCGCCATGTTGTTCAGCAGCGGTGCGAACGGCCCGGACAGGTTCAGTACCACCGTGAAGTCGTCGGGCGCATCCACCGAGGTGATGTTGGCAAGCAGCGACGCCTGATGGCCCTCGGCCAGGATTGCATCGAAGGTTGCCTTCACATCGGCCGAGGTGAATTGGCGACCGTTGACCGGTTCGACGTCGTGCCAGAACACGTCGTCGCGCAGATTGAAGGTGTAGGAGAGCAGGTCATCACTGATCTGCCAATCGGTCGCCAGCTCCGGCTTCAGGACCTGGGCCGTGTAGCCGATGTCTGGACCGGTCGCGAAACCGATCAGGCGCTGGTAGATCGGCGCGATCCGGTATTGCGTGTTGAACGAGGATGACCCGAGCGGGTCCAGGCTGGCAATGTCCGATGGGCCGGAGATGACCAGGGTTCCGCCGGTTTGTATCCCCTCACTGGCGGCATCTTCTTCGGGTTCTGCGTCGGGCTCGTCAGCAGGCTCTTCGCTTTCCTCTTCTGGCGCCTCTTCTGCGTCGGGCTCCTCGGTGGCTCCGAGTACCTCGTCTTCATCGCCGGTGCGGGCCTGTTCTTCGGCCGCCAAGTCGTTGAACGATGCTTGATCGTCGGCTTCGGCTACCTCGTTGCTGGAGTCGCTTTGGTCGGCGGAGTCACCGGTGGCAACGTCGTCGGTGCCGTCGCCGCTGCTGCCCCCGCAAGCCGCAGCGAGCAGCGCCAATGCCACCAACAATGCGAGCCATCTCGCCAACCGGTTTGTTCGTCTCATAAGTTTCCCCCTTGGTAAGTGGCGGCGCTACTGGACCAACTTGGGATCCAAGTAGTCACGAAGCGCGTCGCCAAACAGATTGAAAGCCAAGACGCCAGCGCTCAGCGCGACTCCTGGAAAGACCACGGCCCACCAGGCCACCGTCATGAACTCGCGGCTGCTCGAGAGCATCTGGCCCCACGAGGGTTCGGTGATGGGCGCACCGACCCCCAAGAAGCTCAGTGCTGCCTCGGCGATCATTGCCTGGCCATAGGTCAAGCTGGCCAAAATGATGATGGGTGCGACCAGATTCGGTATGCCGTGGCCACGAATGATTCGCCATGAACCGGCCCCCAGGGCGCGCGATGCGGTCACGTACTCGGCATTGCGGATGCGCAACATCTCGCCGCGGGCGATGCGGGCGAACCGCGGGATGTAGATGATCGACAGTGCAAGCACCACGTTGGTAACGCTCGAGCCGAGCAGCGAAACGATGAACAACGCCAGAATGAGCACCGGGATGGACATGACGGCGTCGACGATGCGCTGCAGGATCATGTCGACCTTGCCACCCAGATAGCCCGATACCGCACCGACCAGGGTGCCGAGCACCGTGGATACCAGCACGGTGAAGGTAGCCACGATCAACGAGATGCGTGATCCGTACACCACACGGCTGAAGATGTCCCGCCCGAGTTGATCGGTGCCGAAGAAGTTGCTGAATGACGGGCTCGCCAGTTTCTGACCAGGTTGTCGGCCGGTGGCACTGGGGTCGTGGGTGGCCACGATCGGAGCCAGGATCGCGGTGACGATGAACAACAAGATGACCAGCCCGGCGACCAGCCCGAGTGGATGTTCCTTGCGAAACTGACGGAGCCCTCGGCGCATGCGAGCCCACCGGCCCAGCGCTGCGGGCGAGTTGGGTTCCTGCGCAGCGTCGGTCAGGTCCACGACGACTTCGGGTCCGTTGGACTCGTCAACGAGAGCGTCGGTGATTTCGGCGGTCATGTCACGCCTCCCGGGTCCGAGGGTCGATCCAGCCATAGGCGATGTCGACCGCGATGTTCACCATGACGAAGATCGTGCCGTACAAGATGGCCCCGGCCTGGATCACCGGATAGTCGCGCTGCTCTACGGCCCGGAACACCATGGAGCCAACGCCGGGTAGGCCGAAGATCGACTCGAGGATGACGGTGCCGCCCAACAGCGCGCCGAGTTGCAGACCGATCAACGTCAGGATCGGCACGAGCGAGTTGCGAAGGCCGTGCTTGTAGTTGACAAGACGGCCTGATGCGCCCTTGGCTCGCACGGCGCGGATGTAGTCGGATCCCAAGACCTCGAGCATCGACGATCTGGTCAATCGGGCAATGGCAGCAGCAACGGAGATCCCGAGTGCAATCGATGGCATGGCCATCTGCTGCAGATTCGTCCAGGGTTCGTCCCAGGGGCGCTCGTAGCCCAGCGGTGCGACCCAGTTGAACCAGATCGAGGCGAAGGTGATCATGATCAGCGCAACGAAGAAGTTCGGCACCGACAACCCCAGAATGCTGGCGACTCGAAGCCCGTCGTCGGTGACCGTGCCTCGCTTGCGCGCCGAGATGACGCCGATCGTGACACCCATCACCACGGCGACGGCCATGGACAGAAGGGCGAGTTCGGCGGTGACCGGGAAACGCTCGGTGAGCATCTCGGTTACGGGGCGCCGTTCCCACAGCGACTCACCCAGGTCGCCTTGCACCAAGCCACCGAGCCAGGTTCCGTACTGTTCCAATGCGGGTTTGTCCAGGCCCAGCGCCTGCTCCATCTCTGCCATACGTTCCGGAGACACCGAGCCGGCATCTGCCAGCTGCAAGCGCACCACGTCGCCGGGAACTGCGCGCATCACGAAGAAGAGCGCCGTCGCCAATAAGAACAGCACCACCACGCCCGAAGCGATGCGGCGGACGGCGTATTCGATCATGTGTTCTCCTCGACATGTGCTTCGAGCCCGAAGGCTTCGGGCGTGTACTGGGCACACTCGGCCGCCTGGCGATTCTTGCCGAGCGATACGAGCAGCGGGTCGTGCTGGGCGCACTCGGCGACGGCGACGGGGCAGCGGGTGTGAAAGCGGCAACCGCTCGGTGGGTTCGACGGGCTCGGGACTTCACCCTGCAGGTGCACTCGTTCTCGCCCGACGGCCTCGTCTGGGTCGACCACCGGCACGGCCGAGAGCAGCGACTTGGTGTAGGGGTGCTGGGGGTCGGTGAACAAGGTCTCGGTTTCGGCCAGCTCCACGATCTCGCCCAGGTACATGACGGCGACCCGGTCGGCGACATAACGGACCACGTTGAGATCATGCGTGATGAACAGATAGGACAAGCCCAGCTCGACCTGCAGATCACGCAGCAGATTCAACACCTGGGCTTGCACCGAAACGTCGAGTGCTGACACCGCTTCGTCACACACGATCAGGTCCGGATCCGTCGCGAGCGCGCGGGCGATGCCGATTCGCTGGCGCTGCCCGCCCGAAAACTGGTGCGGGAACTTCTCCAGGTCCTCGGCGGACAGACCGACCTTTTCGAGCAGGCCAACCACCCGGTCCAGCCGCTGCTGGCGGTCGCCCATGCCGTGAATCGTCAGCCCTTCGGCGACGATGTCGGCCGTGGACCAGCGTGGGTCGAGCGACGAGTACGGGTCCTGGAAGATGATCTGGCAGCGACGCCGGAGTTTGCGGAGTTCGTCGGCGGACAGCTCGGACAGGTCTTGCCCGTCGAATCGGACCTTGCCGGCGGTGGGTTCGATGAGCCGCAGCACCACTCGGCCGGTGGTGGTCTTGCCGCACCCGGATTCGCCGACCAGTGCCAGGGTCTCACCGCGAGCTACGTCGAACGTGATTCCGTCGACGGCACGGACATGGCCGACGGTTCGGCGCAAGATGCCCTTCTCGATGGGGAAGTGCTTGACGAGCCCTTCGACCTGCAGCAACGGCTCACCATCAGCATCCGACGATTGACCGTTTCGCAGGTCCAGATAGTCCACCGTGCTCACGACACGACCTTGCCGAGTATCGGTTGCGGCTCTCGGTGCGACGGCATTGTTCGCCCGTCGGCGACTTCGGGGTCGTGCAGCCAGCATCGGCTCTCTCGCAAGAAGGTGATCTCGGCCAATGGTGGGTTGTGGTCGACGCAATGTTCGAAGGCATGTCGGCACCGAGGGGCAAACCGGCAGCCCGTGGGCATCTGGAACAGGCTGGGTACCACGCCCTCGATCGGTGTCAGTCGATCACCGCGGCCCGCAACCGCACCCGGCATCGAGCGCAGCAGCGCCGCCGTGTAGGGGTTCTGCGGATCGCGAAGCACCGAACGAACCGGGCCTTGCTCGACGACCTTGCCGGCGTACATGACCACGACCCGGTCGGCGATCTCGGCCACGACGCCGAGATCGTGGGTGACGAATACGATGGCGGTGCCGGTGTCTCGTTGCAGGTCGCGCAGCAGATCCAGGATCTGGGCCTGCACGGTCACGTCGAGGGCGGTGGTGGGTTCGTCGGCGATGATGAGTTGTGGATCGAGGGCCAAGGCAATGGCAATCATGGCTCGTTGGCGCTGGCCGCCGGAGAGTTGATGGGGATAGGCGAGCAGGCGGGTCTCCGGGTCAGGCATGCGGACCAGACGCAACAGCTCGAGCGCCCGCTCCCGCCGGCGTGCCTTGGGGTAGTCGTGGATTTTCAACGTTTCGGTGAGCTGGTTCTCGATGGTGAAGACCGGATCGAGACATGTAGAAGGGTCCTGGAAGATCATGGCGATCTTGCGACCCCGAATCGCTCGCATCCGTTTCTCGTCGAGCGTCGCCAGGTCGGTTCCCTCGAACTCCACGGAGCCGTGGGCGATACGGCCGGTGTCGTCGAGCAGCCGCATGATCGAGAGCGCGGTCACGGATTTCCCGGACCCGGATTCGCCGACCAAGGCCATGGTCTCACCCGGCTGAACGTCAAAGCTGACGTCACTCACCGCTTCGACCACGCCCGCGCGCGTCTTGAACTCGGTCCTGAGATTGCGGACAACCAAAATTGGATCTGACACTCTGAACTCTTCCCCCGAAGTGATCAGTGCCCGTGCCGTAACCGGCACTCATCGTGACGGGATCACGCACCCAAAGTCAAATGCGTACTCTCCACTATGAGCAATAACGCGCATTCTTGAGTCAACAGAACACCATGTTGGACTCGCGGATTGATGCACCGGTACCGCAAATGGGCTAGACCTGGGACTCGATAGTCGGCCAGACCCGGTCGACGGGGGAGTGTTCTGATATGCGACGAGTTCTTGTACTGCTGGCAATCGTGATGTTGTTGGCGGTTTTGGTGCCGCCCACGGCTGCGGACGCAAAGCAAGACGAGCCCGACTGGTACGTCGACGAGTCGTCGCTGCCGTTCGATGCGATTGCCGGCAGTGCAGCCGAACAGATGTGGGGCATCCACCAGAACGCGGGCTATCGCGTCGAGGTGCCAGACAACTGGAACGGCGATCTGATCATGTTTGCGCACGGGTTTCGTGGTGAGGACGCCCGGCTCTTCTTCAACGAACCCCAAGACGAGTTCCCCGAGGGCTTCCGTGCCTGGATGCTGGACGAAGGTTACGCATGGGCCATGTCTACGTACTCGAAGAACAGCTACAACGTGAGCCAAGGTGTCAAAGACACGCACGGTCTGGCCAAGCGCTTCAACGGACTGGTGGGTAAGCCCGACAGTGTCTATATCGCTGGTTATTCCATGGGGGGCCATATCACTGCTGTCTCCGCCGAGCGTTACGGCAATACCTACTCGGGCGCCATGCCGATGTGCGGTGTCGTCGGCGACTACGAGTTGTTCGACTACTTCCTGGACTTCAACGTTGCTGGTCAACAGCTGGGCCTGGGCGAATCGCAATTCCCGGCCGACGCCGACTACATCGCGGCCGACGTGCCTGCAATCAAAGAGGCTCTCGGCATGGACCCCGGTCCGAGCTGGTTCCTCTTCAACGACCTTCCGCTGACCGAAGCGGGCGAACAGTTCAAGCAGTTGGTCGAGCTGCGCAGTGGTGGCGACCGTCCGAACTTCGACGAGGCGTTCACGTTCTGGAACTCGATCCCGAGTGGCGATGTGCCCGGCAACTTTCTGTGGGACCTGGGCACGGGCGACGGGACCATCACCGGTCGTCCCGGCGTGGTGATCGACAACACCGACGTCGACTACCAGATCGATTTGGACCCGGCAACGAACGCCGTGGAAGCGGATCTCAATGAGAACATCGCTCGTGTGAGCCAGGAACGGAATGGTCGATCACTACGCGGCCTTGCCAACCCGCCGTCGGTGACCGGAGATATGAACATGCCAGTGCTCTCACTGCACAACCTGGGAGACCTGTTCGTTCCGTTCCACAACGAGGTCGTGTACGCCAACGAGGCCGCAGCTCAGGGCAACAGCGACTTGCTGGTGCAGCGGGCCATTCGGGGCGTAAGCCACTGCGGTTTCACCTCGGGCGAAATGATCGAAGGCATGTCTGAGCTGATCGCCTGGGCCGAAGGGGGCCCTCGTCCCGCCGGTGACATCGTGACGGATCCGGCCGTGGTTGCCTCGGGCGACTACGGCTGCCAGTTCACCCGCTACGACGATGGGGGACACAACATGGCCACGCCGTGCCCGTAGAGCGCTGAAGCCTCCGCTTTCGCGTAGTCTCGGGCGATGCCTCGGCTCAGAGATCTCGGCTTCACCATCGGCACCCATCCAATCGGCGACAACAACGCCATTACCGATGTCCTCGGTGTGTCGGTTGGCCATCAAACGGTCATCCGTGATGGCGCGCGGATCGCTCGGACCGGCGTGACGATCGTGAACACCCGGCCGGTCGCGGCGCGCTCCGATCTGTGCTTTGGTGGCCTCTTCTCGTTCAACGGCAACGGCGAGATGACAGGCTCGCACTGGCTCGCGGAGTCGGGGTTGTTGAGCGGTCCGATCGGTATCACGAATACGCACCAGGTGGGGCTGGTTCGCGACACGCTTGTCGCAGCCGAGATGGAACGCGACCCGAACGCCACCTGGTAGCTGGCGCCACCTACACCGTGGGTGCGCTCGTGCAAGCGAACTATGGGAGCCGGGACCTGCTGCGCCTCGACGGGCGACCAGTCGCCTTCTCGACCGGGAACATTGTCCCGCTCCTGGCGGTCGAGCCAACGGTGGTCACCACCCTGCCTGCTGCGGCAATGACGCCGCTGTTCGACGCCACCGCCGGGGCGGTCGAGGAATCGATCTGGAATGCCTTGTGTGCCGCCGAGACGACGATTGGTCATCGCGATCGCATCGTGCACGCCTTGCCGCACGATCGACTGGTTGCTCTTCGCTGACCTTGCTAGCCGAGCTGCGCCACCGAATCAAGCCTTGGGTCCTGATCGGCTGGCCATTGGCGGCTGGGGTGGTCGAACGCGGCGAGGTCCAGGTTCTCCGCGAGCTCATCGGCCACGGTCGGCCGGCAGAGCCCGTACCCCTGGGCGATGTGAATGCCCATGTCACGCAAGGCGACAATCTGATGAGAGGTCTCGACACCCTCGACGATAACCTCCTGGCCCAACGCTGCTGCCAGGTCGCGGACCGCCTTTATCGTGGCTTGATGGCGGGGATCGGTGCTTAACGATGCCAGCACGCTCCGATCGATCTTGACCGCAAAGACCGGCAAGGTGAGCAGGTGGCCCAGCGATGAGTAGCCGGTGCCGAAGTCGTCGACGGCGAGATCGACGCCCAGGTCGCGTAGTTCTTCGAATAGCTCGATGGTCACTGCAAGATCGCTCAACGTCTCGGACTCGGTCAGTTCGAGCATCAGTTGATGGGGCTGGATCTCGTAGGTTGCCACTACCTCTGCCACCATCGCAGCGAGTTTGCCGCGAGCGACCTGAACTGGTGACACGTTCACACTGACCTTTGCTCTGCGCAGGTGCTCGTGCGAACGCCAGGCTACGAGAAGCCGTCCTCCCTCGTGGAGCATGAACGAGGTCAGCTCGTCGATGAGTCCGACCTCTTCGGCGAGTGGTACGAAGTCGGCAGGAGGCACATCGACGCCGGAGTCGAGCCGCCATCGCGCCAGGAGCTCCACGCAGTAGACCTCGCCGGTATGCAGATCAAAGATTGGTTGAGCGGCGGCGCTGAGACCGCCCGAACGCATGGCCTTGCGAAGACCCGATTCAAGGCCCGAGCGGTAGGCGAGCTTGGCTTCGAGGTCCGCCGTGAATTTCGTCACCTGGCTCCTGCCGTTGCGCTTGGACTGCAAGAGCGCATGGTCGGCTTCGACCATGATTTGTGACGGATCGACCTCGTCACCGGCCAGCGTGGTGTAGCCAATGCTGGCCGAGATCCAGACGTCCCCCGCGCCGCTCATCGTGAACGGTGCCTCGAGAGCGGCGATGACCTGTTGTCCAAGCGCTTCGACGTGCGCGTCGTCGGCGATGATGTCCAGCACGACAAAGAACTCATCGCCACCGATTCGGGCAACAGAGCCCGATGCGCCGAGCAGATCCAACAGGCGATTGGCGACTTGACGCAAGAGTTCGTCACCAGTTGGGTGCCCGAAGCGGTCGTTCACCTGCTTGAAGTGATCGAGGTCGATGTACATTGCTGTCGTGGTGGTGGCGCTGCGACTCGCCACCATGTACTGAAGCCCAGATCGATTCAGCAGCCCAGTGAGCTCGTCGTGGCGGGCTCGCCAAGCGTTTGCGTCGGCGGTGCGCGACTTGCGAATTCGCAGCAAAACGAGTTCGCGCCAGACGCTGCCGGTGCGGTGCTGGTCGGCCACAGCAATGATCAAAAACGTGAGCCCGCCAACACCCATGACCCAGTGACCGCGCGAGATCAACGCGGTCGACGCCAGGCCCCACAACGGGACAATCACGCGTAGATTTAACGAATTCAAGCCCGAGAGCCCGGTTGTGACGCCCGCGCTGATCGCGAAGAGATGGGCAACAACGATCCACACGACGGTCTCGTCACCTGTGGCGTTGTTGAGCCAGAGGAACGAACCGAAAACAACGCCGATCGCGGCGTGAGAATAGAGCGAGAGCCGCGGGATTCCTTCGGCGGATCTGCGGCATGTCGAGGCTGGAAGGAGGAACGCCAGCGCCATTGCCGCCGAGGTTGCGAGCGCCACGAGACCCCAGACGAGCAGCGTCGTGGCTTGCAGTCTTCCCCACGTGCTGGCGACGAGGATTGCCGTTGTCGCAGCGCATCCAATGGGTCCGGTCCAGCGGCCTGCGGCAAAGATGCGCGTTGTTTCGGCTGCGATCACGGCAGCTTCATCCGGCGTGCTCGCGTCTCGATCCGAGGTCAGGGCGCGGGCAGTTTGTGGCGAAAGCCAAGCCGCTGGTGGTTCTGTGCCCATCCTTAACCTTCGGCCAAAGAGCGATATCTGGGAGCGCGTGAACATAATCCACGTGAATTGGATGCTCGAGCAGGGTCGATCGCACTATCTGCAGGTAGAACTGCGAGTTGACGAACACGCCCGGCTACGCGGCAGACTGTTCTGGAATGGCCAAACGCACCACGTTCGACTTCTGGGCCGACGCCGAGACCAGCTTCGTTCAGCCGTATCAGGCGACAAAGACGTATCTCTGCCCCGGGTGCAACCGCGACATCTCACCGGGTGTTGGTCACATCGTCGCCGTGCCGCATGAGGCCGTCGACCTACGTCGTCACTGGCATCGAGGTTGTTGGAATGGCCGTTCGACTCGCGAACCTCGGCGTTAGGCCGGGAGGCTCAACCATGGGACGATCTATGACGACTGAAGACCGGGCCACCGCGTTCGTGCGACGCACCGACGAATCGTTGCGCGACCTCGACCGGGCCGAAGAACTCTGGGTGGCATCGATCCGATCGAGCACCGAGGAGATTCGGCTTCACGGGCTACCAATCGGGCTGGACAGCGCCATCAGGAAGGTCTCGGGCCCATTCGATCGGTGGACCAACCTGGATCCATCCGAGGTCGAGGTCGTCAGACAACGCGGGCCGATAAATCTGCTGTGGGTACTCAGTGCTCACCCGTCGGGTCGAGTCCGGGAAGCCTTCGTTCACCAAACCGAACACCTCGCCAACGATCGCATCCTTCCCCATCTTGCGAACCGGTCGATCGACTTCGTGCCGCAAGTGCGTCAGCTGGCCGGCCCGCTGGTCATGGCCCGGCTCGATGACGTGCTGGCTGAATATTCCGGTTCTGACGCCCCGGTGGCGCTACCGACCTCGGTGCACATCGCCGTCAACAAGCTGCTCGTGCCGCAGACAGCGAAGCAGAGCCCGCAGTTGCTGCAGCGATGTATCGACGTGGCCAAAACGGCAAACATGGCTCAACCGCGTAGTTTCCGCGGCGGTGGCAAGGCCAAGATGCTCCAGCGGTGCAATGCAACGTTGCAAGCCTCGTCGGAACCCGAAAGTAGGGCTGCGCTCGAAGGGCTCATTGGCTATTTCAACCAGTCCCCGCCGGCGTGAAGGCCGGCGCCTCTGCCTACGGCAACTCCCAGAGGCTGACGCGCCCCCGACGCGAAGTGGCGTTGGGCAGGTGTGGAATCCTGGGCTCTGATTGAACACGTATCCACTCGAAGAGCGTGGCCAGTTTGGCGGCGGTGATCTTGGATTCTCGCCCGTCGAGCTCTCTCAACAGCGCGCTGGCTTGGTCGAGATCGCCAGAGACTAGGAGCGCGTCGAGGCGCAGTCGTTGCGCCGCGCCTTCGAGGTGGATGAACACGGGATGCTCGCCCAGGTGAGCGACTAAGAGCTCGGTCAACTCGACAAAAGTTTCCACGTCGTCGGTGGCTTGTGCCATCTTCGATTTTGCGTAGAGAACCTGCACCCAACTTACGGTGCTTGTAAGGGGATGGCCGACGTTATCAAGCGCCCAACCTGCTCTCTCGACGTCTCCTCGAAGGAGACTGGCCCGGCAGCGGAATGCGGCGACGACGTCGCTGGGACAATGCGGATTCTGTCGGAGAATGTCGTTGGTTCGATCGATCCGCTCGAGCGTGGATGCTGGTGGCACATCGTCGACATCGCGCAAATGCGGATTCTCGAGCAAGTACAGACGAATGTCGTTCAAATTGAGTGCGCATAGTCCGACCCCGAGATACGGCTTCTCGTGGTAGCGATCAAGGCTCCATTGCCAGCGTTGCTGGGCTTCTTCGAACAGTCCGAGGTTGGAGAATGCTGCACCTATGGCGTTGTCGACTGCGCTGCCCTGTTCGTCATTCATCTCCTTCGTTGAGCGGATCTCGTGGGCCCGGATGAGGGCGTCGATGCGCCCGGGGTTGGGTGAACCCAATGGAGACACCGCGAGCATTGCGTATTGTTCGGCGCAGTACCCCCACTCGTCAACGGTCTCTGCCCAAGCAATAGAGACCTCGGCCCAGTCGCGCAGCGCGACTAGGTCGCCGACATACGCCGACATCGTCGCCAAACGTTTGCCGATCTCACATCGGAGTCGATTGGCCGGGGGACCGAACAGCTTTGCCTGGTCATCGAGCGCTCGCAGGCGAGATCGCCGACTTGCGTAGTCCGATGAACAACGCGCATCGACCAAGTGAACTTCGGCTTCGAGAGCATCCAATGCGCTCACACTGGAGTCTGCCACGAGACGAACCTTGTTCTCGTCGAGACCCACTCGCATAACAATAGCTGCCGGAGGAACCAATCGAATCCGAGCGCACCGCTTGCCCCGGGGAGTAGTGCCCTCGACGAACGCGGTGGGACCGATTCGCTGATTTGTCCAGTGGGAGGCGCTAGGGGAGGGGTAGCGCGGGTCGTGGTTCGGATTGTGGATGTTGTTGTGCGTGATGGGCGGTGGTGGCGTGTCATAGCCGCGACGCCAGGCCATGAACTGCTCGTCGCCGACCTCGATGCGGGTCTTCTCTTTGTAGTGACCAGTGAGGTCGCCGTAGTGACGTTCGTTGAGTCGCCAGTGTCGACTCACCGGCAGCCAGAGGCGGTCAAGTTCGCTCAGCATGAGGTCTGTCGGTCCGTATCGCTCGGGTCTGAAGCGATGTATGAACAATCTCAGGACAGATCCCCTCGCGCAACAGTGCCTGCCCGGCCGAGCGCGCTTCGGCTTCGCCCGTAGCGGTCAGGTATGGATCGGCCCAGCCAGTGAACCGTCCTGCCCGGTTCCATTCGCTCTGGCCGTGGCGCACCAGAATCAGCCGTGCGACGCAGCGTTCAGTCACAGTGCCGGCGTCGACGCGCCCCTCTGCGACGTCCACGTCGACGTCCGGCCGGTTCTCCATGAGCCATCTCTCGTCTTCTCATTGCATCAACGTAGGACGCGACGCTGCCACACCTGGGCGGGGCCGAAAGTCCCGTCCCTTAGAACGCGTCTAGAGGGCGTTAGCGGCGACCCACAAGATGGCAAGGCCGGCAAGGAACGCCGCGAACCCAGTGGCCTTGTTCGTCAGAACTGGGTCGGTGGTGAGTTCGGGGAGTAGGTCGGTCGCGCCGATGTAGGCGAAATTGCCGGCGGCAAACGGCACCAGGAAAACAATGTTGACCGTGCCCGACAGCCCATAGGCGACCAGCCCGCCAACAAGAAACGTTGAGCCAGAGGCAACGTTGTACAGGAGCGCTTTTCGGCGTTCCCAGCCGCTGTTGATCAAGATGCCAAAGTCGCCGAGTTCTTGAGGTACTTCGTGAGCTGCTGCGGCCGCCCAGCTGATGAGGCCCACCCGGTGGTCGATGAAGAAGGCGCTTGCCACTGACAGACCGCCGACGAAGTTATGGAGGCCGTCAGCAATCAAGATCAGGTGACCCATCGGGCGATGTTTAGTCACGGCACGGTGACAGTGATGCCAATGCAACGTTTGTTCCAACAAGAAGAACGCGGAGAACCCGCCAATGAACCACAGCCAGACCGCGCCAGTATTGCCGAGTTCATCAATTGCTTGAGGCAGCATGTGGAAGTAGGCGCCGCCGAGCAACGAACCGGCTGCGAGCGCAACCAGCGGCACGAGGAGTCGGTCCAACGCCTCATCGGACAGCACCACGGTGATGCTGCCAACCATCGCGATCGCCGCCATCGCAACACCAAGCACGACAATCCACGCCAACGTTGTCACCGCGGCACAATGCCGTCAGCGGCTCGACTCGTCGCGACCGCCCAGCTGCATTGGGCGATCGGCTTCAGGTCGCGGGGCGCGGGCCGAATCACACCTTGGATTGTGACGATCATCGCCAAGTGAGTTTCGTCATGCGCGTCGCGAGAGTCGCTGTCTGAGCTTGGTGTAGGGCGGATAGATCAGTGATAGATCGGGTCGCACCGCCCGGTCGTGTACGGGTTTGACGTGGCTGAAGGTCTCGAATCCGGCACGGCCGTGGTAGGCGCCGATACCGCTGTTGCCGACGCCGCCGAAAGGCAAGTCTCGAGGTCCGAGCTACGTCGATGGTCGCTGGCTCACGTTGGTCGTCTGTGGGCGGTGTCATGGAAAACCTCTGCTCGGGTAGGGCAATGGGTGCGCTGGCTTGCGCGCTGCCGTCAGGATTGGGTGGGGTCGAGCAGTCGGCCGAGGAACAGTGCTGCTCCGGTGGGCTGGTCGGTGATCCAAAACAGGAACGGACGGTTGACCACAAGGTCGATTGGTGGATCGGCGGGAGCAGCGGTCAACGACATAGCCACCGCAGTGGCCGCTGCAGCCTCGGTACCTCGCTCGTCGACCGACACGAAGACTTCGTGGAGTACATCGCTGATGAAGAGAGGACCGGATGACATGTTTGAGAAGTCGGCGCTATCAGAGAACGCGCTCGGCATGCCGAGACTGGCCAAAGGTGCCTTCAGGTCGGTCTGGGCCCGGAACTCCCACTTCGGTAGTGCGAGATTCACTTGGTTAGCGGTCAAACCTGCTTGCACCTCAGCGATCAGATCGGCACCGAGTGCCGCCTCGACCGCATCGAATTCCCCCGCGTCTGGTACCAGTACGACCATGGCCAGATCACCCTCGACGTAAGGCAGCGCCACGGCTTGCCAGCTGTCTCCTATTGCGTAGCCAAGACTTTCACTGAGGTGCATCACGGGCGTGTCCACGGTCGTTCCGTCGAGTAACCCGAACTCTGCGTCGGCGGTCGCTCCGTCTTGGAAAGGGAACTGCCACGGCGCGTTCAGGTAGACCGCATTGGTGAGCACGAGCCGGGTCAGGTCGTCGAGCACCCCCGGCGTGATGAGTTCGGGGATTCGCTGTTGGGTTTGGTCCGACACCCATTCGTTGATCGCACTGCGGGCCCTTTCGCTGTCGGTCACATAGTCGACCGCATAGACCCCGGTTCCGTAGTGCTCGACAAGCGTGTCAAGGAACGATGCTTCGAATTCGAATCCTTGTTGGGGCCATAACGCATTGCCGAACGACAACTCGATTTCGACCGGATCACCTTCAGGCATAGGGAACGTGCCGGGACGGGTGCTCAACGCCCCATCGAGCGAACCAATTGCAGCGTCGAGGTCGTCGACCAGATCGCTGTGCAGCACCGTGTCCATCTCGGCGGCAGTGGTCCCGGCGGCTCCGGCTCGGGTCATGGCCAGGGCCGACACAATCGAATAAGGCGACACGGCCAGATTGCCGTCGGCGTCGGCTCGTAGCTCGCCGTACAGGTCAGCGCCCACCGCCGTGATCAACTCGCCTCCCGTGGTCGCGGCCTCATCGTCGACAGCCGCCCGCTCGGCCGACCCGACGAGCAGCTGAAGGACGTCCTCCGGCTCCCCGACTGAAGGGCCACCAGATTCTGCCGAATCGTCACTGCCACACGACAGCAAGATCGAAGCAAAGAACAGCCACGCGACAAAGAGTTGGAACCAGCGGTCAGAAAAACCCATGCACCTATCCTGCGATTGCAGTCGGCATCGCCCCAGAGGCTTTGGTCCACAACCGTGCATTGCTGGCCTTCTGTGCGCGTGACTTTCGGGCCAAGCCAAGTTCGGAATAGTCATCGCCAAGCGGGCCGCGAGCGGCGTTTCCAGGACCAAAGGCCCTGGGGTCAATCGCTGGTTGCAGACAAGCTTTGACGGTGTTCGCAATCCCACGAACCAGAAGGCATGGGCCAGGTCACCCGAAAGCCAGGAGGAATACACATGGCAAACGCAAACCAAGATCCCAGGAAATGGTCCGAACGCAACAAACTCATTGCGGCACTTAGTGTTGTTACCGCGCTCGCCATCATTGGACCCCTCGCCGTCTACTTCTCAACTCGCAGCGACGACGAGGTTGCCGGTATCTCTACTGACGCCCCAACCGCGGTGGCGACGACGCCGCCCGCTACTGAACCCTCTCCAACCAGCATTCCCACGGCGCTGCCTGCAACAGCGGTCCAGACCCCATCACCCTCGGCAACTGCTGCAGTGCCCACTCCAACTCAGACACCGGCCGCGACAGCCGCACCTGAGCCAACACCTTCCGTCCAGATGCTTGCGGGCGAGGAACCGGGAACCTACGACTTAACCGGTCTTGCGTCTGGGTCGGCGCTGAACGTACGCCAGGCACCAGGGGTGACGAACCCGCTGGTGGGAACCTTGGCAGCAAACGCGACTGGCATCGAGAGCACCGGGCGTCATGCAAGCGTAAATGGAGGCGAGTGGAAAGAGATCGAATTCGGCGACGTCGCCGCATGGGTCTTTGCCGGGTACCTAACACCCGCCCCCGCTTCGACACCGACTCCCGCACCAACCGTAACTCCTGAACCAGTCGTGGAACTCCCCATCGAGGCGGCGGCCAACTACGACATCATTGGACTGTCCGAAGGCGTGTCGCTTAGCGTCCACAGCCTCCCAGGCTCAGACAAGCCGCTGCTTGGGACGCTGCCCAACAACGCGACGGAGATCCCTAGCACCGGCAGACGAGTGCTCATTGGCACGACCGAGTGGCGCGAGATCGTCTACCAAGGGTCGACCGGTTGGTCCGAGTCACGGTATTTGAGCTTGGCGCCCACCCAGCCCGACACAGTCTTCTTGCCAACCATCGCACCCGACACGATCGGCATTGTTGCACTGACCTCATCCACTGATCGTCTCTCCCTGCACGCTGAGCCCGGATATGACCAAGGAATTGTGCAAACAGTCGCTTCATCGGCGGTGAACGTTGCCGCAACCGGCCACCGAGCGCGGATCGGCACCGAGGAGTGGATTGAAATCGTCGTCGCGAACCGCGCTGGATGGGTCCCCAAACTGCTCACGACAAGCGACGCACCGACCTGGCAGACCATCGTTTCCAGTTCAGGTGTCGCACTCGTCGATGTCGACGAAGTCACCGTCGGCGATGACGGGACCATTGAGATGACCTTTGGCGACACCACTGTTGCCGTTCGCTCTGATGCCAACATCTGGCATTGCTGCTCGGGGCGTTTCATCAACCTCCAAGACTGGGCCGCTCATGCCGTCACCGCCACGCTTGCCTTCCCCATCGAAATCACCGTGTCACAAGGAGAGATCATCCAGCTCCGAGTCTTCTAGCGATGTTGGTTAACGCGGCGACGTGACGGAGCGCATGTAGGGCGCCATGCGCCGCTGGGAAACGCAATCACTCACGCTGCATCCCGATAGTGCCGTTCGTTAGGCGTATCCGGTGTTGATGTCATTGACAGATTGGGGTGTAAGAGAGTTGTTGGTTGGCGAGTTGGGTGAGTGCCTGGTCGAGTGCAGTGACGGTTTGGGATCTGTCGCCTCCGCCGTCGTGCATCAAGATGATGGCGCCGGTGGTTGCTCCGTCGACGATGGCGTTGGTGATTTCTGGCGCTCCGGGTCGGCGCCAGTCTTGGGTGTCGACGGTCCACAGCACGATTTTCATTCCGTCTTGTGCGGCCCACGTTCGCGTGTTGGTATCTGTGGATCCGTAGGGTGGCCGTAGGCAAGGGGTGGCGTTGACACCGAGTTGGGTTTGGGTGGCCAAGACGGCCTGGTCGAAGGTGACACGGCTCATGGCTGCGAGGTCTTCGTGGTTCCACGTGTGATTGGCGAGGGTGTGGCCCTCGTCGACGATTCGTTGCGCGAGCATCGGGTTGGCTTCGACTAGGGAGCCGAGAACGAAGAAGGTTGCCTTGGCGTTGTGTTTGCGCAAGACATCAAGGATCTGTGGCGTATAGGCCGGGTTCGGTCCATCGTCAAAGGTCAGATGCACTGTCCTTGGGCCGCTAGCGTCGAGCGTCGATGGGCTTGGATCGCTGTACGTTTCGCCGGGCAGTTCCGGCGGCGGCACAGTGGTCCTTGGTTGTTCGTCGGTCCTTGGTTGTTCGTCGTCAGGTTCGACTATCGACGTTGGCAACGGTTCGGATGTCACGATGGCGACCGTGTAAGTCGCAGTTGAGGCTTCGGTCGAGCGTATGGTGATGATCCATCGGCCATTGGTTCCGGGACCGACGCTGCCAGCGAGCCCGGCAGGGCCATCGATCGTTGCTTCAACATCGCCATAAGGGCCTGGACTCAGTACGAATTGTTGCGATTGCCCGAACTCAATGGTCGCGTCGACCAACGTCACCGAGCCGGCCTCGAGTTCGACATGCACTGGTTTTGGATCGGCGAGGGTGATTGGCAGAACCTGCAGTGGCACGCTTCGATCTTCCACTATCGGGTTCTCTGGTTGATTAAAGACAACACGAATGGTGCGCAAGAGGTCCACGGTCAAGAAATCGGTCCCCGGGGTGCGGTCAAGCATCTCAACTGTTGCACCGGTGCTCGTCGCCTCGATCCGTTTGACGACAACACGATCGCCGATGAACACCGGTACACCGGCGAGTGGTTGGCCGTTGTCGTTGATTATTGGCAACAGGTAGTGAAAAGTGCCGGTCCCAGCGGAGTGGCTCACTAGGTGCGCAATGATTCCGGTATCGCCGTCGTTGTCGAGATCGGCGGACGCGATCCGCTCCAAGACTTCGAAGCGGTCGCTCGAAGCTCCGCCGTAGGACACTTCGGCCACACCGTCGACCAGCGTTACGGTCTGGTCGTCGATCCTCAAAGTCAACCGCTTGAGATCATCAAGATCAAGGTGCTCACGTTGCCCAGATACACGCACGGCGGGCCGTGACTGCGGAGCCACCGCGACCGCAGTCGACGTATGGGTGCTGGGTGCAACGGGGGCACTCGAGGTGTCGGATCCTGGTGTACAAGCGGCAAAGACGATCGTGCACAGCAACGTCGCTGCCAAGCGCCCGCCGATATGCGAGAAAACCTTCTCGATGAACGCCGGAAAAGTTGCCCGACCCCTCATTGCTGCTCTCGTCACGGGGCCTAGGGGAGTGGTTTGGCGCAGGTGATGGTGTAGCGGAAGAATTCACCATCGGTTTGTGCGGCAGTGTTCCACTCCCAGCCGACTGACCCTTGTCCAGCGATATGGATGCCGCTGGTGGTGACGTATTCAGCGGTCACGGTGCCTCCGAACGGTTTGTGTTGGGGTGGGTCGGTCGAATCGGTCCAGCGCTGCAGGCCGATGCGGCGCAATTGGCCTTCTGGAGAGATCGTGACCTCGACCGGGATGGTCTCGTTGGGGGTCCGGACATGGACGGTCGCCCGATTCTCGTCAATCGCCGTCCAATGAGTTTTGGTTTGAGGCGTGAGTGCTTGAGGTAGCCAGGCGACGGTTTCGGCGGCGAGGCGTCCGGCAGCACTGCGGTCAACGTCTGGACCGGATGCCCGCACCACTGGGACGAGACCGTGTAACCAGAACTCCATCCTCGCTCCAGCGGGGCCCAGCATGTCGGCTCCGACGAAGCGCAGTACCTTGCCGCCCACGACTGGTCGCCAGACGAGTCCATGGCCGGCATGGAGGACCTGGTCGGCGGTGAATGGCAGCCACGGTTTGTTCAGCCTGATCTCGCCTTCCATCGTCAACTGCACGACGGTCGAGAGTGGCGTGCCGGCCGGTATCGCATAGGTCAACCACCGGATCGCGGGCGAGGGCAGCCCGGCGAGTCTTGACGGGTCGAACTCGGCCGCTGGGTCGGTTCCGGTGGCGAGCAGGTTGGACCACGTCTGATCAATCTGATCAGTGCGCATGAGTTCTTCCTCTTTCGATACGCCGAGAAACCGATTCGAAGCGGGCGTTGTAGTCAGATGATGTCGCGTTGTTGGACCGAGACCAGGCCGACCGCGGCGGGAACGATGGCCCACGCTGCGATGGCGACCAGCGCTGCGGGGGTGCTGACATCGGTGGCGACGCCGGACACGACATTGGCCAGTGGGCTGGGCATCCATGACGCGGAGTCGCTTGCGAGCTGCACGATGAGTGGTGGGGCAATGATCAGTGCGAGCACAGCTCCGGTCACTGCTCCGCCGACGTTGCGCACGACGGCTCCAATGCCGGCGCCTAGAACGGCCCCGGCCGCTCCAGCGAACGCCGATGCGGCGATGACGCGTGCGACGTTGCCAATGGAAACGAGGAAGCTGTAGTCGGTGGTGGGTACAGACAATGCAACGGCTGTGGTGGTGAGAGCGGCGCCGACTGCTCCGATGATGCTGCCTCCAACCGCAACGGCACTGAGCTGTGCCAGCACGGCTCGATGGCGACGTGGGGAAGCGAGGAACGTGGGTACGACAGTGTGATGGCTGTACTCGCGGGCCACGGCAATGGCACCGAACAGTCCGGCGATCATCAAGGCATTGGCGCCAAAGGCCATGAGGGACTGTTGGTCAGCCTCGGTCGCGATAAATGCTTTGGAACCGTCCATGTCGGTGCCCGCCATGACCGCGAACGCGTTGGTGGCGGCGATGGCAATGAGCACCCCAAGAAACGCGAACGGCATCTTGGTAGTGGCGAGTTTGCGGACTTCGGATCGGATGAGCCGTTTCATGGTCATAGCTGAATCACCTTTTCGCCGTTGGTTGGCTGGTCGTTGGTCCATCGAAGGAAGAGTTCTTCAAGCGACCCAGCATGAGGTGATAGCTCATGAAGAATGATGCCGGCGGCGAAAGCTCGTTCGCCGATTTGGTCGGTGCTTATGCCACGAACGATCAACCCGTCGTTGCCCTGGGTTTGCGTGGTCGCGCTTGCTGCAGTGAGTTCATCGGCGAGGCGGTCGGGTTCGCTCGTACGGACGAGCGACACCGACTGCTGCAGTTCGGCTAGCGAGCCGTGCGTTATGAGTGCGCCCCGGTCGATGACGATGACGTCATCGGCGAGATGCTCGACCTCAGCCAGCAGATGACTCGAAACAAACACGGTGCCACCAGCTGCAGCATGGGCACGGAGTAGGTCTCGTAGGGTGCGCACTCCTTGGGGATCAAGACCATTTCCAGGCTCATCGAGAATCAGTACCGGCGGCTCGCCCAGCAGCGCCCCGGCAAGTCCGAGTCGTTGCCGCATGCCAAGCGAATACGCGCCCGCCCGTCGATCCGCCGCATCAGCCAAGCCGACCTGTTCGAGCATTACGTCGACCCGACGGTAATCAATACCGGTCGCATCGGCCAGAATACGCAAATGGTTCCGGCCGCTGCGGCCGGGATGGAACGCGTCAGACTCAACCATTGCTCCAACAACCCGAGTCGGCTCTGCAAGGTCGCGGTAGCGGGCCCCGCCGATGGTGGCATGTCCTGCATCGGCCGACGCG
>ENA-ORXM01000747-ORXM01000747.1-marine-metagenome-genome-assembly--contig:-NODE-747-length-51693-cov-3.785822_pt1 | contig 51693 bp, 44 predicted proteins | sample MGYA00237867_ERZ511480 | MGnify/ENA primary metagenome ERZ511480 (study PRJEB26309, sample SAMN06266103) | marine metagenome | isolation source: Algal blade | place: United Kingdom:Sidmouth, United...
CAATTCTCAAAGCATTATCATAATATTGAATAGCAATTTTTTCTTTTTTTGCAGCAAAAACATTCCCCAATTGCATATAAGCATCAATATGATCTGCATCTTGCTCTACCGCAGTTTGAAAATTACCAATTGCATTAAGCGTATCTCCCATGTATTTTAGAATTTGCCCACGCATAAACAAACCTTCCACATTTAGAGCAGATAATTTTAGTACCTTTTCAGATGAAATCAAAGCCTCATCATAATGCTTGACCAATAAATTCATTTCAGAATGCACCAACAATAACATAATTGTATCTGGATGGATTTCTAAGGCTTGTTCCAATACTTTGATGGCTGGTTTTGACTTGTTATTCTCCAAATAAGTCCACGCCAATAATCGAGCTGATTTCCAATTTGTTTTATCTTTTTCGTAAATCAAACGAGCCTCTGCTTCTGCCTCTTTTAGCATACCTTCTCTCGAATACGCTTCGCAACGTGCTACTCGCAAGCTCATATTATCTGGATTCGATTTGATATCTTTTGTTAGGGCATCTATTGCAGGTATTCCTGTCAACTTTCCATGCTCTGGTTCTAGTTCATTTGGCTTTTCTGTTGTTTGCCCACAACTATAAAGGAATATCCAACAAATAAATAAACTAATAACGATTACTACTTTTCTTGTCCTCATAAAATATTCAATTTTGTTCTAACACTTCTTGTTTTTAGCAGGTTATTGAATTCTGGGGTTATAATGGTACAAAATTCACGTTTTTTTCTCAAAAACGGGCTTTTGCACGAAGTATTCATTCAAATAAGTTTGCTTTAATAAGTTTTTTTTCTTAAATTTATTACCGCCCTACAGCGTTTTGTTGGTAAATTTTGAAACAAATGTACGAATTTCATAGTACCTATATATAATAATGGTTTATGGATTTTCTGATTTTTACAATCAAGCGTATAAAATAGAACATTAGATCATACTTCTCCTCTTCTAATGTCGGTTTTGAACTTTAATCAGACCATTTACAATAGGGACAATTTTATTCATTACTCTTATCGTCGTTTTTACATAACACTTTAATTGTCAAACTTTCTAATCTTTTAACTTGTTAAAAGAAGGACATTCCTGTCTCTTATAGAATTTGACCAAAAACAAAATCTCGATGAACTGATTATAATTAAATACGTAGCTTATGAAAAAATATAGTATCCTTTTTTTAATCGCCAGTTTAACTTTTTTGAATTCTAATTCAAGTTCTGCCCAACAGGTGCAAATTTCCGAACCTGTTGATGTTGCCAATGAAGTCGATTATGAACTAATTGGTCGCTACGAAGATCATTTTTTGTTGTATCGAAAATCAGAAACTAAATTTTTCATCCAAAGTTTCACAACTAGTGATTTAAAACAAAACTGGGTCAAAACAATTGAGTTTAGCAAAAAAGATATTACACCATTTAAAATTGTTCCGCACAAGGAAAGTTTTTCAATTTTATACTATTTCCACAAAAAAGGAAAAACTTATATTGGAGGAAAGGAGTTTAACAATGAAGCACAAGAAATAGGAGATTTTAGTATTGGCTTTTTTAACAGCCCCTTGATTCTGCACCGTCATCAAATTATTAATTCTAAGAACAAGCAATTTTTCTTAGTTTATGTGCCAGGTTATAATGGAAATATGGAAGTGATGAATTTTGATATTTCTGATAAAAAAATGGTCTGGCAAACTAATTTTAAATTTCCAGAGTTTAGCAAACACAGAGAGTTTGAACAAGTGTTGGTCAACAATACAGGAGAAGCATTTATACTCTTTAATGAAAATAATAGCCGTCGAAAAGGTCAAAACCATCAGTTTACCATTCTAAAAGTAAATCCAGACAAAACACAAACAAACTATACTATTCCTTTCGAAAATCATGTTTCTTATGACATGAATGTTCAATACGATGAAATTAACCAACAATTGGTTGCATCTGGGCTTTACTCTACACAAAAAGGAACTGTCAATGGCATCTTTTACTTCAAAACCAATTTAGAACAAATTCCTACCATACAAACCTCCGAATTAGAGCAAAATTTTATGCAAAGCCTTACTGGCAAGAAATCAAAGAAAATTCATGGCATACAGAATTTTGCTATTTGCCAATTGGTTTTGCGCAAAGATGGAGGGGCTTTATTAGTAGCAGAACAACGTTTTGCTTACGAGTCCTCTATGGCTTTTTATGAAGAGGAAGAGCGCAAACGAACACAAGCAGATTATCTTTATCAGAATATTTTAGTGGCTTCTATACATCCTTCGGGCAAAGTATATTGGAAAGATGTCTTGTTCAAGAGCCAAAGTTCTGAAAATGACAATGCTCGCTATTCTTCTTTTTTTGCTGTAAAGACGAATTCAAGTATCCGTTTTTTGTACAACAATGATATTTCTTGGGATACTAGTATTTTTGAATATGTTATCAATAGTAGCGGCAATGTTCAAAGAAATGTTGTAGCGCATCAATTGCGCAAAAGTGGCGTTTTACCTCAATTGACCAGTAGCATTCAAGTCTCCGCTTCAGAAGTGATTGCGTTATCTGAGAGAGATCAAAAGCTACGTTTGCTTAAAATTAATTATTAAAGAAAATCTTCGATCATGAGTGTAAGGTGACAGATATTTTTGAAGTACTTGTCACCTTACCTTATCAGAAATAATCAAATAAATTAAACCTGTTTTTTATAACTTCTCCTCAAGGCATTGTATTTTTGAAATCTTAGACGCATTTTATACCTACAAAAAATACCTACGTGCTACAACTTTTTCGAGACAATCAAATTTTCACCATAGTATTTGTATTCTTATACTTCCTCCTTTTTGGAGCAAATATTTGGTTCTACCCTAACGATTTATCTTCTTTTGAAGAACTCCCTAGTACCCTTGGAACATGGGCAATGCATTGGATCAATCATCCTTTTAATAACAAAATAACGTTCAGTGTTTTATTACTAGTGCAAGCATTTACCGTTAACGCTATCGTCAATAATTTCAAATTGGCAAAACACTACTCTTACACTACAGCTGTTTGTTTCATTTTATTGCACTTTAGCTATTCGAATATAGATAGTTGCTCTCCTCCTATGTTAGCCAATACCTTTTTGTTGTGGTCTTTGTATAGTATGTGCAGCAGTTATGAGAAACGGGTTTCACTAGGTACGATTTTTAATATTGGATTTTCGGCAGCAATTGCAACCTTATTTTACAACGGTTTTGCTTGTTACTTCTTTTGGATTCTAATAGGTTTATTTATTGTTCGTTCTTTTGATTTTCAAGAATTCATTTTACTTATTGCCGGTTTTTTTATACCGTTCTTTTTATTAGGAACCTATCATTTTCTAGGTGATAATTTAGAGCAATGGATCGATCAAGAATTGATGTTGCACTACACTCGTATGCTTGTTCATTATGAGACCAATACAACACTTTATTTATTGTTAGGTATTCTAGCAATTCCACTCTTGTTGGCGATTGGCAATTTACAAAGCTTATATTTTAAGACCACTGCAAGAGAAAAAAAATACATTAATGTAGTTTTGTTAATGCCATTCATAGCTTTACTTAGCTTTTTATTTCAATCAGAATTATATGCCTATCATTTTGTGATATTCATCATTCCATTGAGCATTTTATTAAGCATTACCTTGCAGTCTTACAAAAGCTTAGCGGCTTCTGAGGCAGTTCATTTTATACTTTTCATGCTTTGTTTAGGAATTCAATACCAAACTTTCTTTTTTCAATAAGAACTAGATAAACTTATTGGCACAATATTTTGAGTCAGAAAACATATTATGCATCAAAATGTTATCATAAGAAATGAAAAGTAAATAAGATATCATTTTTGTTTTGTCCTTTTTCCACCTAAGTTCGTTAAAAATACTCGCCGTAGCTAAGGCTACGACTGTGTTTTTTGCCTCATTAGGAACAAAAAAAACGTTTTCAAACTTTGATACTTTATTTAATTCTCATTCCTAAGTATTTAAGGTGATTATTACCAAAAAATATAAACTATAAATCATTAATTATGAAATACCTTTGTTCAATTCTATTTTTGACTTTTACCACCTTGAGTTTTGCTCAAACAAATAACACGACTTCTTGGACATTTGAAAGTCAAAAAACAGCTCCAAATGAGTACACCATTACGATGAAAGCAACAATCAATAAGGGTTGGTATGTCTATTCTCAATATTTAGAGAGTGATGATGGTCCTATTCGTACCTCAATTGTTTTGGAAGAAAACGAAGGAGTTGAACTAGTAGGAAAAGCTGAAGAAGAAGGGAATAAAGTATCTGGTTTTGATGAAATGTTTGATATGAAGATTACCAAATACAAAAAACACCTCACCATTACTCAAAAAGTAAAAGCTAAAAAAACAAAAAAAATTAAAGGCTATATTACCTTTATGACTTGTAACGATGAGCAATGCCTCCCTCCTACTGATGTACCTTTTGAGATTACGTTAAAATAAATTATTTTGAATGGTTACTTAAAACCAAATAAAAAAGGATAAGGCGAGTCGCCTTATCCTTTTTTATTTGCGGCAACTCAATTATCTTTTCTACTTTCCAAATTAAAAAAACGTTAAAAAGTTTTTTTATTTAAAACTTGTAGGTAAATATTAAAATATCTTCATATCTTTATAAGCCTTTCTAACAAGAAGCAATTAATTCATCTAAAAAAGAAGCTACGACTTAGCATTTTTTGCTACTTTTGTTTTGTAAGAATTTTAGATTCCTTTATTCTGTTACTTAATAATAACTACTCTATGAGACACTTTATCTCCACCTTTCTGTTACTTTGTCTTACCTCAATTTGCCTATTGGCGCAAGATAGCCCTGTTAAATACACTTGGGAAGCCCAGTCCCTTGGTGGCAATGAATTTGAAATAACCCTTAAAGCCAAAATTCAAGATGGCTGGTATACTTATTCTCAATTTCTGGAAAGTGAAGATGGTCCTGTTGCAACAAGTGTCAATTTTGAGTCTGGTAATGAGACAAAAAATGGAAAGGCTACTGAAAAAACAAGTAAATCGTCTTATAAGTTATCTGGCTATGATGAGATTTTCAAAATGAATGTTACCAAGTACAAAAAGGACTTAACTATCCAACAAAAAATTACGGTTAAAGATCTCAACAAACCAGTAACAGGATACTTGACCTACATGACTTGTGATGCAACTAAATGTATGCCGCCCACTGATGTAGAGTTTGAGTTTATGCCAGCTAAATTAGTTGCTGCTACAACAAACAATAACACAAAGGATCCTACTAAAAATATTGCTGATACAGATGAACAACCTGTTGATGCCAACAAGCCAGCAACCGAAACAGAAGAACCAATTCCTAGTATAACTGTCAATCCTACCAACCCTGATAATCCTGTTACTTGGGCTATTGAGTTTAATAAAGTTTCCGAAACGGAAGTGGATTTAATTGCTAAAGCTAATATTTCAGAAGGTTGGTATGTCTACTCTCAAACCTTAGAAAGTGAAGATGGTCCTGTTGCAACCACTATTAATTTTGAAGGTGAAGCGGTAATAGAAGAAATTTCTAATGTTGAAACAGTAAGCCAGCCAGCATATAAACTGCAAATGATGGATGAAGTGTTCAACATGGAATTGACCAAATACAAACACGACTTCACCATTACTCAACGTATCAAAGTAAAAGATCCTAAAGTTCCTGTCAAAGGTTATTTAAACTATATGACTTGTGATGCAACTAAGTGTATGCCGCCTACTGATGTGGAATTTAGCTTTAGTTTTTTAGGAGAAGGGGGATCAACTGGTGCAGATTATAATGGTACTATCTCTGGCGATATTTTCAACCCAAGCCGTGCAAAATTACTTGCATCTATAGAAACACCTTTAGGAAAATGTGAAGGAGAAGCAGGTATGACTGTTAATAATAATGTAGATGTTGTTGGCATGAGTCTTTGGACCATTTTCATGCTCGGTTTTGGTGGTGGATTATTAGCTTTATTGACACCTTGTGTCTTTCCAATGATCCCAATGACTGTTTCTTTATTCTCAAAAGGAAAGAAAAGTAAAAGTGAAGGAATTAAAAATGCACTTATTTTTGGTAGTTCTATTATTGTAATTTATGTAGCATTAGGTTTATTAATCACGTTAACATTTGGTGAAAATGCCTTAAATTTATTATCAACACATTGGTTGATGAATCTAACATTCTTTGCTTTATTTACTATTTTTGCATTTTCGTTCTTTGGTTATTTTGAAATTTCTTTGCCTTCTTCTTGGGCAAACAAAGCAGATCAAGCTTCGATGAAAGGAGGTCTACTTGGTACTTTTTTCGGAGCTTTTTCCATTGCACTTGTTTCATTTTCTTGTACAGGTCCCATTGTTGGTACCTTATTAGTGCAGGCAGCAGTTAATGGTGGTGTTGTTGGACCGACTGTAGGAATGCTAGGCTTTTCTGTAGCTCTTGCACTCCCCTTTACACTTTTTGCAGCCTTTCCTAGTTGGTTACAATCCTTACCCAATTCAGGTGGTTGGATGACTTCAATGAAGGTAATCTTAGGCTTTTTGGAATTAGCATTAGGTTTGAAATTTTTATCTACAGCAGACTTAACAGAACATTGGGGAATATTACCCTATGAGTTGTTTATTGGTTTGTGGGCAATTATCTTTTTGGGGATGACTTTGTATCTATTTGGTATTATACGTTTTCCTCATGATAATCCAAATGCAAGTATTTCTATTCAACGAAAAGCACTTGGAGCATTTGCAGGAATTTTAACAGTATCTATTTTGTCTGGTTTTATGACAAATCCTCAAACAGATGCCTTTAAAACCCCCTTCTGGTTAAGTGGTCTAGCTCCATCTGCTTGTTATTCATATATCAAACCCTGTCATACTCCTACAGAAAATACTGAATTTAAATTTAGCGATCACTGTCCTCCTGGAATTAATCAATGTTTTGATGATTATGATGAAGCACTGCGATATGCTCAAACGGTAAACAAACCGATATTGGTTGATTTTACTGGTTTTGGTTGTGTCAACTGCCGAAAAATGGAAGAAAATGTTTGGATTGACGAGGAAATCAATAAAATTTTAAATGAAGATTACGTCTTAGTATCTCTTTATGTTGATGACCGTAAAAAATTAGACCGAGTATTAAAAACGCCTGATGGAGTAAAAATTCGTAATGTTGGTAATAAATGGGCTGAATTTCAAAAAATAAATTTCAAAAAATCATCTCAACCATATTACGCTTTAGTTACGCCAGACGAACAGGTCCTTAATACACCAAGAGCCTATACTCCAGATATTCCAACATACAAGAATTTCTTAAAATGTGGTCTAAAAACATTCAAGGAATCAACCAAATAAGCACTCTTAAAAGCTTATTATATAAAATAAAAATACATCCAAAAAGCACTTTTTTATTCTTTTTGTTTCTATAAAAACTTAACTTTGAGAGAGAAGAAAGCCATTATGGGCATTTCTTCTCTCTTTGTTTATCCATCAATGTTAGGTAATATCCCCTTTAACCTGCCTTACATTCTAATATTATATTGACTATGAAATTTAGTGATTTCACTTACAAACGCCCTAGTGTTGAAACCTTCAAGAATTCATTTATAGGAGAATTAGATGCCTTTCACAATGCTAAAACTTTTGAAGCTCAAAAAGAAGCTATTTTAGTCATCAATCAATTGAGAAGCGACTTTGATTCGATGTATTCCTTGGCTAGTGTACGACACTCTATTGATACAACAGATAGTTTTTATGAAGGTGAAAATGATTTTTTTGACAACAGTTATCCTGAGTTAAACGAACATACAAATAATTATTTTAGAGCCTTATTAAATTCTCCTTTTCGAAAAGAATTAGAGGCAGAATTTGGACCACAATTATTTACCATTTCAGAATTGCGGCTAAAAACCTTTGAACCTACCATTATAGAGGATTTGAAAGAGGAAAATAAATTAGATTCTCAATATAGAAAAATCAAAGCGCAAGCGGTTATTCAATTTGATGATAAAGAGTACAACCTATCTTCAATCAATCCACTAGAATTGTCAAAAGACAGAGTTACTAGGAAACGTGCTTCTGAAGCAAAATGGGCTTTTTACGCTGAAAAAGCAGACGATATTGAGTCTATTTATGACAATATGGTACAGTTGCGCCATAAAATGGCAACAGAACTGGGCTACAAGAACTATGTAGAGTTAGGCTATGCTCGAATGTTGCGTTCAGATTATAATGCTGAAATGGTAGCGAACTTCCGCAAACAGGTCCAAGAACATATTGTTCCTATTGCTACGCAACTATTAGAAAGACAGGCCAAACGCTTGGGCTTAGAATCTTTAAATTATTACGATGAAGGCTTTAGTTTTCCTTCTGGTAATCCCAAACCCAAAGGAAGTCCAAAATGGATGGAAGATCAAGCACGCATCATGTATGCGCAATTATCCAATGAAACTGATGAGTTTTTCCAATTCATGAGCGATAAAGAATTAATGGATTTGGTGGCTAAAGATGGCAAACAAACGGGAGGCTATTGTACTTTTTTTAATAAATTTAAATCTCCTTTTATTTTTTCTAATTTTAATGGTACTAGCCACGATATTACTGTTTTGACCCATGAAGCTGGACATGCATTCCAAGCTTATTCGACTAGTAATAGTGGTAAATTATACGATTACCTTTGGCCAACTTATGAGGCTTGTGAAATTCACTCTATGAGCATGGAATTTTTCACCTGGCCTTGGATGGATTTATTCTTCAAAGAAGACACCCAAAAATTTAAGTTCTCTCATTTGGCTAGTTCTATCTTGTTCTTGCCGTATGGTGTAGCAATTGATGAGTTTCAACACATTATTTACGAAAATCCTACGCTAACACCCGCTGAACGGAATGCTGTTTGGAGTGACTTAGAAAAAAAATACCTTCCTACTAGGAATTACGCAGGAAACAAGCACTTGGAAGAAGGTCGCTTTTGGCAACGTCAAAGCCATGTTTTTGGGATGCCATTTTACTATATTGACTATGTTTTGGCGCAGGTTTGTGCCTTCCAGTTTTGGCAACGTAGTGTAGAAGATAAAAAAGGCTCTTGGAAAGATTACATCAATTTGTGTAAAGAAGGTGGTGCTAAATCTTTCTTGGATTTAGTGCAATTAGCCAACTTAAAATCTCCTTTTGAAGATGGCTGTTTGGCAGAAGTTGTCAAACCAATTCAAGCCTACTTAAATAGTGTTGATGATTCCAAATTTTAGCTTTTAAGTAAGAATTACGAGTAAATATCTAACTCGTAATTCTTACTATTTTTAGCTTTACAGGAACTTTTTAGACTATTTTAGGAGTTACTTCCAGTGAAATTGATGCTGTTCTCAATTAATCATTACTTCGTGGAGGAATTATATTAGTTTGATTACCAACTAGATACACTTAAAGCTTCTAAAGCGGTACATCGTTGATAATCAAACTAATATAAAATGATTTTTATGTTTTTTGGTAAAAAAACTAAAAACCCCACGAAGTATTAAATTAATAGCAAGCAATCAATAATTCAATATCATGGAAGAGAAAAAAATATGTCCCATTTGTTCTAGAGAAATCGCACCACCTGCTAATTTACACCATCTCCTTCCTGTTTGTAAAGGTGGCGCAGGAACTCCAACTGTTCTTTTACATCAAGTTTGTCACAATAAAATTCATTCTCTTTTTAGTGAAAAAGAATTGGCTAGAAATTTTAATACCATAGAAAAACTATTGGCAAACGAAGACATACAACAGTTTATTCGATTTATTCGGAAGCAACCACCAACTTATTATGACCGAAATAAACGATCAAAAAACAAAGGTCGTCGAAGATAATTTGCCGTTCCTCTTAAAAGCTTCTTGATAGAGATAATCTATTTACCTTCCTTCCTCCATTCTTTATATTTTGGTTATGTTTGTGTCGAATTATATTCTATGATTTAGTATAGTTATTATTAATAGAGACAACAGCCAAAATTATGAGAACGTATATCTTATTCTCCTTTATTCTCTCTTTTTCACTGCTACTTCTGCCACTCGATGGCCATGCACAAAAAAAGAAAAAGAAGGGAAAAAATCAAGAACCAGAAAAAACAGAAAAGCCTGCCGCTAAGAAAAAAGCACCTCCCAAAAAAGGAGCGCCAAAACCTTATAAGCAAGTTATCACAAAAAAAGCACTCACTCAAGAGGGCTTAATTACAACCCATAAAGTAGATGAGAAATACTACTTTGAGCTTCCAATGGATTTATTGGAAAAAGAAATTATGGTGGTTAGTCGTATTTCTGGTTATGTAAAGAACTTAAGTTTTGGTGGTGCAGGTATGAAATCTCGTCCACAACAAGTGATTCGATTTGAAAAAGTAGACGATAAAATTCTAATGCGTTCGGTTTCTTACCACAGTGTTGCAGATGAAAAGGAACCAATCTACAAGTCTTTAAAGAACAACAACTTTGAGCCAATTATTCATAGTTTTGCGATTGCGGCTTATAACAAGGATAGTTCTGCCAATAAAGTATCAGGTGTTGTTTTTGAAGTGAATCCTTTTTTTACAACAGATATTGCTTTGATTGGAGCCTTGAATGATGGGCAACGCAAGCGATTTGCTATTGGAGGTGTTGACAGCAAACGCAGTTTAATAACTAGCACTAAGAGTTTTCCAAGCAACACAGAAATACGTCATATTTTGACGTATAGAGGTAAAAAATTACCTGATAATTTCTTGACACAGACGCTTTCGGTAGAAATGAATCAATCTTTCATTTTACTCCCAAAAACCTTGATGCAGCCAAGACTTTACGATGGTCGTGTTGGCTATTTTTCTATTCAACAAACGAACTACAGCTCAGAAAGGCAAAAAGCAGAAACGCAACGATTCATTACAAAATGGCGTTTGGAACCTAAAGACATGGCTGCTTTCAAAAGAGGGGAACTAGTAGAACCTAAAAAGCAAATTGTCTATTATATAGATCCTGGGACACCTGAAAAATGGCGCCCTTATCTCAAACAAGGGGTCAATGATTGGCAAAAAGCATTTGAAGCTGCTGGTTTCAAAAATGCGATTATCGCTAAAGATCCACCAAGTAAAGAAGAAGATCCAGATTGGAGCCCTGAAGATGTTCGTTATTCTGTTATTCGATATATTACAACGGATATTCCAAATGCACAAGGACCACACGTCCACGATCCTCGTACTGGAGAAATTTTGGAGTCTGATATTTTGTGGTATCACAACGTCATGAATTTACTTAGAAACTGGTATTTGATTCAAACGGCAGCTATTAATCCTGCTGCTAGAAGTGTTCAGTTTGACGATGCAGTTATGGGAGAATTGATTCGTTTTGTGGCAGCACATGAAGTTGGACATACCTTAGGCTTGCCTCATAATATGGGCTCTAGTGTTGCCTATCCTGTGGATTCTTTGCGTTCACCTACTTTTACTGCAACACATGGAACGGCACCTTCTATTATGGATTATGCTCGTTTTAACTATGTTGCACAACCTGGAGATGGTGTAAAAAACTTGGGTGCAAAAATTGGAGAATACGATATTTGGTCTATTATTTATGGTTACAAACCTATCCCTAATGCTAATAGTACGGTAGAGGAACGCTCTACATTAAATCAATGGATAAAAGAAAGAGCCAACGATCCTGCCCTACGCTTTGGAGCGCAACAATGGCGTATTATCGATCCATCTTCTCAAACAGAAGACTTAGGGGATGATGCCGTAAAGGCTAGTACGCTAGGGATTGCTAATCTAAAACGAATTCTGCCAAAATTAATTGAATGGTCAGCGGAAGATGGGAAAGATTATAGTGACTTAAGCGAATTATATGGACAAATTTTTGGTCAGCTTAATCGTTACATGGGACACGTTACTTCTAATGTTGGTGGGGTTTATAAATATACTAAAACTTACGACCAAGAAGGAACTGTATTTTCTCACGTTCCTAAAATGAAACAAGAAATGGCAATGATTTTCTTAAATAGAGAATTGTTCCAAACGCCAAAGTGGTTGATTGACCCTGCCATTTTGGATAGAATCGAGGCTACAGGAATTGTCAATCGTTTGTTGAATATGCAAAAACGAACGCTTAACAATTTGTTTGATGGAAGTAGGCTTGCAAGGTTAGCAGAAGCAGAAGCTACTGAAGGCAGTAATAAAGCCTACACTTTAGTTGATTTGTTTATGGGAGTAAAAGCTGGTATTTGGGGCGAATTGAATAGTGGTGCAGTAATCGATGTTTATCGTCGTAATCTGCAACGTGCTTATATTGAAAAAATGGAAGCACTTATGATAAATCCTAAAGATCAGTCAGATGTAAAAGCAATTGCAAGAAGTATGCTCAAACGTCTAGAAAAAGATATTCAAAGCAATATTAGCAAACAAAGCAATGATCTTTCTATCTTTCACTTAGAGGATATTTTGGCAAGAATTGATGCTATTTTAAACCCTATGGGTAACAAGTAGTTTTTGACTCAATTAGTTGATTTGAAAATTTGAAAATAACAACTATTGTACATTTTCAAATTTTCAAATTGCCTAATTGAATATTGAGTTTAAGTAGTTGAACAAAAGGTGCTCAATGTTAATTACTTTTGCCTTTCTACTTACTTTTGACCAAACGTATATTTAATTCCAACATTAAAAGACAAAGCATTAAAATTACTTGTTTGAGTTGGTAAATTTAGTGGTTTTGTATTGTCCAAACTTCCGTTGATTCTAACAATAACATCATTGGGCACATCTGGTAAAATATTAATTCCTGCTGTTGTATTAGATTCTTGAGTTAACTCATCTTGAAAGACAATTTGACTAGTCAAGACCAAACCTCCATCTAAATTATCCGTTGCATCTCCATTGGAAGCAATAGACTCATCTTTCACTACTGTTGCTTTATCCGAGCGAATTCTCAATCCAGTATAAGTAGCTTGTAAGTAAATCCCCAAATTATCATTTACATTATATTGCACCCCAATGCTAGACTCAAATCCAATGGAAAGTTTACCATCAACATCTGTTTGTTTTGCTCTAGAACCTCCTACCGCATATTCCCAAGACTCTTCTAAGACAGTTTTTCCGAAAAAAGGCAATAAAACACCAAACTTTGCATAAGGCTGGAATTTTCCTTCAGGAGCTTGAACAACTAAAGATGGTGTAGCACGCATTTGATAAGAATATCCTGTGCGACTATATTGAGTATTACTTGTTGAAGAAGGTCCTTTATCACTACCATATTCTTGCTTAAAACCTTGGAAATAATAAATCTCCAGTTCAATTCCAAAATAAGGCGTTATCATATATCCTCCTGCTACAGCAAACCGAGCACCTTGACCAAAAGAACCAAAAACAGTACGTTGTGCTATAATTGTATTGGTAGAGTCTCGTTGCAAAGCTGGAATTGCAAAGGCGTCTTGCCCAACATTAAATCCTGCTCCTGCTCCTGCTCTAATATATCCTTGGGCTTGAAGGCTCATTGAAGAAACCATGATAATCCATAAAGTAATACTAATAAAAATTAATTTGCTCATATTAAAAACTGTTTTTCATTGAAAGAAATAAGTGATGTCTTTTTTAGCCTTCTATTTTTTATTCATAATAACAATCCATAGAGAGGCTCTATTCATTAGATAAAGTCCACTAGACAAAATATACAAAAAGTTTCTAAAAAACAATATATTCTCAGAGTTGTGAGCAATAAAAAAGCGCTAACAAAGAGTCTTAAAGCTGTCAAAGGATTAAGTGGTTTTGATCTTTCTTTTCGTCCACTAGTTAATTGAAAAAATTGAAAAGCAAGCACTTCTCACTTTAGAGTCTACTAAATGGACAATTAAAAATCAACTCTATCTAGCAAGAAATGATATGAAAAGATTGATTAATACAACACAAAATGATATTTTTTTTTAAAAACAGTAGGCATATATTGGAATTCATTAGAAGGGTGGTATTTTTAGCCTATGAACGAAATAAGAAAAATAGCTTCCCAAGTCTTTCGCATCGAGGCGGAGTCTGTCAATAAATTAGCTAATTTATTAGATCACAATTTTGACAAAGCAATTGAGTTATTGTTTAATTGCAAAGGAAGGATTGTAGTTTGTGGAATTGGAAAATCAGGTTTGGTTGGCAAAAAAATTGCTGCTACACTAGCCAGTACGGGTACTCCAAGTTTTTTTTTGCATCCATCAGAAGCCATTCATGGTGACTTGGGGATGTTAATGCCTCAGGATTGTTTTTTTAGTATTTCTAACTCTGGAGAAACAGATGAAATTCTACAAATATTACCTTATATTAAACAATTAGGGCTAGCGCACATTACTCTAGTAGGAAATATTGAATCTACCTTAGCCAAAAACGCAGTAGCGGTTTTAAGCATTCAAGTGCAACAAGAAGCCTCTCCCATTTCTGTCGTTCCAATGGCTTCTACCACTGCAACAATGGCAATGGGAGACGCAATTGCTACCGTCTTAATTCACTTAAGGTCTTTTAGTGAAGCAGATTTTGCCAAATTTCATCCAGGTGGTTCATTGGGACATAAGCTGGTTACTGAGGTAGGAACAGAAATGCAACGCAATAATTTACCAATTGCTTTTCTAGACACCAAAGTAAAAGAGGTTATTATGAGTATGTCAAAAGGCATTTTTGGGATGATTGTTATCTTGGATGAAACCAAACAGATTGTTGGTGTTATTACAGATGGTGATTTGCGCAGAAGCTTAAACAAGTTTCCAAGCAGTTCTTTTTTTGACCTAAGTGCCAAAGAAATGATGACTCAAACCCCTAAGACAATTCAAGCAGATTGTCTGTTATGGGAAGCCGATCAATTGATGCTTTCTAATAAAATTACAGCCTTGCCAGTAGAAGAAAATGGTCGGCTAATTGGCATTCTTGCTAAGCATCAAATTAAGTAACATTAAGAAATAAAATGTTCTAACAGTTACTAATTACAACAAAAATATGGAATTAGAAGAATTATTAAAAAAAGAAAACCCTGCACACTGGGAAGCAGCTTTTAGAGATTTTGTCCAGAATGGAAACGTTGCTATAGATGATTTTCTTTGGCAATGGCTGTGGAATCGCATTGCATGGACAAACGACGATTATAGCCTTTTTTATAACAAGGAACCGCTTCTAAAAGCAAATATCTTTGGAGTGACTATTACCATTACGGTTGGTGATGAAAAGAAAAAACGATTTGTTGAAGTTAGTTTATTTGAAAGCAATCCTTATCACCCAGATTTTGAGGAAATCGTAGTTGTTGGAGAACACGAATGGCGATTTTCTTCTATTGGGAATCCTTACTTGGATGAACCTAACTACAAATTTTGGGAACAAGCTCTATTCTGTAAATTAGTAAATATTGCCTTGGAAGAGCGAAAGGGTTTAGACTTTTTGATTGAACGTTCTAGACGATAGTTTGTTGAGTAGAAAATATGGTTGATTTATTTTAGGAGGGCTTTGCCACTAATAATTATTAGTCCTACTAAGATTACTGAAATGTAACTAGTATTCTTGTTTATTATAACTAATTTGATAATTATCCTTTCATTAATCGTTAAAATATTGTTATTTTGCTTTATAACAAGGGAGCATAGATTTGAGGTGATTTTTAAGATTTTAAATTATAAATAAGATCATCTCAATCATTTTAAAATCTTCAAATTTATGTAATCCCAACGCATCTAACGATCATAACAACAAACTATTACAGAAATTTAGCGCATTATCTCTATGTTAAATACCTCTATCGAATATTTAAAAGGCGTTGGCTCTGCAAAAGCAGAAGTGCTTAAGAAAGAACTAGGTGTTTTTTCTTATGGACAATTATTACAACATTATCCTTTTCGTTATGTAGACAAAACAAAATTTCACAAAATTAAAGATGTCAAGGATGAGAATGATTATGTTCAAATAAAAGGCATCCTCAGACGTATTGATAGTATTGGAGAAGGGCGAAAACGTCGCATGAAAGGCGTCTTTAGAGACGATACGGGTATGCTTGAATTAACTTGGTTCAAAGGCTTGAGTTGGGTTCAGAACCTTCAAGTAGGCATGGAGTATATTGTTTATGGCAAACCTACACTATTCAATGGTAAAGTTAGCCTCGTGCATCCTGATATGGTTTTGTTTACAGAGGCAAAAAAAGCAAACCCTTCTACCCTAGAACCTGTTTACCCAATCACAGATAAGTTACGCAACAAACGATTGGATAGCAAAGGCATGATGGTTATCATGAAAAACTTATTCATCAAGTTGCACCCTCAACGTCATCTGGTTCAAGAATCTCTGCCTGATTATTTATTAGAAAAGTTACGTTTGCCTAGTCGTTATGCTGCATGGATGGGTATTCATTTTCCTAGAGATAAAAAACAGAGAGATTTAGCGCAAAAGCGAATTAAGTTTGAAGAATTTTTCTTTCTTCAGCTACGAATGTTACAAACCAAACATCAAAAACAAATTGGCATTCGTGGTTTTATTTTTAATAAAATAGGGCATTATTTTAATACTTTTTATCAGAATAATCTAAAATTTGAACTCACCAACGCTCAAAAGCGCGTTATCAAAGAAATTCGTGCAGACATTGCCACAGGGCATCAAATGAACCGACTATTGCAAGGTGATGTTGGAAGTGGAAAGACCATTGTTGGTTTTATGTGCCTTTTGATTGCCATTGATAATGGCTTTCAAACTGCCTTGATGGCTCCTACTGAAATTTTGGCGCAACAACATTACCAATCTATCCAAGAGATGGCAGAAGGCTTGGGTCTTAATATTGGTATTCTGACAGGTACCGTAAAAGGTAAACGTCGGAAGGCTGTTTTAGCGCAGCTAGAGGCAGGAGAAATTGATTTATTGATTGGAACGCACGCTTTGATTGAAGCACCCGTTATTTTTAAAAATCTAGGCTTTGTTATTGTTGATGAGCAGCATCGTTTTGGGGTTGTACAACGCTCTAAAATGTGGCGTAAAAATCCAATCAATCCACCACATATTTTAGTGATGACAGCCACACCAATCCCTAGAACACTTGCAATGACCGCTTATGGAGATTTAGATGTTTCGGTCATTGATGAGATGCCTCCTGGTCGTAAACCTATTAATACTTACCATAAATTTGAAAGTCAACGCCTTTGGACTTTTGGGCAAATGAAACGGGAAATTGCAAAGGGACATCAAGTTTATATTGTGTATCCTTTGATTGAAGAATCAGAATATGAAGGTTTGAGTGAGGTAAAAGATTTGATGGAAGGTTATTCAACCATAGAACGAGAATTCCCCAAACCTAAATACCAAGTTTCCATCGTTCATGGTCGTCAAAAACCTGCCGATAAAGAAGCAGAAATGCAACGTTTTGCAAAGGGAGAAACTCAAATTTTGATGGCAACAACGGTTATTGAAGTAGGGGTCAATGTCCCTAATGCTAGTATAATGATTATTGAAAATGCAGAGCGTTTTGGCTTAGCTCAACTCCATCAGTTGCGTGGTCGTGTAGGACGAGGAGGAGGCGATGCTTACTGTATTTTAATGACTGGTTTCAAGTTATCTTCTGATGGTCGTATTCGTATGCAAACCATGGTAGAAACAACGGATGGTTTCAAAATTTCTGAAGCAGATCTCAAACTACGTGGTCCTGGTAACATTGAAGGCACCCAACAATCTGGTGTTCTTAATTTAAAACTAGCTAACATTGTTCAAGATGGAGATATCCTACGTGCTGCAAGAAGTATTGCCCAAGAAATTTTAGCAGAAGACCCTTTGTTGAAAGCTCCCAAAAATGCACCTTTACTACGACAATTACAGTTATCACAAAAAAAGCATGGCTTTGGGCAAATTAGTTAAACTAAGCACTTTTCTTTACTCGTCTATTTCCAAATATTTAGGGAATATCTTAGGTTGTCGTATAAATCTCAAGCCTTTTTTATAAGAAAACAGTTTTTCTTTATCCTTATCTAACATCTTGTTGTACAAATAAATAGAATTAGGTTCTAGCACACCGTGTATTTCTACATATTTGATAACATCCGACAAATCTCTATGACAAGCAGTACCTGTTATCTTAAACTTATTTTGATTGTCTCTTGTAACAACTGCTGTACATCCTTCATGGTAAATTAAGTCTTCTGCATCTAAATTTGCTAAAGGTTCCTTTTTTCGCCAATCACTAACGTACTTATCTTTATTCGGCAGATCATACATTACAATTTCTATTGTTTCTCGGTCTTTTTTCTTAAAATTCCAGACCTCTTGAGACAAAAGATCGTCTGGACGATCAGCTTGCAACCAACACACATACATCCAATATTCGTCCCCTCTCTTAGGCCAAATTGGTACAGAGATAATTTCTTGACTTCTATACAGAGGAGATTGCTCTATTCTAGATTGCTTTTTATTTGAAAAAAGACCTAAGTACATATTAAAAACCTTTTCCAACCGATTGTCTGTTTCTTCTATTTCAGTACCAGTCTTTGTTTTTTCTAGATAATTATATTGTTCTTTATTACATGCGCTTAATAATACAACAATACTCAAAATTAGTATTGATACAAAAAGTGTTAAATATCTTTTCATCATCCTTTTTAGATAATTCGCTACAAATAGATTTGTGTAATTTCATCAACTACGGCAGCATCTAATTGTCTAATTGACAATAAATTATTCTATACAATAACAAGGGAATAATTGCATAAAAAATATAGACACTATTTTTTTTGGGAGGGACAAAGATAAAGATATTATTTTTTGGTAGATAACCAACGAACTCTGTGTAAAATAAAAAACGAAGTAGAAGAACAAATCCAACTACTTCGCTTATAATCTTAGCTCCTATTTGACAATAAGTTCGATAAACTATAAGTCATATCCTTTTGCCAAAAAAGCACCATCTTCTCTAAAATGTGTTTCAAATTCTTCTCCTGTATCAGCAGATTTTAACTCTAATTCATACGAAACATCTCCATTGCTGTACTGAACCATACTTGCACCTTCTATACTATGATCCTCAAAAGTTGCATTGGCGGCTGCAATAATTAATTCAGGAATATCTTCCAAATCCATAGAGATTTCAGTTAAAAGTAAATGTCCTGTTACAGTAATTTCAACCTCAAACTCTACCTCTCCATTATCAAAAGAAGCTTCATAAATTTTAGCAGGAACTTCCCACCCCCACTCTACATCACTCATGCTAACATCTGGATAGTATTCTTTAAATACTCTTAAAATTTCACTAGGCACCAAGAACTCATTCATTGTTTTGTGATTTATTATTTTGTGATTTTAATACTCTTTTTTAGATAAAAACTGTTTATCTCATAAAATACAGCAGTGTACTTAGCACTTTGCTAATTCGCATTAAGCTTCTAAAGTCTTAAAATAATCCACTGTAATTTTTAAACCTTTCTGAAAATCAAATTGAGGATCATAGCCTAACAATTTTTCCGCTTTGGAGATGTTTGCTTGAGAATCTCGAATATCTCCCTCTCTAGGTGCACGATGAATTGGTGTCTTATCTGGGACACCTGCAGCTTGCTTAATACCATCAAACAGCTCTAAGACCGTATAACGACCTCCACAACCAACATTATAAACTTCGTTTAAAGCTGCTGGATTAGTAGTCAACATAGCTTTAATGTTAATTTGAACAACATTTTCAACAAAGGTAAAATCTCGCGTTTGCCCACCATCCCCATTAATAAACACCTCTTTGTCATTCAGACAAGCATCTGCAAACAAAGGAAGTACAGCAGCATAAGCACCTTTTGGGCTTTGTCTTGGTCCAAAAACATTAAAATAACGGAACCCTATAAATTCCATATCGTACAAGCGACCAAAGTTTTCTGCAAATAACTCGTTGGACAATTTGGTGATGGCATAGGGAGACAAAGGCTTGCCAATACGATGTTCTATTTTTGGTAAGTTAGGTTCATCGCCATAAACGGAGGATGAAGAGGCATAAACAAAACGCTTGATGCCATGATGATGTGCTGCAAAAGCCATATTTACAAAGCCATCTATATTGTGTCCTGTTGTCGCATAAGGTTCTCGAACAGATCTAGGAACCGAGCCCATCGCTGCTTGATGACAAACAACATCTACACCTTCACAAGCTTTTTTACACACTTCCAGGTCTCGAATATCTCCTTCTATAAATTGATAATTAGGATGCTCTAAAAACTGCTCTACATTTGCTCTAAAACCTGTCAAAAAGTTATCTAAAACAATTACCTTTTTGACCTTATACTTTAGTAAGTATTCAACAATATTAGAGCCTATAAAGCCTGCGGCTCCTGTAATTAAGATCGTCTTCTCTTCTAAGGAAGTGGTATGATACGGTATTTCGTACATTGTATTTTCTTTGTGTTTAAATAAATAACTATTAAAGGGCTGAAAGAATTTTAAGCAACTTCAATTATTTCAACCAGCGATTGTACCATTGATGCAAGGTATATAAAAACCAAATAAAATGTGGGTTAATATAGGCTCTTTCTTGCACAAAATTATCAATAATTCGTTGTACTTCTTTGCCTTCTAATTGAAACGTATTAAAAAAGTCTTGGTCGGTCTTTATACTCAACAAAGGCGCTTTTAAACTATTCAGTAACCATTTTTGAATTGGAATTGAAAAGCCCTGTTTGGGGCGCTCGATCAATTCTTTGGGCACGTGCTTGTATAAAACTTTACGCAACAAATATTTCGTGTCCTTGCCTTTAATTTTCAAATCATCTGGCAATTGCATTGCAAATTCTATAATTTTATGATCCAAAAATGGATCTCTTCCCTCCAAAGCTACTGCCATAGTTGCACGATCTACTTTAGTCATAATATCGCCCTCCAAATAGGTGTCTATATCCACCATTCCCAGATAGGAAATTAAGCGTTTATCTTCTATATTTAAATTTGTTTCATAACGATTCTGATAAGGCGCATGCAGGCGCTTTAAATCCTTTTGAGCAATGTAAGTAGATGAAATATTAAAAAAATCAAGCGCATTTTTTGCCCCTAAGGCATTAACTAGTTTAGGGAATTTATTACTTATATTCTTATAATTCTTCAAGATAGGTAATTTTGAACTGTTGCGTTCCAACCAAAGAGGGTCCACACAAGCACTTCCCCCTCTTAGAACAGAGCGAACAAAACTTGGCATTCGCTTGATTTTTGGGTAGAAATTTTGTGTAATTTCATATTTGGTATAGCCTCCAAAAATTTCATCGCCACCATCAGAAGATAAACTAACGGTCACATGTTCTCTTGCCATTTTAGATACCAAATAAGTCGGAATTCCAGAACTATCTCCAAAAGGCTCATCGTACATTTCAGGCAACAAAGGAATCACTTTTTCAAAATCTTGCTCTGTACAATACAGTTCATGATGATCCGTCCCTAGATGTGTCGCCACAGCCCTTGCGTGTTTGGCTTCATTGTACTCCTCGTCATGAAACCCAATGGTAAAGGTTTTGAGTTGACGACCTTGTTTTTTTTGTAATAATGCGGTCACTGTAGAAGAATCAATTCCTCCACTCAAAAAAGCTCCAACAGGAACATCTGCCACCATTCTTAGTTCAAAACTCTCTGTTAAAACTTGCTCCAGCTCTTCTTCTAAATCAGCCTCTGATGCTGTACTTACGCTACTATTTGCGTAGACTTCTTGCGCATTCCAATACTTTTCAATTTTTATTTGTTGTTGCTTATCTAATTCCAAATAAGCACCTGCGGGTAATTTGTGTGCATGTTGAAAAATGCAATGTGGATAAGGAATGTATCCTTGTTGTAAATATAAAGAAACGGCTCTTTGGTCAATTGTTTTATCAAATTTTGGATGCTCATGAAAAGATTTCAATTCAGAAGCAAATAAAAACAAGCCATCTTTCCAATACCAAAACAAAGGTTTTACACCAATGCGATCTCTACAAAGTGTTAGGGTCTCTGTTTGCTGATTAAAAATAGCAAAAGCAAAAAAGCCTCTAAATTCATGCACCATTTTTTTTCCCCAAGCTTTAAACGCTTTTAGAATAACTTCGGTATCTGCTCTAGTTTCGAAGCGATGCCCTTCTACTTCTAATTTTTTTCGGATTTCTAAAAAATTATAAATTTCTCCATTAAATACAATCACCCACTCCTCAAAAAACATAGGTTGGTGACCTGCTGGACTCAAATCTAATATAGACAAACGTCGATGCCCCAAACCTAAGGCAAGCTCCTTATTGATATACTCTCCAGCGCTATCAGGCCCTCCATGTTGCAAGCTATCTCGCATGGAAATCAAGGTATCTTGAAGTGGATAAGTTTGCTTATAATTCAAATCCCAAAAACCTGTTATTCTGCACATTTATTCTTTGTTTGGAGGTCAAAAGTTACAATAAAAGCCTTTTTTTAAGCAGTAATACTTTCTGTGAATACTTCTGATAAAAAAAAAGGTTGACACAAAAGTAAAATAATGCCTTGATTCTATTTCTTTTTCTAACTTTTTTTGACAATTTTTGTATTATATAGTAATAACGATTACTTTTTTTATTTGAATAAATGGTTAATTGGGCTACTTAAAATAAGCTCTATTCCATCTCGTTTATAAAATTAAATTATACTTTATTAATAAAACAGTTAAAGCAAGCCTAAAATTGTGCTTGCATTTGACGTTTACAATTATCATTATACACATGAGTATCATAGAACTCGTAGTTCCAGTTATTGGAGAGTCCATCACAGAGGTAACGCTTTCTTCTTGGGTAAAAGAAGATGGCGCATACGTAGAATTAGACGAAATCATTTGTGAATTTGAATCGGATAAAGCAACCGTAGAAGTTCCTGCTGAAAAAGCAGGTAAGCTAATTTGGGTAGCTCAAGAAGGTGATGACATCTCTATTGGAGGTGTATTTGCTAAAATTGATACCAGTGCTTCTGGTGGAGATAGTGGTGCTTCAAACAAAGAAGAAGAAGTTCCAGCAGAGAAAAAAGAGGCAGCTCCAACAAAAGAAGAATCAAAGAAAGAAACATCTACCGCTTCTGATTCTTATGCTAGCGGACACCCTTCTCCTACTGCTCAAAAATTAATGGATGAAAACAACCTAAAGGCAGAAGATATTACGGCAACAGGTAAAGACGGTCGCATTACTCAAGACGATGTTCAAAAGGCCATTGACAATAAATCTAATGCTCCTGCTAAAAAGGAAGAAGCTGCTCCTAAGAAAGAAGAAAAAGCTACTGCTCCTGCAAAATCAAATGCTGCATTTAGTAGAGAACAACGCACGGAAAAAATGAGCCGTATGCGTCGTACTATTGCCAAACGTTTAGTTTCTGCAAAAAATAGCACAGCTATGTTAACCACCTTCAATGAGGTTGATTTGACAGAAGTGATGGCTTTGCGCAAGAAATATCAAGAAAAATTTGTAGAACGTTATGGAATCAAACTAGGCTTCATGTCTTTGTTTGCTAAGGCTTGTGCAAAAGTATTAATGGAAATGCCTGATGTGAATGCTCAAATTGGAGAAGATGGTAAGTCGATTCTTTACAATGAGTTTGTAGATATTTCTATTGCCATTTCTACACCTACTGGTTTGGTTGTTCCTCCTGTCAAAAACGTGGAGTCTTTAAACTTTGCAGAAATTGAAGGTGCGATCAAAGGCTTGGCTAAAAAAGCTCGTGAAGGAAGTTTAACACTTCAAGAAATGCAAGGTGGTACCTTTACCATTACCAATGGTGGTGTCTTCGGATCTATGATGAGTACGCCAATTATCAATGAGCCTCAATCGGCTATTTTGGGAATGCATACCATCCAACAACGCCCAATGGCGATTAATGGAGAAGTAAAAATTCGCCCAATGATGTACTTGGCTTTGTCTTATGATCACAGAATTATTGATGGAAGTACTTCGGTTACTTTCTTGGTAAAAGTGAAACAATTACTAGAGGATCCAATTACTTTATTCTTGGATTTGTAAACTATCTATTATAAATAGTTTTTATTGAGCGGTCAAGCAATTTATATTGTTTGACCGCTTTTTGTTTGTCTATTAAAAAAAATGGAGTTCCACAATCAATTGTAGAACTCCATTCAATATTTTTTATTGAGACTGTATTTATTTTACACGGTACCAAGTTTGTGTACGATAGAAAAAGCCTACCCAACCACGTACAGACAATTGATCGCCAGAGCTATCTGAATCATCCATCCACATCGTACAAGTATAAACTTTCCCTTTTTTAGGATCCATAATACTTCCACCTTTCCATTTGTCAGATGCTTTTTCCATATCCCAAACCATTTCCAAACCATACAAAGGTTTGTTTAGACCACGATCGGCAGGACATTTGGTACATTTTATATCTTCAAAGCGTTTTTCTCCGCTATCTTTTAAAGTTTGCTCATCTAGCAATTTAATTATTTTAGCATAATACTTATCGCCTTTTTTGTAGATCTCTACGTGTGACTTTGTTCTATTAGTTTCATCATCTACTGTTTTCCAAATGCCAATACAATCTTTTCCATTGACAGAAGTTTGAGCAGAAATAGAAGTTGACATAAATAATAGGCAGCCAACAGCTACTATACTAAAAAGGTGCGCAATACGTTTCATTTAAATTGATTTTTAGTAATTAATTAATCGAAGGATTATAAGAATACTTAGAGTAATTCAAATTCTTTGCCAGTTTTTGACTGTCACGAATACAACAAAGGGCAGTACAAATAGGCAAGACCTTAAATTAGTAGTATTTCAAGTACTCTATACTAATAAAATTAGCAATTATTATCAATATATGAAATAACATTTGTTAGAATACTGAATATTCTATTTATCTTTGGCTTTTGGGTAAGTTTTTAATTAATCCTTCTTCTTGTTTTTGAACAAAATCGCATAGATTTCATTTACCTTCTTGATAATTTCAGGTAGTTGGCGCAAAGCCACCATTTCTCTAAACTTGCCACGAGACTCTGCCGCAGGAATTCCAATATACTCTTTATCTCCTCCAGGAATTGATTTGGAGACGCCTGTTTTGGCTAGAATCGTTGCTCCTTCTCCCACTACAAGCGATTTAGAAATACCTACTTGACCATAAATAGTTACATAATCTTGGATAATGGTTTTGCCTGCAATACCCACTTGGGCAGCCAATAGACAATGCTTACCAATACGCACCCCATGTCCAACGTGAACTGAGTTATCAATTTTAGTTCCTTCACCAATAACTGTATCGCCCGAAACACCTTTGTCTATCGTACATCCAGCTCCAATTTCTACATTATCTTCTATAATTACTCGACCAATAGAATGCCAGCGATTATACGATTTATCTTTTTGTCGATTCATATAAAAAGCATCGTTACCAATGGAGGCATTGGCATGTATAATTACATGATTACCAATCTTAGTATTGTCTAACAAAACCGTATTGGCACGAATTAAACAATTATCGCCAATTGTCACGTGATTTCCGACAACTACACCAGGCTCCAAAATAGTATTCTCCCCTATAATTGCAGTAGGGCTAACCGATCTTTGAATAGGTATAAAAGGATTAAAATGTAATGCAAGTTTATTGTATGCTTCAAAGGGCTTGTCAACAATTAACAAGGCTTTTCCTTCTGGGCATTCCAACTCTTTATTAATAATAATAGCCGTTGCTGTAGAGTAAATTGCTTGGTTATAATATTTCTCATTATCAACAAACATCAAACTTCCTTTCTCTACTTTATGAATTTCACTCAAAAAAGTAACTTTAATTTTAGGATCTCCTATTACTTTAGCATCTATCAAATTTGCTATATCTTCAATAGATATTGGCATTTTAAATTTCATAACTTCTGATTTTGTGTAAAGATAACAAAACTAGTGGTTCTCTAAGCAATCGTTTGTCTAAATATTCGGCAGATTCGAAGACAATTTATTCTCTATTTTGTCTTTTTTATGATTTACAAGACCTTAGAAATATAAGTAGGTTGGTTCAAACCTTTTAAGGATTTGTTAAGAGAGTTCAGCTTTTTTAGCTAATATTGCGCTTGTAAAGCAATCCACAAAGTAAAATTCATAGATTTTTTGTGTAGACGTGAGGGTTTGACCTCAAATTAGACTCATCTATATAGAAAACCTATTCTTCCAACAATTGTTGAATAGAGTAAATACATAGTTAACACCTTTGTAGGAATGTATTTCTGTCCTACATTTTTTTAAAAAAAATCAATCTTTTTCAAGTTTATGAAACTTCTGGAAAACAAAATAGCCCTTATTACTGGTGGCTCAAGAGGAATTGGCGCAACAATGGTCAAAAAATTTGCAGAACAAGGCGCACATGTAGCCTTTACGTATCGTTCTTCTGTGGAACAAGCCAATCAACTAGTTGAAGCAGCTTCTATACATGGCACTACAATCAAAGCCTTTTCTTCAGACGCTAGTTCTTTTGAACAAACGCAAGGATTGATAACAGAAGTCTTAAAAGAGTTTGGCACTATTGATATTCTAATTAATAATGCTGGTGTAACACGTGATAATTTATTAATGCGTATGACCGAGGACAACTGGGATGATGTGATGAACAATAACCTAAAGTCTGTTTACAACTTTACAAAATGTATTATGCGTCCCATGCTAAAAGCGCGTGGTGGTTCTATTATTAACATCTCTTCGATTGTAGGCTTGAAAGGAAATGCAGGGCAAGCAAACTATGCTGCTTCTAAGGCTGGAATGATTGGATTTACCAAATCCATTGCACAAGAAGTAGGGTCTAGGAACATTCGTTGCAACGCAATTGCTCCTGGTTTTATTTCTACTGATATGACAGATGAATTAGACGAAAAAGTAAAAGATCAAATGATTCAAAATACTTCCCTAAAACGTCTTGGCACTACAGAAGAAATCGCTAATGTAGCTCTATTCTTAGCGTCTGACTTGTCAAGTTACATCACAGGTGAAACACTAAATACTAGTGGTGGAATGTAAGATCAATTCATTGATTTGAAGATTTGAAAATGATTACGCTAGAGAGATAAAAAGTCATTTTCAAATTTTCAAATCAATACTTTTTCAAATGGATCTATTTTTCTAAAGTAGTATTTAAGCCTGTTTATACTCCTTTATAATTGCTTCACAGGCTTCCTCCAACATCAAATAAACATCTTTAAAGCCACTATCTTTCCAATAAGGATCAGGCACTGCTATATTTCTTTCTGGCATAACCATATTCATAATCAAACGTACTTTTGATTTTTGAATGGTAGTTTCACACAAATCCATCACATCGTTGTAATTACTACTATCCATTACATAGATAATATCAAAATCTTCCAAATCCTGAAGCGTCAATTTTCGTGATTTTTGATCTGTAATATCTAAGTCATGCTCTTCAGCAACAGCAATAGAACGCTCATCAGGCAAAGCACCATTGTGGTAGCCACTTGTTCCTGCCGAATCAACTTTCCAGTTCAATCCTTCTACGTCAATTTTATGTTTTAAAATTCCCTCAGCTAGAGGAGAACGACAAATATTTCCTAAGCACACCATTAAAAATTTCATTTATTGTTCTCTTTTTTTGTTGTTAAGATAAAATCCTAATCCTATTTTGACAGGAAGGTCTATTGCACTTGTAATCAAACCATAATTCTCATAAGCGGGACAATTCGAATATCGAATTCCAAAGCCTAAGGTGGCAAAAAAAGCTTTGTTGGAATGCCACTCTATTTCGGGAACACATTCAAGTCCCCAGATTAGTAGGCTTTTTTGATAAAACAAAGCCCAACCAATTTGAGCTTGAACACCAACAGAGGCACGCCACTGCCCTTTTGTCCAAAAAGGCATATTATAACCTAAATTAATCCCTAATTCATTGCCCCAATTAATCATGCGATATTCCACTCCTCCTAACACTCTCCCTTTCCATAAATCGTGCTGATATGCCAATTCAAAACCACCTCCATTATAATAATATTCAGCTCCTAAATTGGTCGCTATACCTAAAAATGAAAGGGGCTTCAAGGACAATTGTTGCGCTTTAGAACGATTGCTCAACAAAAGAAAAAGCAAGCCTATTAATATGCTATATCTTCTCATTACCAATTATTTGCATTAAAAAAAGAGCGGATATAATTTACTACTTCTGTTTGTTGTTCTGTGCGAATTATACTTGCTTCCCCATCTTTATCTTGTACCCCATAACTTCCAAACTGAGCATGATTCCCTCCATTTATTTGATGATAGATCGTTTGTCCTCTTGTAGGACTAGAAGGCATATCTATCAAACGTTCTACCGTTCTACCTGTTGGTAATGAATATTCATACGCACGAATTTTTTGTGGTGTTGCCAAGCCATCCTGTTCTCCGAAAAGCGATAAAACAGTTCCATCCCAATCGGCTAGACTGGCATTTTCACTCGCATAAGAAGCCATCAGTATCGCACCAACATATTCGGAAGGATTATTATGAATATCGATACAAGTAACGGCTCCTCCCAAAGAATGACCACTCAAAACCCACTGTTCCACCTCCGGAAAAGCGACTTTGCAAGATGCTGCTTTGTTGGCATTCATAATCGCTAAGTTAGCAGATACTTTCACGATAACAATAGGGTAACCTTCCAACACTAAAGTTTGTAAGGTAGGGATATAAGCATGGGGATCTACTAGACCTCCTGGATAAAAAAGTAATCCTGTTTTGGAAAGTGTCCCTATACTTGGTTTTAAACGAATATAATCTGCTGTTTCTTCTACTTGAATTCCATTGACCAGATCAATTTCTTCAGGGAGATAACTACAAGCAGCCATACCAAGTATGAGTAAACTTGATAGTAATAGTATCATGTTGTGCTTCATTGTTTTCTTTTGTTCTATAACAAGAAAAGTAGGGACTAGTTGCGCGTTTTATCAAAATAATAGTTCATAATTCCCATCCATATTAATACTTCAGCAACTATCAAATTAACCACCCAACTTAACCAAGCCACCAGTATATAAAAATCAGGATAACAGAGCAGGTGATACGTACTATTTGGACAAGTAATTCCGTTTCGTAATTTCCAATCAGAAACCAGATAAGTAGCTGCTCTTAAAGAGATGGCTGAAAGAGTCATAGCATAGCTTCGTAGCATATATCTTCCATGTGTCTGCACCGCTCCTTTACGAATGGTTTGATAAGCTTTGTAAGTGAATCCCCACCACAAAACCGCCTGTAAAATAAAGGCGAAACGTGCCCAAAAGCCGCCATTACCATAAAAAGCCATTGCTAATCCAGAAGGTCCAGCTACCAGCAATACTAAAAAAACATACATTTTTCCAATACTCCGATGCCACTTAGGATATTGAAACATTACTATTTTGGAAAATTGAGTTAAGCCTGTTGCTATGACCAACACAGCACTGCTAATATGTATATAAAAAGCTGTTAGCCAATACCATTCCTCTACAATCCATTGTTTAGAAGCTAAAAAGTCAATATCAGTAGGAAATGGCGGCACCAAATACGGCCATGCAATGGAAGCCATTTGATAAGTAGACAAAGCAATTAGAATTAGAAATACACATCCTAAAATAGCATTTATTCCTTGATTTATCTTGGTTTGTTGTTGGGGCATATTTTGGAGTATTTTGAGGTTTTTTATAACAACTATTCTCTTCAGTTATTCCTCCACATCCTCGTCTTCTATCTTTTCAGCATCTTCAATATCGGGATCTGTGTTGTACATCAAATCAATATAAATAGGTAAATGATCGCTAAAACCACCTATAAATCGAGGTCCTGCATAAGTTCTAAAAGGTTGTAAACCAAGATATTTAGTATCTTCTTCTAATAAGAATCGAGCTGCAAAAATATGCGCTCCACTAGTAGAGGCTCTCAAAAAACCTTTTCTTTTTTCATTTAACAGAGGTTCTGATACAATGATGTGATCCAATGTCCCCCAATGCCCTTGATATTTGTGAGATCCCAATTGCCAATTCTTGCCCAAGCTCTCCATATAATTGTATAAATCTCCTTTCTGAACAGCTTCTAGAGTTCCTTTTGCTTTTAAGACTTCTATCAAACTCTTGTTGTTTGCATAATCGTTCATGTCACCCATAACGACAACCTTAACGTTCGGATTCTCTTGATATAAAGCATCAATTTTCTGGCGCACCAAAGAAGCTACATAAACTCTTTTGGGCTCACTTTTCGCTTGTCCTCCCCATCTAGAAGGCCAATGATTGACAAACACACTCAAAGTATCTTTTCCTAATACTTGACCACGTATATGCAAGACATCTCTAGTTTTTAAATTTTCATCAAACGGAAAATCAACTTGAATGGCTTCATGCTCGATGTATTTGAACTTGCTTGGTCTATAAATAAAGCCTACATCAATTCCTCTTCGATCTGGAGACTCTTCATAAACGACTTTGTAACCAAATTTTTTTAGTGGTGTTTTATTAATTAAATCTTCTAAAACTTTTTTGTGTTCTAATTCACAAAACCCTACAACCGCAGGTGGTTCCCAACCACCAACAGCCATCATTACTTTATAAATATTGTTTAGTTTTTGCTGATAACGATAGTATGTCCATCGTTTCAGACCATTTTTGGTAAAGTCATCGTCTCGTTTAGTACTGTCGTTTTCTGGAAAGAATAAGTTTTCTGCATTGTAGAATACGACTCGAATCCCATTATTATTACGAGGTGAACCATCATGATCTTTTAAACCTAAAGTTAGGTTCTCTTCTGCACTTTCCAATTTTTTTTGTCGTTGCTCAGGACTAGCTTGAACTGCCGCAGTATCTTCTTGAGCATAAGTTATGTTCCCCAACAACAACAGCATAAACATGAATACTATAATACGCATTGAATTATTTTTTATTTTAAGTGAAGTATCTACTTCAAACTCCAAAATGGATTTCTTACCTTAAATATTTTGGTTCTTTTTAGCAACAATCTATCCTCAGATTCGTAAGCTATCAACGGTTTGCCTCTTTTACCTTACAAAATAATTGATTCTTAGGACTTCGACTACTTTCTGAGGATTAAATTCTAGTTAAGGAATCTAAGCATCTATCCTATTACACCACGAACACATCAAACACTATGCAAAAACGCTGGGAATTTACAGAATATGACGTTATCGAAGCTACAGAACTCCACCAGCAATTAAAAATTCATCCTATCTTTTGTCAACTCTTAGTTCAAAGAGGAATTAACAATTTTGAAGCCGCCAAAAAGTTTTTCCGACCACAACTCAGTCATCTGCACGATCCTTTTTTAATGAAAGGTATGGAAAGGGCAGTACAAAGAATTGGTCAAGCTATTATCAAAAAAGAAAAGATTCTTATTTATGGAGATTATGATGTAGATGGCACTACCTCTGTTGCTTTAATGTATCGATTTTTTGCTAAATATCATGCTCATTTAGACACTTACTTACCCGATCGTTACAAAGAAGGCTATGGCATTTCTATAAAAGGAATTGAATATGCTACAACGAATCAATGTACTTTAATTATTGCCCTAGATTGTGGCATTAAAGCCCATGAAGCCATCCAATTTGCCAATCAAAAGGACATTGATGTTATTGTTTGTGACCATCATTTACCTAGTCCTAAATTACCTGAAGCTTATGCCATCCTCAATCCCAAACAAGCAGACTGCAATTACCCTTATAAGGAGTTAAGTGGCTGTGCCATTGGCTTTAAATTAATTGAAGGATTTGCTCAGTTATACAATATCTCTTTTGAGGAAGAAGTACGTCCAATTCTTGATTTGGTAGCGATTAGTTTGGCTTGCGATTTTGTTCCTTTAACGGGAGAAAATAGAGTGCTAAGTTATTTTGGTTTGCAACAACTCAATCAAAATCCTAGATTAGGTTTACGAGTTTTAATGGTCTTATTGGGCAAATCTAATGCTTATACTATTAGAGATGTTGTTTTTGGTATTGGACCTCTGATTAATGCAGCAGGACGTTTATTGCATGCAAGCAAGGCGGTTGACTTACTCGTTGCCCAAGATAAAGTACAAGCCCAAGATCTGGCAAAAGAACTGCTTGCCATCAATCAAGAACGTAGAGATATTGAGCATGATATTGTTCTAGTGGCTAAGCAAATGGTTGAAGGTGATATTATTTTTGCTGAAAAAAAAGCAACGGTTTTATTTAAAGAAACGTGGCACAAAGGCGTGATTGGAATTGTCGCTTCCAGAATGGTGGACCTATACCACAAACCTACAATTATCTTTACGGAATCAAATGGTCGAATTGTTGGATCAGCACGTTCTGTTGCTGGCTTTGACATTTATCAAGCGATTGCAAAATGCGAAGACTTATTAGTCAATTATGGTGGGCATAAATATGCTGCTGGTCTTACTTTAAAACCTTCTAATTTGGAAGAATTTACTCAACGTTTTCAACGTATTGTTGCACAAAACATACATCCTTTACAAGAGCAAGCAACTCAATATATTGATGCTACCTTGCATTTAGATAGTGTAAATGATAAATTTTGGCAATTATTAGAGCAATTTGCCCCTTTTGGTCCTAAAAATATGCGCCCTGTCTTTTCCTCCAAGCATCTTCAAGATACTGGTTATTCTAAATTGTTAAAAAATCGCCACCTAAGGTTGGTTGTTCAAGAGGAAAAAGGAGCCACAATGGAAGGGATTGCCTTTGGACTGGGGGAATATATCAACGATTTACAAGCTCAAAAACCGTTTGAAATGTGTTATGTCATTGAGGAAAACACCTTTAAAGGAAAAACAAAATTGCAGTTGAATGTGAAAGATATGCGTTTTCGTTCTTAGGAGGAAATTATGTTAGTAATAGTTTTTTAATACCACCTTTCCTTAAAAACAGATTTTAGACGTTGCTCTTTTATGAAACGTTTTTGATTTTTTCCCGTTATAACCTAATATAGAGTAATCAATAAATGGTATTGACATTTAATAATCATGATTTTATAATACCATCAGGGGTATTAACAAGTAGTATTGAAGAATTCCGGATAGAGTTCGTAGATAATTTTCCTAACAGTACAACTCGACAGGAGATATTTAATTCATTTCAGAATTACATTAGAGATTTTGCATTAGAAATTTCTAGTACTTTCAGTATTTTAATTAATGGTAGTTTTGTTACAAAAAAACAAAACCCTAATGACATAGATTTTGTACTTTTTTTAAATCAAGAGTTATTTGATACTTCTATTAATTTAATAGAGCGAAAGTTTGATACCGATGAAGCTTCAATTTATTACACAAAAAGAATCCATGCCTTTATAGTCAGAAAAGTTGAACATAAAAAAGAAGGTTATTGGGAGTATAAAGTAGCTAGAGCTTATTGGCTTGGGCATTTTGAAAAAACGAAAAGACGAGTTAGAAACATAAAACAGAAAAAAGGTTTTCTGGAAATTCTATTTTCATAAAAGGTAAAAATGGAAAAGAAAATTAAACTATACTATCAAGTAATAGATCTTCTAGAAGAGATTAATGACTTAGAAAAAGTAATTGCTGCCTATAAGGATTCGAAAAGTGGTTATTCAAAAATACAATATTCAAAATTACAAGATAAGTATCTTCTACAATTAAAAAGCTTGTTAGGTGAAAATAATATAGACATCAATCAATTGCTCAAAGTTGGAGGAAACCAAGAAGCTAATTTTTATTTACTAATTGTAAATAATGCAGAATACTTATTAGCAGATATAAAAAGCAAATTGCTTGGAAGGGTGTAAATCAAAAGTATCCTCCTAAGAAGTACGCTCCAAAAATTCCGCTTCTAAACTCTTCTTCCGCACATGCAAATGACTCAAAACAATTCCTTTTTCAAACAAGACTTTGTTCAAATCTGTAGCTGTCGTCTCTTCCGTCATTTTCAAAGCTAAAATAGGTCCATCTTCTTTTAAATCTGTGACAAAATTCAACTCAGACAAGACCGATTTTAACTGTTGCAAATTAGGTGCACTAACTTCAATAATTGGTTCACCACCTAGGATTTCGGCTACACTTCCTGCTGCAATAAGGTCACCATATTTTAAAATAGCTACGTGATTACAGACCTTCTCTACCTCATCAATAATATGACTGGCTAACAAAATGGTTTTACCACGAGCACCAATCTCGATCAATAAGTTACGAACCTCCACAATTCCTTGAGGATCCAAACCGTTCGTTGGTTCATCAAAAATCAAGACTTCTGGGTCACCAATCAAAGCCCCTGCAATTGCCAACCGTTGTTTCATTCCCAAAGAATAGGCTGTAAAAGGAGAATCTACCCGTCCAGTTAATCCAACTAAGTCAATCAACCCTGGAATTTGTTTGGGATCAGAATGCTTGATATGTGCCATGATTTCCAAATTCTTCTGCGCATTCATATAAGGGTAAAAATTGGGTGTTTCCAAAATTGCCCCAACTCGTTGACGTGCTTTAGCAGTAGGTACTTCGTCAAACCACGTATAGCTACCACTAGTAGGATGAATAATTCCTAATGCCATTCCCAAAGTAGTGGTTTTCCCACTTCCATTAGGTCCTAAGATGCCATAAATATTTCCCTTCTCTATCGTAAGATTTAAATTATCAACGGCACGAAGAGTTTTGTTATAAACTTTGGTTAAGCCAGTGGTTTGTAAAACACTCATTGATTCTTGTTTGAATAGAATAGTTCGCTGTTTTTTTTTGTCTTGTACATAGAACAAACTATTTGGATAAAAAAATACGATACTCAGAGAGTAGTTCAAATAAATCTCTTGGTACAAAAGAAATAGGATTCTCTCTCAAATCTATTTCCTCTAAGTTAGGCAATTCTAATAACAAATCAACGTCAGGAAACTGGCGAAAGTTGCAAGCTTGTAAATTAAGTCGACGAATGTTCGAAAAAAAGGGGACAGACTTAGGCAAGCGATTTAGTTTTGGCAAAGAACTTAAAGTCATCGTATCTCCTTTTAGGAAGGGCTCTAACCAAACTTTCTCTTCTTCTTCCGAACTATATTCTAAAATATAAGTGTAGGCTACACCATACTCTTTGAACAAATGATGCGCAATTTTTAAACCATCCCAACAATCCGTTTGGTTTGTAATGTTCTTAATGCCTTGAAAAATATAATGCTCTGTTTTATTTGGGGTATAAAATTGAAACGAAGCATTGGGCAACGTCAACTGCTCAAAGTTTGGAATTCTACGATAAAAGACCTCTTTAATAGCGTTTCTCAAACTAGCGTTACCAGCATCCACAGCCGTATAAGCCATCAATAGTTCTGTCAACATATCATCCAACAAAGCATTGTCTTTAGACAACTGAAGGGCTAATTCAACGTTTTCATTTTGGCTGCTCATCAGTAAGTCTAGCAATTTGTGATGATGCTCCTTTAGCCAATCCGCTGGTTGCTTCGGTGACAAAAAAGCCAGCACGTCTTTTTCTGACACAAAAAATAAACGCTCATTTAGGAGTTCCAAGAATTGTTTATTAATTGTCCGACCTAAGACAATATGTGTTGTAGAAGCATCCACTTCATTGATTAACAGCTTAGAATTGTCCAATTGCTCCACATCCATCCACTCTGTCGTTCCTAGAACGCTAATAATACTTTCTTCTGTTAGTGGGCTTGAATAATGGTTGACAATATAAGTTCTTACTGCTTGAGAAAAAGTAACATAATTGACCAAAAGTAAAGGCAATATGTTTATTCGTTCTTGGTCACAAGTCTCTGTAAACAAAATTTCAAAGGCTGCTTTCTTAGTTTTTAAATTAGCTTTTTGCTTTTTCAAATGTCGAAGCACTTTAAAAAACAAATCCAAACGCCGAGTGGGCAGTTTCAAACGAAACTCTAGATCTAATTGCTTTGTATGTTGCAATTGTTCCATTTCCAACAAAACTTCAGGGAATACATCAAAACGATTGTTGGTACAAATAAGTGTTTTTAGCTTTCTTAGATTCGCTAATTCTTTGGGTAAAGATTCTAAAGGATTAAATCCTATTTCTAAAAGGTTTAAGTTTTTTAAATTTGCTATTTCTGGTGGTAATGCTTGGATTGAATTTCCTTTTAAATTTAAAGTTTTAAGCTTCGGTAATTTTGTTAATACAATAGGAAATGTATGGAATTGATTATTGGCTAAATTTAGAACTTCCAAGTTTTGTAAAGCACTAAAACTATCTGGAAGTACTTCTAATTGATTATTAGAAAGGTCTAATTGCCTTACAAATTTTAATTCTGCAATGGTATCTTCTAGTACTTCTATTTTATTATAACTCAAATCTAATAACTCGTAGATCAACGAAGCTTGAATTAGAACATCATTAGGAATTGCGCTCAATCCTTGATTGGAATACAAGTAAGCAATGTCTTTATAAGAATATTCGTCTTGCATAATAGTCTAAAAGTAAAAGTAGTCACTAGAGATGATTAAAAATACCACTTTTTATGAGAACAATCATTTTAATTCGGCTACATTTATTTTATATTTGCTTAAACGCTTATCTTATATCCACTCTTAAAAAAACGATTTCATGAAAAACATTCTTGTTCCTACTGACTTTTCCGAAAATGCAGACAAAGCACTAGATTTTGCCTTAGCATTGGCCAAGAAATTTAATGCAAAACTACATTTAGTGCATACTTACAATACTAGTGTTCCTGCTGGACACTTGGGAAACATTAATCGTATTGTTAAAGAGGATCGAGAAAAAGAAATGAAGGCTTTTATAAAAGCAACCAAAGAAAGTATTTCTTTTGATTTGGAAATAACAGGTCGTTGTAGAAAAGGTTATCCTGTGGAGTTAATTAAAAATGAAGCAGAAAGAGTAGATGCAAATTTAATCGTAATGGGAACATTGGGTGCTTCCAATCTTGGTAAACAAATGATGGGAAGTACGACTAGCCAATTAATTAAAACAGCAGATACCCCTATTCTTGCCATTCCTAGAAGTGCCCACTATTCTGACATCAACAATGTTGTTGTAGCAGTAGATGCCTTGACCATGTCTGTTTTGGATACCTTAAATCCAATGATTAAGTTGGTGCAAAAAACTAGCTTAAATGTAGAATTGGTACATATTTCTAACCAACAAATACACACAGATATTGATCCAACAATTAAAGATTACCTAAATGATTTAGCCATTCCTTTCAATTATACCAAAGTACAATCTGACCAAATTATGGAAAGTATTCTGGAGTTTGCTCACGAAAAAGGGAACAGTGTTTTGTGTTTAGTTTCTAGAAAACGAGGTTGGTTCGAAAATTTGTTTCACAGTAGCGTCAGCCAACAGGTTGCTCTAAAATCTGATTTACCGCTATTAATTCTTCCTGATGTAACCGTTTAAATCTAGATTTTTTGCTTTATAATAATAGTACAAGGGATGATTTTCATGGAAAATCATCCCTTGTACTTTCTAGTCATTAGGGTTTATTATAAAACCTTAACATTTCAAGTCCTCAAACGTTAAGAACTGCTAAAGTTCTAACACGGAGGAACGATGTTGATTTATTTGTAGTTTGTATATTGATTTTGAGAAGGAGCGCAGGCTCTGGATTTAACCAAATGGTTAACAATTAAATACTAATTAAATTTGTTCATTATAACTAACAATCCCCAAATCGTTTTTTGTTAGTTATCCAAAACAACTCAAATTATGTCAACCAAGTATCAAAATTCTAATACACAAGCGTTTTCAACATTAGCATGGATCTCTTTTGGGATTTCTTTTATCGGAATGGTCGTTGGATTAATTTATTTACAAATGGATATTTACCAAAAAGCGTTTATTGGAATGACTTATCTATTTAGTATTTCTTCCTGTTTTGTCTTAGCAAAAGTAGTTCGAGACAAGCAAGAAGGGGAAGATTATGTCAAGAAAATTGAAAATGCCAAGACAGAGCAAATGTTAAGCAAATATATTGGCACAGAAGAAAGTTAAAAATTATAATCTGTATTATAAAACAACGCTTTTAGTTCAATTACTGAGAGCGTTGTTTGCTTTTTAAATCTTGCCCAAAGCCACTGCTATTTCTGTTGCTAATTGAGCATTATTATACACCAGCTCTATATTAGAAGCCAAGCTTTTGCCTTCTGTTAAGGCTTTTACTTTTGCCAATAAAAAAGGCGTGCTTTCTTTGCCTTTTATTCCTAACTGATTTGCCTCTCGAATAGCCAATGCTATATTCTGCATCATATAATCATAATCCAATTCTTTCTCTTTGGGAATTGGATTTGCAATCACAACACCTCCCTCTAAATTCATCGACCATTTTGCCTTTAAAAAGTTAGCAATTTCAGTAGGATTATCCAGTTGATAATCTACTCCAAAACCACTTTTTTGTGTATAAAAAGCAGGTAATTCCCTCGTTTGATAACCCAACACAGGTACACCATGCGTTTCCAAATATTCTAAGGTCAAACCTAAATCTAAAATCGCCTTAATTCCTGCGCAAACTACCGCAACATTTGTTTTAGCCAATTCTTGCAAATCTGCCGATACATCAAAAGAAGTTTCAGCACCTCGATGTACCCCACCAATTCCACCTGTAGCAAAAACTTTAATTCCTGCCATTTTTGCGGCAATCATCGTAGAAGCAACAGTAGTAGCACCGTCAATTCCTTGCGAAATCAAATAAGGAATATCCCTTCGACTTGCTTTTACAACAGCTTGCCCTTTTTGTCCTAGATGTTGAATTTCATTGATTGATAAGCCAACCTTAAATTTTCCATCTAGAATGGCAACTGTTGCAGGAATTGCACCATTCTCACGAACAATTTCTTCTACTTTCAAAGCCGTTTCCATATTTTGTGGAAATGGCATTCCATGTGAAATAATCGTAGACTCTAGTGCTACAACAGGCCGATTCTCTTGAATTGCAGTAGCTACTTCTTGACTAAGCTCTAAATACGTGTTCATTTTTTATCAAACTTTAATGCTTTTACACTCAACTAAAAAGGCAATGCTTCGCTATAGGCAGGTATTTTTGCTACAAACAAATCTTTGATTTCATCTAATAAATTGCTTTTATTTTGGTTCTCTATTATTCGACCATCAATTGCTACAATAGGTGTTAACTCTCCCATTGTTCCTGAGCAAAAGACTTCATCCGCACCATAAAATTCCGTTAAAGAAAGATTCCGTTCAACGATTGGAATACCTGCTTCTTTGGCAATTTCAATAATTAATCCCCTTGTAATTCCGTGCAAACAAGCATCTGCATGAGGCGTATAGAGTGTTCCGCTCTTGACCATAAAAATATTCGTTCCATTCAATTCAGCAACAAAGCCATAAGCATCCAACATCAAAGCCGCGTCTGCTCCAGCAATATTGGCTTGTATTTTTGCCAAAATATTATTCAATAAATTAGCATGATGAATTTTAGAATCTAAGTGACGAGGTGAATTACGTTGTATGTGTGCGGTGATAATTTTAATCCCATTTTTATTGTCATAAACCAGAGGCTTCCACTCTGCTAAAACAATTAAGCACGCACCATACTGGTTCAATCTAGGATCCATTCCAGAAGTAATTTTCTCTCCTCTAGTTAAGGTTAATCGAATGTGTACCTCATCCTTCATTCCGTTCGCTTCTAACGTATCAAAAATAGCCTTCTTAATTGCCGCTTTGCTAGGTATATCTGCAAAAGCTAATGTTCTGGCAGAGGTATATAAACGATCTAAGTGTCGGTCCAAACAAAAAATTCCCCCTTTATACACTCTCAATCCCTCCCAAACAGCATCCCCTCCTTGTACAGAGCTATCAAACACAGAAACCTTGGCAGCATCTCTTGGATACAAACCATCCTTTACGTAAACTTGAATGTTTTTATTCTTTGGATTAAGTTCTTGTAACATATCTTTTAGTTTTTAAATTTTTATTGCAGATGCATACATTTTATCATAATAAGGCTTCAACTCTTCGTACAACGGAACTAGATGCTTTGGCAAGGCTCTATCACTAGTTTTTTGTTTTTTGAACCCTGTTGTTTTATGTACATTGGCATACCAATTTTTTGCCCAAACACCATCCTCAAGTATAGGTCCTGCTTTCCAAGTTAACATTTCTATATAAAAAGGTATTCCGCAAGCAGCACAAAGTTTTTCTAAAGCCAATTTAGGCGCTTCCAACAAAATACTAGAATCCAGTACGATGGGTTTATTTCCTTTTTTTTGTAACTTTTGAAATAGCTCATACTGACGGATCGTTCCTATTTCTGAAGCCTTGGGAGCTTCTACTACTTGGGCATAAGATGCGATGATTTGTTTTGGATTTCGGATATATATAATATTAGTCAATTGCTCCAAAAACTCTTCCTCTATCTCTTTTATATGACTTGTCATATTTTTAATAAACAAAATAGGTTGGTCATAACTACCTAAAATCACCTCTTTTATAACTTCTTTGGGGTCTTGAGCTTGACTTTTTAAAATTTCCGCTTGTCCAGGATGATCCACATTTGTACAAGATAAATAATAAGCGTATAAAGGTTCGTCAACTACTTTTGTATCTACTCGCTGTGCAAATGAATACATCAGTGCCGTAGATAAGTTACGAGGGCTTGAGATTAAATTGATTCGTTTTATTGGAGGCATAGCTTTATCTTTTTGTTAACCAATCTTCTTTCCTTAATTCATAAATATGTTCCTCTTCTTCTCTTTGTATTAATTTGTATTGATACTCCATTTCTTGTTTCAAAATTTGAATGGAGCCAGTATTCCCTGCTCGAACATAAGCTCTTAAAACCTCTAAAGTTGTTTCCTCAAAACAATACTGAATTAAGCCACGAGCAATTTCTCGTCCATAACCTTTCCTCCAAAACTGTTCTCGCAATCGATAAGCAATTTCAATTTCTTTTTTTGAATTCTCATAAAAGCCACAAATACCTATGAATAAATTGCTATGCTGTTCTTTTACTGCCCAAATATTAAAATTAATCTTTGGGTTGTGATAATAGCCTATAAATCGGTTTAACTCTTTCTTACTCTCTTCTAGATTCATAGGAGGCTTTACAAATTGCATCACGTTTAAGTTACTCTGCATATCGTAAAACAACTCTAAATCATTGTTTTCCAAGTAACACACACACAGCCTTTCTGTTTTGAACAACTCCATAGCTAAAGTAACCTGTTTTATTTTTTAAGAACCTGTTGAATTTTATTAGAAAAAACTCAAATTAAAAATAAGCTTTTTTAGGGGTTCTATACTATAAAGTTCGACTCTAAATTAAAAACAAAAAGTAAACATTATATATTATGGGTTTCAACAGCGTCTTTTTTATATCCTTATTTATTCCTCAATTTTTAGTCATCTACTATTTTAACAAAAAAAACATACAAAACACAGGAATCAATAAAGGCTCATACAACACAGCCAATGCAATCCAAGGGCTTATTTTTGCCCTTTTCACAACAGTAATCAGTCCGATTATATTGTGTTCAGAGTATACTTTAGGAGGTGCTAATACCATCGCAACAGATGTTATTATGCATATAGCATTAAGCTTTTTTGTTTGCCATGTTATTTTCATAATAATCGCCCAAAATATCACTTCAGAAATCACGCATCATGTAATTTGCATAAGCGCATTGTTGTACTCCTTAAGCACGCAAACTTTTGGACAAGATTTATTGTTGACTATTTTCTTAGGAGAAATTACATTTACGCATTACGGGAAGATTATTGCCAAAAACATGAAGTGGATTACCTTAGAGAAACAATTAGACGACGCCTTTTTCTTTTTATTCTCTGTTATACGCTTATTCGTTTTCCCTATTTATCTATATGCCTTTACGATGCATTCGGAAGCATCACTTTTCCTTAAATTATTTGCTATTGCATTTGTAGTGTTAGGTGTTTATTACTGTGGAATAATTACTAACAACAGAAGTCAATCTCAACAAAAAAAAATGGCATTAGGCTAATTTAGTTAACCGTTTACTGAATTACTCAACAAATTATAAGCATAAATATTTACGTAAATCCGCTCTATCCCTATTTTTTATAGAAAAAACAAAACAAGTATTAGGTTTTGAGCTGTTCTGTACATTGCCCCCCAATAATAGACGACTTCTATCAAAAAACTAAATCCTCTTTAGATAAGTTATAGATTAGCTTTTGTTGTATGAATACTCGCTATTCTAACTTTTTAGTTTTATTTTTGTTCTATAGGTTGAGATATTTTCATGTGTTTTAACCTATTATTACCAAACAAAAATCAATTATGTTATGAGTAGTTCATCCATTTTGCGTTACAAAGCAGACTACCGAACTTTAGTATTTGTTACCCTTTATTATATCGTTGCTTATGGCGGTTTTTTTGTGTATTGGCAGTATCCTGAGTTTCGTACTTGGGGTATAGTAGCACCTTGGGTTATTCTAACTGCTTTTATGTCTTTCACTTCTGCAGTTATTGTACACAATACTATACACGCCCCTATGTTTCACAAAAAATCACACAACAAGTGGTTTCAATTTGTATTGAGTTTAGCTTATGGTTACTCTGTAAGTGCCTATGTTCCAGGACATAACTTTAGCCATCACAAAGAAACTCAATCTGCAAAGGACAATATGCGTACTTCAAAAGCGCGTTTTAAGTGGCATTTTCTCAATCAATTGCTCTTTTTCTTCATTGTAACACCAGATTTACTAAAAGCAGAAAAGAAGTTTGTTGCAAAAATGAAAAATGATAAACGAGAATGGTACAACCAATGGCTAGCAGAAATGGTTTTAGTCAATGTTGTTCGTATTGGTTTACTCTTTGTAAATCTACCTGCTGCTATTTTATTCATTTGGGGACCACATATTTATGCTGCGTGGGGAATTGTTGGAACCAACGTATGGCAACACGATGGTTGTGATGTAGAGGACAAATACAATCACTCTCGTAGTTTTCACGGTGGCTTACTGAATTTTTTCTTGTTTAACAATGGTTATCATGGAGCACATCACGATCGTCCATCTTTACACTGGAGTTTGTTACCCGCTTATCACGAAAAATATATTGCCCCATATATACACCCTAACTTAGATCAAGAAAGTATGATTAAATATTTAGTTACAGCATACATTTATCCTGGTAAACGCCTAAACTATGATGGTAGTCCTTATATTTTAGCACCTAAAGTAACTGATATTGACTGGGTAGCCGAACTAGGCGTTAATGACCAAGCTCATAAGTACGACTTTGGAGCCGAAGCTAGTTCTGTGGATGATATTTTGAGTACAACTGACATAAAAGAACCTAGCGAGGTACATTAATTTTGTTTTGTTAAGAAAAGGGCTTATGATTTCAATTGAAATCATAAGCCCTTTTCTTATTTATAACCAATTCAAAAAAAATTAGTACTCTGTAAATAATAGTTTGGTATTGGCTACACTGCTAACCCAAGTTATATTGGGTTTCATAGAACTGTGTAATTGTTTGTTTTTTTTACAAAAAAAATATAAAAAAGCATCTCATATCAATTTAATTATCAGACTTTTGGCTTATAAACACTAAAAATAAATTAAGCTAATCATCAAATTAATGGCAAAGAAAAAATGTTAAAATTATTTAGCCTTAATATTTTGGTCTTGAGTTTGATAATCTATTCTCAATAAGAGCGTATTTAAGTTCTATTTTTGATTCAACCAATACATTTCAAACATACTCTAAAGACGTTAAAATTTAAGATAAAATAGTGCCTTTTTTACTTTTTATATTTATGTTTGATATAGAATCATCAAAATTCCCCCTTCAATTGTTTCGATAAGCTAATCAGTGTGTTATTGAACAAAAGAGGTTTTGAAAAATTAAATTATTCATATGAGTACTTCTATTCTACACTATAAAACCGACACCCGAACACTTTCATTTATTTTTGCATATTACTTATTAGCCTATAGCGGATTTTTTGCTTTCAATTATTTCTATGAGACTGCTTTTTATACCCTATTAATTCCTTTGTCTATAGTAACTTGTGTACTTTGTTTTTGTACTGCTGTTATCATTCACAATACCATACATACCCCCATATTTGTTAAAAAAGAGCACAATAAAATCATGCAATATGTACTTAGTTTCTGTTATGGTTATTCTGTAAGTGCATTTGTTCCTGGACACAACTTTAGTCATCACAAGGAGTTAGAAAGCCCTAAAGATACCATGCGTACCTCTAAAGCACGTTTCAAATGGCATTTACTAAATCAACTCTTTTTCTTTTTTCTGATAACAAGAGGAGCTCTCAAATATGAATTCAAATGGGCAGGTAAAATGAAAACCGAAAAACCGAAATGGTATCGTCAGTGGTTATTAGAATCCATATCCGTTAATATCCTAAAAATTGCGCTGCTTTTTGTAAACTTACCTGCTGCCATTTTATTTATCTGGATTCCTCATTTTTATGCTTTGTGGGCGTTAATGGGCGTTAATTTATGGCAACACGACGGTTGTGATCCCAAACATAAGTACAATCACTCTCGTACATTTACAGGCAAAATAATGAATTGGTTTTGTTTTAACAACGGCTATCATGGTGCACACCATGATCGTCCAAGCTTACATTGGAGCTTGTTGCCAGAATACCATAATAGGATGATTGAGCCTCATCTTCATCCCAATTTGAGTGTTAAAAATATGCCTTTATACTTTTGGAAGACCTACATATACCCAGGGAAAAGAATAAACTATGACAACACACCATATGTATTAGCACCTAAAGTCCCAGACGAAGATTGGACAAAAGATATTTTCTTAAATAACAAATCACACAAATATGATTTTGGAGCAGAATCTGCTTCTGTTGATGCTATGTTAGACATGACACATATTGGAGAAGAGGGCGAAGAAAAAATTGAAAGTATGGTGTAATATTTAATACTTCGTGGGATTTTTTTTTTACCCAAAAACATAAAAAACATTTTATAGTAATTTGATTACCAACCATGTATTACCTTTAAGCATTTAAGTATATCTTACTAATAATCAAACTACTATAATTCCTCCACGAAGTAATGATATTCAACATTTTCAATTAAACGTACTGCTCTCGTTGCACAAAATAATGCTCCTTCGCATTATAAAACAAGTACAAATACTGCTCCTCTCCAATAAAGTCCATGACTCGTACTTGTCCAACAAACAACAAGGCATTTCCTTCTGCATCCTTTGGAGTAGCATCTTCTTGCGCCCACATAGGCGTTTTTCCAAAACGTTTAATTAAGAAATTAATGGGTTCATTTTTGGGCAGCAAGTTTTCTAAACCATTTTCTTGATAATCTTGAACAAAATATTGGTATTTAGCCGCTGCCTTTTGTTGATATTTTTGATATTGGTTAGAAAGTTCTAATAAATTCGTCCTAGCTTGAAGGCTATATTTTTTGTTGAGAACATCAAAACCTAAAGAATAATCACCACAATAAGGCGTATGGTATCTAGCGTACTGATTATTTTCCTCTGCCTCTCGATAAACGTACACAAAGTGTCCATAAAAATTCCAATCAGGATTGATTAGAGACATTTGAATAGAACAAAGTGGAAAAAACACCTTTTCATGTAAGGGACTCAATTCATGGAAAACCTCTTCTAAACTTGGAAAAAAAAGTATTTGAGTATCCTCTATCGCTATTCCGTCGTACCGAAATAGAAAGCCAGCTTCCTCATTGGGCTTTTTTTTCTTTTTAAACCACTTCATAGCATTAGAAGTTAACAACCTAATAATTCTCTTGCATTTTCCTTGGCAACTTCTGAGGGAGGGTTACCACTCAACATTTTGGCAATTTCTAAGATGCGTTCCTGTTGATTCAACTCGCTAACAAAAGTCGTTGTTTTATTTCCAGTTACCTTTTTGCGAACAAAATAATGCGTGTTCGCTTTTGCAGCAATTTGTGGTGAATGCGTAATCGAAATCACTTGATGCTCTGAAGATAAAGCTTGTAGAATAATCCCCATTTGCAGAGCTACTTCTCCAGAAACCCCCGAATCAATCTCATCAAAAATAAGCGTCGGCAAAGGAATTGCACTAGCCACTAATGACTTGATACAAAGTGCCAAACGAGACAATTCACCGCCAGAAGCAACACCTTTAATTTCCTCTAGACGACTTCCTTTATTGGCCGCAAACAAGAAACGCAACCGATCAATTCCTGAAGGCATAAATTCTTTTGTTTGGACAATTTCTACCTCCAAACGAGCGTATTGCATCGAAAGTTGCGATAAGCGTTTTTGAACCGATTTTTCAAATTTACTTCTTACTTTCTGGCGTTTTTCAGATAGCTTTTTGCCGATTTCCAACAACTGTTGTTCATGTTGGCGCACCTTAGTTTTTAATTGCTCAATGCGATCCGAAATATCTTCAAAACCACCTAGTTTTTCTGCTAATTCATCCCGAAGTGCTATTAACTCTTCATCGTTTTGAACATGGTATTTATTTATTAAATTAAACAAGACCGACAAACGTTCGTTCACTTCCATCAAACGCTCTCCATCATGCTCTGTTTCTTCTGCAATCACATGAAACTGATTTCCAATTTCTTCAATTTCCAGTAAAATAGAATCAAACTGCTCTAAGAGTTTTGGTAAATTAGGATGAAACTCAACCAAGGGAGCCGCTGCATTAGACAAATCTGTCAATTGGCTAGCAATTGAATTTTCATCTTCGTTGATATGTATAGCTGCACCACCCAAAACACGTTGAATTTCTTCTGCATTGTTCAAACGACCTTGCTCCATTTCCAACTCTTCCATTTCGCCCACCTGCAAGTCTGCCTCCGTCAACTCATTCAATTGATAAGTCAAAAAATCAGTCTCTTTATTAGCGTCTTGGCTTTGCTGAATCAATTTAGACAAAGAACGTTTCGTTTGTTCGTAGGCACTATATTCTGTTTGATATTTTGCTAATAATTTCTTATTATCAGCAATCGCATCTATCACCCTAACTTGAAAAATAGGATCATGAATATCCAAGGTATCAAACTGTTGATGCAAATCAATTAACTTATTACTCAACTCCTTCAGAACACCTAAGCGAACAGGCGTATCATTGACAAAAGCTCTAGATTTTCCAGAAGGTGTAATTTCTCGACGCAAAGAGGTTTCTGCTTCGTAGTCCAAATCATGCTGCTCAAAGAAAGCTTGCAAACCGTAAGGCGAAACATCAAAAATCCCCTCTACAATACACTTGCTATCTTGTTTATAAAGCACTTTGGTATCGGCACGCTTGCCCATAATAAGCCCCAAACCACCCAACATAATGGATTTTCCTGCGCCTGTTTCTCCTGTAATAATGGTTAGGTTATCAGAGAAATTAATAACTAATTCCTCGATGATAGCATAGTTCTGTATCGTTAATGTCTGAATCATTTCTTTTGAGTGTTTGTGCAAAACAATGACTGCCTATAATTTGTATGAAAATAGTACAAACTAATAACTGCAAAACAAAAATACAAAAATGTGCTACAAATGACACAAATTGTTTTAAAATATTTCTTTTAAGTCCGTTTATTTTTTGTTAAGGTATTTAATTTTTCATCCATTCGTACATTTACCCTGCATTAACTATTGATGTTCTATTGCTTCACAAACTGTTCACTTCCCACCAAAACGCCCTCCTGCCGAACCTCCAACACATACATCCCAACCACCAAATCCGACACAGGCACAATATATGTCTTGTCCGACTGGTCATAAGTCTCATAAGAACTCAAAACCCGCCCCTGTAGATCCACCACAGAAAAGGTCAAGTTCTCCTTCGTTTCTTTATTGTAATAATGCACATTCAAATAATCCACCGTAGGATTGGGATACAAAGACAAAGAAATAGACGCTCGCTGCTCTATCGGCAATATGCCAGTTGTAATATGACAACCAGGCACCAAACAACCTTCTTCATCTAACTTTATCAACCAACCTTGTTGAAAAATTATTGGATTGCTTGGCATCGTATCTACTCCATTCGCTTCGCCACAGATCAAAAATCCGCCATCGTGCGTGCGCTCTGCATCGTAGACCTTGTGGCTTGCATTTGCCGTGCTTAAATACTCGTAGTCTCTACTCCAGATGCTGTCCCCTTGGGGCGATAGTTTCACAATTCTACCATGTACTATATTATACGTTGGATTGGAAGGAGGATATAAACGGACTACTGTTCCAAAAGCAACCAAACTACTATCTTCTAATTCTATCACTTTCTGAAAATTGGCACTCGTCAAAGCATCAGAATGAAACTTGGTACCCCATAAAAAATTACGTCCACTATCTAGTTTATATACATAGGCTTCTTGGATGGGCACAGCATACGTTCCTGTTGGGTTTAACCGCTCACTACCATAAGCACTTGCCACCACTAAGCCTTTATCTTTGGACTGTATCAAGTCGTTCACGCCATGTATTTGTTCGTTGCTTGGACTTTCGTAAGTCCAGACTGTGTTCCCTAAACTGTCTATTTTTTCTAGTTTGCTGCGTATTTTATAATTTAACTGCGTGCCACTAATTAAATCATCTTGCATATAACCAATAATAATTCCTTTATCTTTTTTGCTTTCGTAAATACAACCTAAACGTTCAGCTGTTATAGTATCATTTCTATATATTTGCCACTCTATATTTTTATTTTTATCAATTTTTATAATATTCATCTCTCCCGATTCTTCTGGTTCACTAACTGTAACAACCATAATATAACTACTATCTTCTGTCGCAATTACATCATCTGGTCGAAAGAAATTTCCTATTATATAAGGGTTATAAAAATACTTTGACCACAAAGTGTCACCATTTACATCATATTTTAAAACCCCACCTCTAAATGCTGTTGTGTCTATACTATACATTGATACTATCAAACTTCCATCATAATCTGTTCTCAAAGAAGGGTTCCAGCTCTCTATGTTTTCATATATTTTGTATAGTGATAAATTGCCTGTAGTATCATATTTAGTAAATAAAGCTCCTAAATTACAACTTAAACTATCTCTTGCTATCCCTGTAACATAATAACAGGAATCCGTCACTTCCAAACTTGTCAAAATAGTATTTCCACAACCTAATTGAACTCGTTTATTAAACGTAGTAATTTGAGCTATACTATTATTATAATACAAGAAGCAGCAAAGTATAATATAAATAACTCTCATAAGAAAAAGATAAAAGCCTATTCCCACACCAAGCAGAAATAGGCTATATTTTATAAATTATTTTTGTATAACAATCTTAAAGGTTTTTGCGTCCTGTCCTTCCGAGAACAAGGTCGCAAAATAAATTCCTGACGCCCAATCTTTTGTATTTAACGTCAGCTGTCCAGAATTGTTTTGTAATTCTACTTGAGCGATGGTAGCTCCTGTAGTAGAAATCACAACCAAATGTCCTGTTTTAAGGTCTTCTGCCAACTCATAATACAAATCGACCCAATTAATCGCAGGATTTGGTGCGCCCATTAAGATAGGTTCTTTTGCAGCAATGGCAGGACTACTGCCTGTTGCAGGTACAAATTTGCCTTCTATAGGGTTCAAATCGGGTAAACTTGGATAATAAAGTGTTCCTTTAAAATAGAAGAACTTTAAAATATCCGAAGCTAAAACTGCTGCAAAGCCCCATTTCGCATTAGCAATTACTTCCAAAGCATTCACTTCTGCTTTCTCCAAGTTCGCTTCCATGCGTCCATCCTTGATTACTGCTTCACAAATTGCTCACTTCCAATTACTACCCCCTCCTGCCGAACCTCCAACACATACATACCTACCACCAAATCCGACACAGGCACAATATACGTCTTGTCAGACTGATCGTAAGTTTCATAAGTACTCAACACACGCCCCTGTAGATCCACCACAGAAAAAGTTAAGTGCTCCTTCGTTTCTTTATTATAATAATGCACATTCAAATAATCCACCGTAGGATTGGGATACAAAGACAAAGAAATCGAAGCTCGCTGCTCTATTGGCAACACACTCGTTACAATATGACAACCAGGCACCAAACAACCTTCTTCATCTAACTTTATCAACCATCCTTGCTGAAAAATTACTGGATTACTTGGCATCGTATCTACTCCATTCGCTTCCCCACAGATCAAAAATCCGCCATCGTGCGTGCGCTCTGCATCGTAGACCGTGTGCCTTGCACCTCCTGTACTTAAATACTCATAGTCTCTACTCCAGATACTGTCGCCTTGAGGCGATAGTTTGATTATACGACCATGTTCTATAAAATTACCTAAGTTGGAATGCCAACGATTATAGGAACCAAAAGCGACTAAAGTACTATCTTCTAGTTCTATTACTTTCTGAAAACTTGATGCATCATAAATGGGAGAACGAAAACGTGTTCCCCACAAAAAGTTTTGAGCACTATCTAATTTGTACACATAGCCGTCATGTAAAAAAGTAGCAAAGGTTCCTGTTGCATTTAAGCGTTCATAGCCCCAAGCACTTGCGATTACCAGTCCTCCATCTTTCGATGGAATCAAGTCATTCACACCATGTATTTGTTGGTTGCTTGGGCTTTGATACGTCCAAACTGTATTTCCTAAGCTGTCTATTTTTTCTAACTTGCTGCGTATTTTATAATTTAATTGTGTACCACTAATTAAATCATCTTGCATATAACCGATAATAACCCCTCTATCTTTTTTATCTTCATAAACACAAGCTATACGTTCAGCAGTTATAGTATCATTCCTAGATATTTGCCACTCTATATTTCTATTCTTATCAATTTTTATAATATTCAACTCTCCCGATTCTGCGGGTTCACTAACTGTAACAACTACGATATAACCACTATCTTTTGTCACAATTACATCATCTGGCCGAAAGAAATCTCCTATTACATAAGGATTATAAAAATACTTTGACCACAAAGTGTCGCCATTTACATCATACTTTAATACCCCTCCTCTAAATACTGCATCTGCATTGTACATTGACACAATCAAACTTCCATCATAATCTGTTCTTAAAGAGGGAACCCAACACTCCATATTTTCGTATATTTTATGCAGTGATAAATTTCCTATTGTATCATATTTCATAAACAAGGCTCCTAAATTACAATTCAAACTATCTCTTGCTATTCCTGTAACATAATAGCAAGAATCAGTTACTTCTAAGCTTGTCAAAATAACATTCCCACAACCTAATTGCACTCGTTTATTAAACGTAGTAATTTGAGCTATACTATTATAATATAAAAAACAACAAAAAATAAGGTATATAATTTTCATAAGAAAAAGATAAAAGCCTACTTCTACACTTGGCAGAAATAGGCTATATTCTATAAATTATTTTTGTATAACAATTTTAAAGACTTTTGCTTCTTGCCCTTCTGAGAACAAAGTCTCAAAATAGATACCTGATACCCAATCTTTTGTATTTAACGTGAGTTGTCCTGAATTGTTTCGTAATTCTACTTGAGCAATCGTAGCTCCTGTGGTAGAAGTAACGATTAAATGCCCTATTTTAAGGTCTTCTGGCAATTCATAATATAAATCTACCCAATTAATCGCAGGGTTTGGGGCACCCATTAAGACCGATTCCTTACTAAAAATAGCCGAACTATTGCTCGATGGTTGAGCATAACGACCCTCTATTGGGTTTAAATTAGGTAATGTTGGATAATATAGAGTTCCTTTAAAATAAAAGAACTTCAAAATATCAGAAGCTAAAACTGCTGCAAAGCCCCATTTCGCATTAGCAATGACTTCCAAAGCATCTACTTCCCTTTTCTCCAAGTTCGCTTCCATGCGTCCATCCTTGATTACTGCTTCACAAATTGCTCACTTCCAATTACTACCCCCTC
>ENA-ORXM01000748-ORXM01000748.1-marine-metagenome-genome-assembly--contig:-NODE-748-length-51676-cov-5.743425_pt1 | contig 51676 bp, 43 predicted proteins | sample MGYA00237867_ERZ511480 | MGnify/ENA primary metagenome ERZ511480 (study PRJEB26309, sample SAMN06266103) | marine metagenome | isolation source: Algal blade | place: United Kingdom:Sidmouth, United...
CTTGATACTTTAAAAAACCAATATTTGTTAAAAGGAGCATTGTCGAAAATCCAAAATAGAGTAGACAAAAATTAAAGTTTAAATTTTCAATTAAAAGGCACCGAGGTGTTAATACTGTCGTTTGCAAAGTATCTGCACTTTAATATATTGTTGGCACCAAGACTACCATGGAAACTAATTGTTTAAAGTTTTTACTTCGCTTAATGTTACCTACTTCAACTAAAAAACAAATTGCTGTCAATGGTCCAACGCTAGGGACAGATTGTAATAGTGCGTAATCTTCCTTGTGATTTATCCGTGAGAAGACCAAGTAATAACCTTTCAATCAAGTATTCTTGACCAACGATTATTTTTTTGGTCAAATTTTTAATTTGATAAACAAATTCGCTATTAGAAAAAATTGTTGGTTTATCAATTCTGAATCTACAGCAGAATTCAAAGTTTAAATTTTCTTTTAAATCGCACCAAGGGACCTTCTGCAGTGACATAGACCACATCACCATTTTTAGGATCGATCAATATCTTCCCTATGTGGTCTGATTTTTTCAATCCCATGTGTTGCCAACTGGCCCCACCATATTTACTTTTATAAATGCCAACTCCCCATCCCACATAACGACCACTTACATTCTAACCTGTACCGACCCATACCACTTCAGGGTTATTCGCATCCAATGCGACGGTACCGATCGAGTAGGAGGCTTGATCATCAAAAACAGGATGCCAGGTGATGCCACTATTGATTGTTTTCCATAGTCCTCCTGATCCCACCGCGACATACCAAGTGCTGGGCTGCGCGGGGTGTATGGCAATGTCGGCAAACCTACCGCCCATGACTGCAGGACCGATGCCTCTTAAGTGAAGTCCTTTGGCGACATGACTTGCGACCCCATTGGTTTTTGATTGAGCAGAAAGGGAATAGCCAAACTATAATAAGAACATAAAAAAGATAAGTTGGATATATATTTTTATTTTTTGCATTACAGTCTGATTTTTAATGTAAGAATGATTAGATCGCGCTACCAGGGAGTCACGTAAAATTTTGAACCTTGCGATTGCGGTGATCTAGATTTAAAATTTCTTAAAATTTTATATCTGAAGATTAAGATTAAGATTAAGATAAAGAGAAAGTTTTCAATTTTGGCAAAAAATCTTATTTAGAGCTAAAGTTCTTTTATGGTATTGCAGCTTTTAGAAAGGAGGGATTGTTTTGTGTAATAATATGTGTGACGCTCAAGGCGAATGGAAGTTTATTGAACAAATCTTTGCAATTAATTATTAATTTCAAGTAGGAATAATCATTATGAGTTACGGTACTTAAGTTTAACTCGAATGTATGCGTGTTTAGATAAAGAATATTCTCATTTGTTGGTAATAATCAAAAAGAAATATGGAAAGGATTTGCACATTGATTTTATTATGTTTTTGTAGTTCGATATTTGCGCAAGCAACAAATGTAAAAAGCAAAACAACTAATTACAGCTTGGTTTCTGAAGAAAATAATAAGTACGAAATAGTAGTAACTATTCCACCTTATTATGATGATTCAAAGAATTACAAAACCTTATATTATTTAGATGGGTGGTGGCTAGAGGATGTTGTCAAAGGAGACTATATTATTTTAAACAGAGCTGGTGATGTGGAGGATATCATTTTAGTGGGGATATCAGTGAATGGTTCTTATGAAGAATTCACCAGACAAAGAACAAGAGACTATACACCAACGCCATACGATATGAATCTCCCTTTTTTTCTAACGGTAGAATCTGGAAGCTTTATGATTGACTCTACTAATTCTGGAGAGGCTGATGCTTTTAAATTATTTTTAAGCGATAAAGTATTTCCTTTTGTTTCAACAAAGTATGCTGTTGACAAGGAAGATCGAGGCTTTATAGGGCATTCTTTTGGAGGATTGTTTGGCATATATGATGCTATGGATAAGGCACCGTTATTTAGTAAATATATCATAATCTCTCCTGCATTATGGTGGAACAAGTCGCTGATACTTTATGAAAAAATAGAATCAAAACTTAAGAACAATAATACAAAAGCGAACATGTTTATATGTTATGGAAAATCTGAATCTATCTCAATCGTAATGACAACAAATCGGCTTTTTGAATATTTTAAAAAGCATAAGCTGGATGAAGTGTATAAACTAAAGGTATATGAAGACGAAAATCATACTTCAATTTTACCTAAATCTATTTATGATGGTATCGAATATTTTTATAAAAAATAGGACTATCAATACGATCTTCATCCAATAGCTAAAAAAATAATTAATGAAGAACTTCCAAATTTTAATTTTTGTAATATTAAGCACGCTGAATTTATTTGCCTAAAAAAAACCTATTGAAAAGGCTCAATCTTTTGTAGAAGAGGGCAAGGTGCTTTACAAATCATAAATGGCTTCATGGTATGGGTCAGATTTATTTTTAGAGCAGTATGAAAACAAGGAAAATATTGGAGGAATGGAAAACGCATAATGTAGTATCAAAGGAATACTTATATATGTGGAACTGTGAAACCAATAGTCTCGTCGTAATTCCGATGGAGTCCCTTAAAGAAATAAACAGTGATCAAAATAAGCAAAAGAAAAAGAAGCGTAGAAAAGAGAAGGAGTAGAAATAGTGTAGATGAATGGGACTTTACAATCTGAAGGCATATGTTTTCAGTTGGATTTTCCTCCAACATTCTCCGATAACAAAACGAAAAAAATTAAATGATAATTAAAAAGCCCAATTCAATTTTATCTTTCATGTGTAGTTTTTTCAGTTTAGCAATAGTTTTGGACTATATGCTGTGGCCGAGAACAATTAATGCAAGCGAAACAATTCAACAGGGTATTCAAATAAAATTATTGGTTGGGGTAGTGGTATTACTCTTGTCAATTTCTCTAAGAAAAAAAGCTAAGAAATTCGAAAAGCCAAACGGCTGGATAAAAATATCAGGTGTAATTATTGCTACAGTCGCTTTACTATTTGCAGCGTCACTTGTTATTTATACTTATACTGCATTGACACAATAAAAAAGCAAGCGCTAAAGTTATTGAAATCTAGGAACAAGGAAGCCTTTACATAGCAGCCAAAAAAGCATTTAACATATAGCTAAACCGTTAGTATCAAAACAAAGCTAAAATGAGACAGATAATATTAATAGTTCTACTTTGTTATTCCAGTATGTTGTTTAGTCAAGATTGGAGATATGATCTTTTTATTCCTAAGTATGAACAAGAAATACTTTCGGAATCAAATTTAGAGAAGGAACGCGAAACTAGAATATTAAGAGATTTGTCCTACATAGGATCATACCAACAATTATATGAAAGAGATGTTTATTTGGATCCTGAATTGGAAAAAACACTTAAGAAGCATTTGGATAATTATTCAATTAAAGATGCTAAACCTTATATCTTATCAAGGACAAAAAATGAGCAAATCGTAATAATCAATGAATCTCATCATCGACCAGAGCACCGAAAATTCACAAGTGATCTTCTAGCTCAACTCTACGATCAAGGTTATAGATACTTGGCATTGGAGGCTATTTTTTCTAATCAACATTCAGAGCTGACGCACTATCCTGAAAACAAATATAATTTAGGAGATACGACAATACTAACAAGAGGGTATCCTTTGATGAAACCTTGTTCTGGGACCTAGTTAAAGAACCCGCATTTGGTAACCTCATTCGGAATGCTATTCAGCTAGGGTATACAATTATAGGTTACGAACATAATAGAAAGTCAAGAGAATTAAATCAAGCTAAAAATATTGCAAAAATTATAGAATCAGATTCTGAAGCAAAGATTGTTATTCATTGCGGGTATGGTCATCTAATTGAGTCCCCAAGAATGGGGAAAGATGGAAAATTGGATACACTCATGGCGGGGTATCTCAAAGAATTTACAGGGATTAATCCGTTTACAATAGATCAAACTGCTTATTATAATCTAGAAGGTATAAATAAATATATAAGCCATAGGACGAACAGTCTTTCTCCCCAGTTTTTCTCAAAAGACGATAAAGTCTTTAAGTCGCTTAATGAGGCCAAACAGGAATATTGGGACTTAACAATATTTTATCCTCACTATGAATTTACAGATGGACGACCAGCTTGGTTGTCTTCTGATCGCACGCTTAATACTTTTGCTTTTAACACAAATGATGTGTGTATTGATTTTCCCATAAGAATAAAATTATTAGAAATTAATGATCGATGGGATGCTGTCCCTGTTGATATTGTTGAATTAGAAAAACCTATGGCTAACTGTAATTTATATGGTTACAATGAACTTGGAAAAGTAGTTGTAGAAAATATAAAAGGTGATAGACAAATAATAAAAGTAGAAAGTAGTGCAGCTGGTACTAAGAATTAGGTAACTTAACATTTTTGTTCGCCTTAAACATCATTGTGGATTGCATGAAAATCCTTTAAATAATAGATTAGAACAAAATCATGAAAACAAGCATATTGTTAAGTGTATTTTAAAGTTTGGCATATAGCTCACTGATAGCTCAAACAGTTTTAGAAGCTGATGGGACAGGCGATACTTATAAATTGATAAATTCTATTTTAGCCCCAGGGTATAATGTAGTTGAAGTACCAGACTGTAATCATCAGAATTTCGGTAGACATAGTGATGAAATATTTGATGCAGCCTTGAATAAAAATGTTTTTGTTTTCCATTTACATACATTAACAGATAACGATAGGTGTCAAAATTTTGACAGGCAACGCATTGAAATAAAAACATATGATAAATCACCTGATAGTCTTATGGGTGTTTTATACGAAGGAATCGAGTATAAAAGGAAGTCCAAATAAATTAGAACTGCGTTATGCAGCAAATCTTAATCAATCAACAATCAGTCAAACGAACCTATCTCCATTGTTGGTTAAATGGATTGAAGCAAAAGAAAAGGTTTTGTATGATGGAGTAGATTTAGGTAAATATGAAATCCTTCATTCTGATGTCGACGACGGCGATACACTATTTTACTATATCAATAATTCAATGAGAACCTGGAAGTCAGATGCTGCTTTCATAAGACCCAAATGGGGGATTTATAAAAGCCTAAACGATTCAATTAATTTGAGAGATGAACAATTTTTTGTTTGCTGATTTTTCAATAGAAGAATTAAAAAACATTATTTCAAAAGCGGATGATTCAATAGGAGAAAAAGATGTATTGCTTTATCCAAATCCAGTTGCCGATAAGTTTATGGTTTCTTCTAAAGTTCAGGATAAATATCAATATGTTTATATCTATAATTATAAGGTACAGATGGTTTTGAAAGAGAACTTAGAATCTAATATTATCTCAACGGCTCAATTGAACTAAGGATTATATATTGTACAGTTTGGATCAAACAACAAAAGATCGAAACCCATAAAATTGATTTTGCAAAGATTATAACTTTGACAATAGGTATCAGAAAAGTAGAGGTTTATGGGTGTTAATTCTATACCACAAGATATCACATTAAAAATGTAAGCGATTTGAGTTCATTGGACTGTTACGTGCAAGAGTAAATAAAACTTTTAGAAATTAAATAATTAGGTAAAAATTATATTTAAACAAAAATTAATGCAGAACTATTTCATGCTATTTATAATTCTACTCTTACTAACAAAATGCAATTCAAAAAATAAACCAACAATAATTGGCTCCTGGGAGTTGATTGAAATCCAAGCTTCTAAAAGAGCATATATAAATCATTTTATTTGGCTATTGAAAAAAAATCTAAATATAAATTTGAAGAAGAAAATAGTCAATTAAAAATTGCACTTTTTAATAATGGAAAAATAAACGAAGTGATTGATTGCCAGTACGAAGTCTTAAATGATACGTTGAAAATACTTGAGAAATTTGACAACGGTAAAATAAATATTGAAGTCTATCGAATACAAGAGCTTGATCTCAATAAACTAAAGCTTTTTGAACTTTCAACTCAAGATGTAATAATTTTTAATCGAAAAGAGGATTGACGTTTTTCTCTAAATAAACAATTGGTTAAATTTTGTCTTTTCTCATTACAGGTGATTCTTGGTAAGAAAGCAGAAATAATAAAACAGAAATTGCTTATGAAAGATGCTCTGAAAATAATACCACCTAGATGAAGATAATCTTTTGTTAATAACATTAGTCGCGGCGGATACAAGTATAAAGCACATGGCTAAGAAAATTGGGGGTTATTATTTTGCAACAGATGTCTCATTAAAAGTGTAGCTGATTTGAGTTAACATTATTATTTTATTACATAATTACTCTTTTGGGCTGTTATATGTGTAACTTTAGAAGAGTATTTTGAAGTAATCTGGATTGCCAGATATTAAATGAATATATCTTATTCTTTCCGTTGAGCCCATTTGTATAATTACATAATAATTCAAAACGCTTAACAAAGTCACTTATATATGTGCGTGTTTAGAGTAGATGCAGCTTTTTAAAGTCTCATCAAATAAATTATTGTGGGCATTAACATTCTTTAATTTGCGTGATTTTGATATACAAGCCATTCCTGTTACTCTTTTTTATCTTTCTTACGTCAGTCGTAACGTTAGGAGCTCAGGATTTGGTACTGCTCTCACAAGCAGATGTAGATGCAGTAGACCCTTCAATCTCGTCTGTCAATGGCAATCTGATTATTGGACCTTCTATTAGCAATCTAGAAATAATCGACTTATCTAGCCTTACCCATATCATAGCAATAAGCGGTGAAATCAATATTGCAGGTAATCCTCTTTTGGCGAGCTTAGATGGCTTAGGAAATATCACTACATGTAATGAACTAACAATAATATCTAATATCTCATTAGTAAGCCTTGATGGCCTAAATTTAGATGAGATTGATGTGATTTATATTACAGGCAATGACCGCCTGCAGAACATTGACGCCTTAGCAAGTATTCAACAAGTGGGTTTTCTTAATATAACCAATAATGATGCTATAAGAAATATTGATGGCTTTAGAAACATAACTGAAGTCGGTAGCTCATTGATAATTTCCAACAACTCTAGCCTTACTGATATCCAAGGTATAAATAACATCCGCGATGTGCCAGGAACTATAAGATGTACAAGTAATGACCTTTTAGAAAATTGTTGTCCATTGGCTGAACTAATAGAAAGAAGCAACCCCATTGGGATTAATATAAATAACCCAAAAGCTCCTTGCGCCAATCAATTAGCCATCTCAAATGACTGTATTTTTAAGGCTGTACTATCAGTTAATAATCCTTGTATAAATGAAAGCAATGGTTCTTTGTTTGTTCAAGTTTTAAATGCCGAAATATTTCCTCTCACTTATTCTTGGACCAATAAAGAAGACGGTAGTATACAAGTTGGCGAAACAACTACCGACAATTTTAGTTTTGAAAATCTCTCTCAAGGTTGTTATTCACTAACGATTACGTCAGCTTCAATGGATACCATTATAGAAGATAATATTAATCTTGTAAGTGAAGATGGAGAAATCTTTGAAATCATTGCCGTAGAAACAATCAATGGTTCTAATGGCCTGCCTAACGGTAGCATCAGTTTTATTGCTGCAGGTAATAATTTTCCCTTTACTGTAGAATGGGGAGGTACTGCTAGCGGTGTTATAACTGAAATAAAGATAGATACCATTACTATAGGCAACCTTGAGGCAGGAGAGTACGATATTCTGATATCTAATAACCTCAATAGTACAAAGACTATTTCTATAACTTTACTCGATGATGAAGTGCCAATAATTCCATGTGCTCAAGCCATGGACATTGTTATTCTTAACGATGTATCAAATTCTGTAGATGAGGTGGAATATCTTGAATCTAAGGAGTTTTTTGTAGATTTTATGAATGAGATCAATATAGGTGCAGGCGCTGAAGAGAGTAGGGTAGCATTAGTAGAGTGGAGCAGTACAAGTACGACTATCATTCCTATGACAAATAATATCAATCAAATCAATCAATATGCATCAACCGCTAGGAGCTTGTCTGATAGAACAAATCCTTTTCAAGCTTTCCAATTTGCTGAGGCCATCCTTAGTACAGAATTACGACCCGATGCTGTTCCAGTGATAGTCTTATCTAGTGATGGTAGTCTTGATGAATTTCCTCCTGCTATGGTTTCTTACGTAGATGAGTTAAGGGCTAAAGGATATTACATCGTAACTATTGCATTTGATAGTGCATTTCGCAATATGATTACAAGAGAACTTCTTCAGGAGCTATCTACCAATGACTTTTTAGCGCCAGGGGCATCTGCTTATTCATTATTAGATGAAAATCTAGCTGAACAAATTGTTAATGTCTTTCTCTGTCCCATAGACCCTGGAGATTACAATCGAGCTTATTTCTATAGAGATGGGATTATCAACGTAATAGATATTGTTCCTAATGGAAATTGCCCGCAAGTAGATGATGTAGATATTACTTTTGTATTAGAAGCATCTTTAGATTTGGCCTTGCCAGCAGGTATACCCGTATCGTTTTATTTAAACGATCCAAACTTTAGTGCGGCGAGTCATCTATTTTCTTGGCAATTGCCATGTGCTTTAGGAGCCGGCGAGTTAGACACCTTTACTGTTACAATTCCTGTATCCGGGCCAGGAAATCTCTATGCTGTTCTCAACGATGATGGCTCTGTAGCGCCACCTATACAGTTACCAGTGACAGATATTGAGGAGATTGCATATTCTAATAACATAGATAATATAAGTTTCTGTGTGGATCGTGCTACCATCCAAGCGAAAAAATCGACCTCAACGCCTAACCCAGTATGTGGTAATCAGGTAATTTATAATATAGATATCTGCAACCTTAGTGATGTAGATGCAAATGATATAATAGTAGAGGACGTAGCTCCACAAGGTTTTGTAGCTGTCGGAGAAATTGTCATAACCAATGGTTGTGGATCTATATCTAATGGCACTTATAATATTGATGCAAATTGTTGTATTTCTATAACGATAACTTATAATGCGGAAGATGCAGCATTGGGGACCTATGATAATCAAGATGCCGTCATCTCTGGCCCATCTAATCAGACTTACATTATTTATGACGGTAGTACAAGTGATGCAGAAGATGTCATTATTGACGGAACTATAGATTGCCCCTCCACCAATATATCTTTTAATAAATCTGTAAATAGATTAGAATCTTGTGATGAAAGATTTATCACTTACACCTTTGAAATAGCAAATGAAACAGTAGTGCCTCTAAGCGGTCTTGTCTTTACTGACACTTTGCCCGCTCCCTCTTTTTGGATATATGAACCCTATCTTATAGAAGATATGCAAATTGGGAATTTTGAAATTACAGAAAATGTTATCAGAGTCGATATTAATAAGCTTCAAGCATTAACGACAGGTCGTTTCAGATTGGATGTACAGTTAGCTGATTGGGATAGTGACGGCACTCTAACCAACGTGGCTTATCTTTCTAATATACCTGATTTTGATTCATTGGATTACCAAGTTCTAAATTCCTCTGCTGTAACTGAGATTATTGCTTCCCCAGAATTAATTCTGCCTGATACTATTTTTGTAGATCCTTCAGTAGGGTCTGTATTTTTAGAATTAGATAATGATGCTGTAACTGAAATTCTATGGAGTACAAAAGGCGATGGACAATTTTCTGATTATAACTCTAGTAATCCTGAATATATAATAGGTGTGCAAGATAGCATAGATGGTGGTGTATTACTCAGTGTTGGCGTCACTATAGATTGCCATGAAGTCAATGCGCTTGTGTATATAAAAATACAAGATTGTTCCCCAGTTGTGATTATAGATTTGGATGATTGTGATAATAACGGTACGAATACAGATGTAAATGATGATTTTGTAAGCGCTACTATATCTGTAACAAATACAAGTCAGGGAGAGCAATGGATTATGGCTAATGATACTATTGAGTTGGGTCCTTATAATTATGACGATAATATCACTATAGATATTCCTGCAAACGGTGAAGAGAATACATATACGATCTCTGATGTAGATTATAGTAGCTGTAGTACTACGATAACCATTACTCAAGACCCATGTTCTGATGGTTGTGTGATCAGTTTAGATGATTTTGTTGTGAATGTTTGCACAGATAATGGAACTTCATTATACACGCCTGATGATATTTACAAGATAAGCTTTAATGTGTCAGGCTTTAACGTATCTAACGATAGTCTATATACGCTGGATTATCATAATGGAAGCATGGACTACGCGTATAATGAAGATCACACACTAGATCTTCCAGCTAATGGAGAAGAAGTTATACTGACTTTCACTGACAAAAATGATCCTGACTGTACAATAGAACATATTTTTACAGCACCAGAAAACTGCTCTTTTCCCTGTTTAGTATCTATAGAGAAATTAGAGCAAGGGGATTGTTATAACGGAGGTACGCCAGCAGATACTTCAGATGATACTTACGATTTGATTTTTGTATTGGTTGGCGACAGTATAGGCGTTTCTGGCGACTATACTCTCAGCTCTGATCCTACATTAGAATATACTTATGGTATAGAATACGGTATAACCTTAAAGGCTAATGGAGAAGATATTAATCTCATTTTTGAGGATAAAAATAATCCCTCATGTAAAATAGATACTGCGATTACAAATGTTGTTGCTTGTTCGAATTCATGTTTATTAAGTATAAACACATGGAACATCAGTCAGTGTGATGATAATGACACGCCAGATGATAGCAGTGATGATGAGTACGCCTTAACGATTCAGGTTTCCAATATCAATATAAATCTTTCTTCGAGCTATAGGGTAATGATCGATGACATTTCTTATGGATCATATAACTATGATGCTTTGGTCGAATTAGTTCTCACTGCCGATAGTAAAGAGCATACGCTATTAGTTGTAGATGAAGAAAACATGCAATGTATTTATCAAGAAGTTTTTAGATTAGACCATTGCTCGTTTGAGAAAGGCCCCTCACTATATTTTCCAAATGTTTTTAATATCAATTCTACTTCGGGCAACGCTGCTTGGGAAGTCATCAATACCAGCGATCGCATTAATATGTTATCATGTAGTATCTATGATCGATGGGGATCCATCGTATATAATTCTGGACCCACAGATATTGTAAGTTGGGATGGTAGATTGAATGGAGCAAAACTTCCATTGGGTGTCTATTGCTATAAAATATCTTATGTTATAGATGATATGGATTACCAAGACTTTGGGATAATTACGCTAATAAGATAAATGAGTTGATCATTGTGAATTATAAGCCTAATAAGTAATTGGCTATGTATTGCTTAGCAAGATAAAGCCAGAATTATTCCAATAGCTGCATTGTAAATAGCCAAATTCTCTCCCGTTTTCATGTCACCGAAAGAATATTTAGGATCTATTATTTCTCCTGCACCATTATTTAAAGGAGATGTACTATTTTGTATCAGACTTGATAAAGACAGACTTCCCGCAATTTTTTATAAATCTTCCAAGCGACGGACTTCGTAAAAGCCTTCTTCTTTTAGTTGGTATTTCTTTTTAAGATTATCCCTCTCTTTCAAGCTCGCCATTATGTGTAGTGTCGCTAGAATCACAAAAACCACCAATCAGAATAATCCAATTGATGCGGTGCTTCTCGTATTGTAGAGGTCCTGTTGCAACATGCCTGATGATCGAGGCATAAGCGACATAGACCAACATATGCATGGCTTTCCAAAATTTAGACGAAAGGTTTTTTAATCTCACTCCTTTGAAGTAAAAGAAAATTGAGAATATAATCCCAACTAAAAATATGCCTAATGTTATATTGATAATTACTTGAATATAGTTTACATTTTAGGATAGATAAATTTCAATTAATAAATTAATATTTTGCTTTTAGTTATGGTTTATGCATAAGGTTGCCCAAATAATTTGCCGCGCCACTGATGCTTATTTTCATTTTTGGGATAAAATGAACAGCCTACTTTGTCCAAACACTTGATGGCTAGAAAAGAGATATTGTTAGTTTCATTACACTAGAAAAGAGTGGAATAATTTTGTAAATTTTCATGAATATAAATTTAAAATATTTGAGAACGGGATATTTTTCTCAATTGAAATAAATGTCAAATATTCAAATTTCATGCATTGCTTATCGAACGGCTTTTGAAAAAAAAATAGATTTTGAACCGCATTTTATTCTATCTTTTAAAAGACATTTGATTCTAATTAGATTAAAGAATTGTATGGAAAAGTATACAGGAATAGGGTTCGGTTTATACAATATTGAGAAGCGTTATGATATCTGTTTAAGCTTTATAATGTCGACCACATGTCATTGTACGAATGTAACGATTGTAAAGAAAAGCGAATAAAATAAATTTTATAATCCATAATACAATTTTCGTTGGTGAAAATGAACTTAGAAGACAGATAAAAAATATTATATTAGATTTGGCAAATTCCCAATGCAAAGTTTTTACCAAATAAAATCTATAAAATAATGTTTTTTCAAGATCAAAATAATCAAGACAATCAATCTCAAGATGTTTCTCAACAGGTTGATGTTGACACGGGAATGATATTCGAGAAGTTGGATAGTTGGGTGGATGGATTTATACGTTTGCTACCAAATATGGGTATAGCTATAGTGCTCATTATAATTGCATTTATTGTAGGTAAATTTGTTGGAAAATTAGTTGAGAAAGGCGCGGCAAAAAGAGACCGGGCAAACTTGGGTTCGATGTTGGGAGGTTTTGCCAGATATGCAATTATCATTACAGGCGTGGTGCTTGGAATGACTGTAGTGGTTCCGAGTTTAAATCCTGGAGATTTAATAGCTGGGCTCGGTGTCTCATCTGTGGCTATTGGTTTTGCTTTCAAAGATATTTTGCAAAACTGGTTGGCAGGACTGCTTATACTATTACGTCAGCCTTTTGAGGTCAAAGATCAAATAGAAGTGGATGGATTCGAAGGGACAGTAGAAAAAATTGAAACCAGAGCGACTATCATACGAACCTACTCTGGAGAACGAATTGTCATTCCAAATAATCAAATTTATACAAACTCTGTCAAAGTAAAAACAGCACATGAGGTTCGCCGCTCTCAATATGATATTGGAATTGGTTACGGAGATGATATGGATGAAGCCATCGAAGTTTTGAAAAAAGCGATTACAGAAGTGGAAGGCGTCAATAAAGAAAAAGGAGTAGAGGTTTTGCCATGGGATCTAGCAGCAAGTTGGGTGACTTTGCGCGTGCGCTGGTGGACTGGAAGTCAAAGGGCTGATGTGGTCAAGACAATGGTCAATGTAATCTCTGCGATCAAGAAATCTTTAGATAATGCCAAAATAGATATGCCTTACGAAACGAGAGTGCAACTTATGCATGACCAAACGGAATCGACAGATGGCGATCGTTCAAAACAAAGAGAGGGCTGGCCTTCTGGCAAGGACGAAGAAGCAACAACTCCTGTTTGGAAGGAGAAAATGGAAAAACAGCAGTCTGTGGAAAAGGATAAGAATTCAAGTTCTGAAATTGCAGACAATTAATTATTACTAGAATTATTTTGCCGAAATTTATTACTGAATATTTAAAAAATAAAATGATGATTAGAGAAGGAACGCAAGTAAAATGGAAATGGGGGAGTGGGACTGCAGAAGGTAAAGTCAAGAAAACATTTACAGAAAAAGTTACCAAAACGATCAAAGGCAGTGAGGTCACACGCAACGGAAGTGAGGATGACAAAGCACTGTATATTGAGCAGGAGGATGGAGATATGGTCCTCAAGCTAGAAAGTGAAGTAGAGAGAGCATAGCTTAATCACTTGAATTGAGGAGATAGATTATATTTGAATTAAATTCTGGATACACCCTCAATCTTAATTAGACTAGACTGAGTGTATTTATAGCCTATCATAAGCTGTTTGGATGTCGAAATGAAAGTTGATTGTTTTATCTTTGGCAAAAGTTATGAAATCTTTAGAGAATACAGTAAAAATGTAAGTATCATAGTCGTGCTCCCGAAGGACGGACATTAGTATTACTTTATAGAGTAGTTTTAGGCACTTAAAACGAATTAGTTTAGCTCAAAAATCATTAAAATTTTTCTAAGCATTTTGCCTCTAACCATTGGCTTTAAATTCTTTTATGATATGGTATTAAACGAAGAGTGAACGTAAAGGAAGTGCAATGGAATTTATTGGTGTTAATCTGTTTTGTAATATTGGTAGAAATTATTGTATCATGGGAAAGAAGATTTTTTATCAATGTTGATACATGCGCTTTAGTTTAAAAAGCTTACGCGCTCCCTTTAATTAATCTAATCTAGACTCAAGTTTAATTATGCTGCATCAAGTACTAGTTGAGCCATTAAGAGAGTGACCTTATAAATCGGGATTGAGTATTTCTATTTAGAATAAAGTATCAAGCAAATTAGATCAATCATAAAGCTTCACTGAACGATTTGTTTCTATGAAGCACTTATGACTGATCTTTATTTTTTATCAAGGACAAATTAGATTTTCATCATCATCCGCTAAGAAATGCATAGGATTAAACTAATTTGATATTTACTTTTTAACAAACCTCCTAATTTGAATCTCTCCAGATTCAGGACTTATAAGTTTGATTATATAAATGGCGCTATTTAAATTAGAAATATTAATTTTTAGTTCTTTAGATTCTAATATAGGAATACCACTTAAATCATAAATTACTGAATTTGTACTTCCTCCATCTGGGCTATTGATATAAAGTATTTCTTGTGCCGGATTCGGAAATATATTGAGAACACTTTCACCATTATTTGGATTCATGAAAAATTGACCTCCTCCTGTTGGTTTATCACAATCCTCAGATAATGGAATATTAAAAGTAAATGCCCCTGATTCTCCACACGGATTTTCAGCAGTAACCTCTATTGTAATAGTTCCTGAATTTGGAATTCCAGGTACATTTTGGCTTACCTCAACGAATGCTACTGGACCAGAACCTTCGAATGCTAAATCTCCACCAGAAATAATAGACCAATTGTATGTTGTATTCTGTGGGTTGTTATAATCTACGATATTTAACTCGATAATATCACCTGGACAAACTTGTAATGATAATAGCTGTATGTCTAAGATCGGAGAAGGCGGCAGTGGATCTAGTTGAAATTCTGCATCGAAAGCGTCGCATCCTGGCCATTCGATTGTGGCATTTTCTTCGCAATTATTTAGGTTTGGAGTAATTACTAGATTACCATTTCTATTTCTTACATTAATGTTGTCTGAAGAAATAATTTCATTAATAATGTAATCACAATTTTCTCCCGTAATTGTAAGAGTGGTAGGGCCAGTTATAACACCAGGATCCTCTATTACACAATCACATTCTTCCTCAGTATTGCTTGATACAACAGTAACACTACCGGTTACAGTATAAGCGCTTATAACATTTGAAAATTCTAATTCAGTTGTTCGATCTGCAGCTGCATCGCCAGGCCAACTGTCTTTAAATCTAAATTTACCGTCCCCAAAGTAATCATATGCGAATATGGCATGATCAAGAGCAGTTTCGTTGTTTGGACTATATTCTTCTAGCATGAGAATAACACCTTGACCATTGCTAATAGAATTTATAACGTTCTGTTCTAAATTTTCGCTATCCATTTTAGTCCATTCTAAATCTGAAAATTGGTAATAAAATGAAGGATAAATTATGTGAAAAAATTCTTCTTCAAACTCGCAATGAGCTTCGCCATTATCAGTATCACTTTTACCAATTCCAATCGGACCATTAGTGTTTTCTTCGCAGAAATTATATTCATCCGAATTCTCTAGGATACAATAAAAGATACAATCTGCAAATCCGCCATGGCAATGTGCTGAACTGGTTTCTGCAGATGGGTTATAAAAGTCGTTTTGGTGTAAGGCTCCATATTCAGCTGCATGATCTATAGTTTTTTCAATCATATCAAATGGGTTTGTCCCAAATCCGTCTAATACACATTTTGAGTAGAAATATGATTCGGAAATATCAATACTTCCCCCAGCCAATGATTCAAGAGCAGCAACTGCTGCATAAATGTAGCATGGACCTTGGACGCCTTGGTCAGCATCATGGTTTGATGCAGGTGCCTGAGCCATTATGTTTTGTACAGAAATAAAAAGGAATAAGGTATATAATAAATCTTTCATAGCTTATTTTGTTGTATTACTTTAAAAATTATTTAATAGTGATGAATGAAAACAGCTGTATAAGAGTATACTGAATCAAAGAAAAGGTAAACAAAAAACAGAATCAGATAATAAAAATCCATATTTTAGATAAACGAGTATTATGGTAAAGTTGAGAAAAGGCTTGTGTATAAATAGAATGATATTTATTAGTTTTGACGAGATGTGGGCTGTCAAAAAATATAAATACCTTAGGCAACTAATTATCCTTGCTATACTACTATCTTGAATCTATAAAAGTTACTAAGGAATTTAACCTCATGTTGTCAACTTAATGTTGCTAATAGATATGAGAAAATTGAACTTCAAAAAATATTACTTACCCGTAGTTCTAATTATCATTTCTCTGGTGGTAATTCGAAAATGTTCGTTTCATTCTTTACCTGAAGAAAGATTACACTTCTTTAAATTAAATATTGAAGAAAGTTATTCTGATAATGAATATCAACTTAAACTTTACAATCCAGTAAATTGTCCAAGCCGATTTATTTTGAGTTGTGATGATGAGAGTGCGAATGATATAGTAAGTAATTATTCTCCTTTACTTCTTGATGCAAAATCTGACACTTCAATATCAATTAAAGGAAAAGGAAATTTAAAAGGCAAAATTAAGATCAGATTGAAATTAGGAAATCCTGCACTGCGCGTACAGGAAAAAAATATAGAAGCCCTACCTTATCCAAAAGGAAAAAGCTATGAATTATTGCAAGGAAATAATTCAAATCCTACACATAATCATAAGGTGTCAAGATATGCTTTTGATTTTACAATGAAAATTGGAGATACAATTACATCATCACAAAACGGTTTTGTTGTTGGCGTTATTGAAGGTTACAAAGGGTGGGGTAACAGCAGCAGATGGAAACCTTATTCAAACCAAGTAATGATCTATGATACTGCATCTCATTTGTTTACAATGTATGGTCATCTAAAGCAATTTGGTTGTCTAGTAGAATTGGGCGAATATGTGACAATAGGTCAACCCATTGCATTAAGCGGCAAGACTGGACAAACTTCTGAAGAACATCTGCATTTCAATGTTTTAAAAGCTGACAGTAAAACAGGAAAACTGATATCTTATCCTCTAGACTCCATTGGCAATTACAAAGTCAAAGAACTTAAAAGGCATCAAATGATGGAGAATTAAACTTATTCTTATTTTAAAATCAGTTCGAATAGGCTTTGTCATCTGGTCAGTTTCAGGAGCAGAATGGAAACGTTCAATCTGAATTTAAAATATCTGGTATTAAAAAATCATGGGTATTTTTTGATGATTAAAAAATTTACAAGTAGGAACTGCTTGTCAGTTTTCCCCGTTTAATATAAGATATACATTTGGTTTTGAGGTAGTATTATGTATAATGAGAAAAATAAAAAAGATTGAAAAAAGACTAAGAGATATTAAACTTAATTATATTTTTGGTCGAATATTCCAGTTATTGGAGCACATATTTTAACCAACTAGGATCACTTGATTTGTATTTCGAGATTAAGTTTTGATTGAATTATTTATTATAAAAAATACCATTGCTCAAACCATGCTTATGGATGTCTTTGGATGACTTAATTAATATGGCTGGCACGAGGGTGTTTTTTTGAATGAGCTTTTTTATACGTCGAGCATTTTTAGTATTTCGCGTTTCACGTATATAAATGGCTTTTATTTGCTTGGGAAATTTCTTTGCGGCATCGATGTAGAAATCTGCATCTTTCTCTGCTGAATCTCCTAGTAAAATAAAAGGTAGTTTTGGATACGTTTTTAATATGCGTGTAATCGAACTCATTTTATGATTAGAATATTCACCAGATGGTGTAATTCCAAAATCCCGTAACAACAGAGGACCTTTCGGAAATTTTTGTACACTCAAGAACTCTGTAAGTAAATCATAAATATTCCACGGGCTGTGTGACAAATAAAATATGGGATTCTTTCTTTTTCCATTTTTTCCCACAACAAACTTTTTAAATAATTTCACCATGCCTTCCATTGGTAATCGTTGATGTGCATTTTTAAACATTGTAGCATAAAGCATTCTTAGTTTAAAGAGAGAGGTAACATGCGTTTGTAAAATAGTGTCATCTATGTCAGTGATTATTCCATAGTCCGCATTTTTTGAAGGCAAGTAAACTTCTCCCTTTGTTGTGATTTTTTTATTATTTATTTTTGTTGGAAAAAGCAATTCGACTTTTAGATCTAACCAATTATTACTAGTTTTCTTTGCAGGTGCCTGCCATTTTTTATCTAAAACAAAATATCCTTCTTCATCCGTTTGACATTCAAAGGATTGCTTAGCACATGTGATCCTTACATTAGCATTGGGTATTTCGTCAGTTTCAAATCTTTTAAAACTATTTATAATGTTTTGAATTTGACTATCGGTTTTTCCTTTAAAAATATTCTCATCTTCTAGTACTCTGCCTTTAAGGTATATGCGTTTGGAATTGGCATACCCCCGATATGGCAAAATTATAAGTGGGTCTTTGGAATCAAAATTTTCCGCAAAACGGTTTATGCTTTTGCCTAATTTTTTTCCTACTTTTTTAAATCCTTGAAGTGGGTTGTCCATTTTTATTTTATTTATAAAATGTAAAATTAAGATTATGACTATTAAAATTAATATTTATTAATTATGTTTTTGTATGTTTTCATTTTTTGGAATTGTTAATTTAAATTGACTTCCTTTTCCTAATTCTAACTCTACCCAAATTTTACCGCCATGTCTTTCTAAGCGTTTAGATAAGTTGTGTACTTTCAATGGGTAATTCGACTGCATTCGCAATTAAATTTGTGATTTTATAAGATATTTCTAATGTGGAATATTCTTTTGCTTCATATAAAGACTACCCAAATGGGTGGGATTTGCAGACTGTAACAATTGTTTTTTTGTACCCAACACTTAAAAATGATATTTATGAATTCCGCTACAAATTATTTTACAATTTTACTTACTGCCTGTACCTGCTTTTTGAACGCCCAAGGGACAATGCATAATGAATGGCCGCATTTTGGATCAACTTTCTTTGATGTAGACGCTTCGGGTACTGAGATTACTGCGGCAGGTGATAATGTTATTATACATTCATCGGATACGGGAAGCAATTGGGAGGAAATCAACTTTCCTTTTAAAAGTGCCAGATTAAAACATATCTCTAAAGTGGCGGATGGTCATTTTGTGGCTGCAGGAGTATCTCTTTATGTAAGCACTAATAATGGTGCAGATTGGATAGAGAACGAAGACATGGATGGTATTTTAACAATGGAAAATTTTGGGAGTACCATCATTGTTACAAGAGATGTAGAAGAGGAACGTTTTATGAGATCGGATGATGGAGGATTGACTTGGCTGAATCTATCAACAGCAAACGTCACTATGCCAAGTGCATTAGATTTTATCGATAAGGATCATGCATTTTTTAGTGGGGACGACGGTATGGTTTATTATAATTCTAATGGAGGTTTGAGTTGGGACGTAATCAATGATACAACTTTTAATACAGGAATAGAGTCATTGCGTTTTGCAGATATTAATTTGGGATATGCGCAGATAGATAATATTGTTTGGCAAACGCTAGATGGTGGAATAACTTGGGTGGAAATTATAGATAGTTTCAAAGCTAGAGAAGGATTGTATCTTTTTGAATCAGGTTTGTATTCCTATTCTGGTAGTAGTTTCTCTTTTTATGACAATGGCTCTTTACCTTATATCATGCAAGATGATAATGTTGATGAAGTTTTCTCATTTGATATTGCTGAAGCAAATGGTAAACTGTTTTTGAGTGGGACAGGAATGGTGCTTATGCATGATGTAACAGAATCACTGGAAGAGTGGAGCGACTTGACGCCAGGTCCCAATGACGGATTTAAATTGATGGCTTCTCGCGGTAATAAGTTTGTGGTTTCAGGTGGGAGAAGAATGCAAGTCTCAAATTCTCAGGGAGATGAATTCACGGAAGTAGAAACAGGGATTTCAAATATCAGTGATCTAGAAATTGCAAGTGATGGATCTATTTACGAAACTCAATCTAGTTTGCAAGTATCAGTTAACGATGGGGAAGACTGGGAGTTCGTTTCTAGTTCGGTGACTTTGGTCCATGTTTTTGAGGATGGTAGAATTATGACGGCAGGAGGCAGTATGCTCAAGCAATCTACAGATAATGGTGTCACCTTCCAGGACATATTTGAATATACAGGATTTCCTTCTAAGTTGTATTTTTATGATGCTAATTTTGGTTGGCTTTTGAACCTTTCAGGTGTAAGTTATCGCACATTGGATGGAGGCTTAAATTGGGAAGAAGTTGTTTTTCCTTTTGGTGCTTCACCGTCTAGAATGCATTTTTTAGATGAGCAAAAGGGATATGCCATTAAGAATCTTACTAATCGATTTTGGAAGACTGTTGATGGTGGAACGACTTGGGAGGAACTAGACTTTAATGAAGAAGCAGGCCTTACGGATTTGTATTTTGAAGATGAAATGATCGGATATACGTGTGGACGTTTTAACGGTTCAGAGGAGGGTGTAGTTTACCAGACAATTAATGGGGGTGATACCTGGGAAATTTTTCAGAGAGGCATTAGCCTTTTCTGGGATATTGAATATGATGAAGGCACTCGGAAGATGTGGGTTTGCGGACAAAAAGCACAGCTATTTTCATATTCTGAATGCGCAAATTTAAAACCCACTTTATCTCTTGATGGTGATCAGATAATTTGCAATGAACCTTCTGAAAGTTACAAGTGGTATCTTGATGATGTCTTTTTAGTAGAAACGACAGAACCTATATTAAATATCGTCAGTCAAGGAAATTATACGGTACGTATTAAAGGTGATGAGGGTTGTGTCAGCGTGCCTTCTGACGAGATTGATGCTATTGTAAATGTAGATGCGTTTTTTGAAAGCAGTGAAGTTTCAATTTATCCAAATCCAAGTCAAGGTAATTTTACGATCCAATTATTGGATGGTTTAGCAATTGAATCAGTAGAAGTATTCAACTTACAAGGACAGAGCGTATTTCAAAATGACTCTAGAGAATATTCTTATAATTTATCTTCATTGAATAGTGGGAATTACTTTGTCAAAATTTTCACTTCTGAAGGCTTTGCCATCAAGCAATTGAGTTTAAGTAAATAATCAGATTCTAGGGTTGAGGACGATCAGCTTGTAATAGAAAGTTTTCTTTAATCCATATACGAGGATTGTATATAATTGTTAGCTTATCCTCAAAAAATTAAAACCTCTGATGCGGAGTTAAGAGATGTGAAGATGGGAGCTAAGCACATGAGCGTTGAGCTCTCCATTGATAACAGTAATGGGTTTAGGGTGGGACACGTTGAGCTTAACTAGATTGCTGTCTTGACTTTCGTCGAATGTAAAACTGTGAGTTTAAAGTGATTGAAAAAATTTATAGAATTTTTATGTAGGGTGTAGATTTCTAGTAATTACGAATTGCGCGTCGAAAATTTAACATCAATTTTTAATTCCAAGAAGGAATACGCATCATGGCTTAAGCCCAATTGAGTCTATATCTGATTTATGCTTATTAAAAGCTGGATGACATTACTTTTAAAGTCGAAAAATAAGAATAAATCCTATTGTAAGTGCTTACATTGTTAATTATAACCAAATAAGGCTAGTAGATTGTGCTTAAATTAATAAATGTGTATCTTTAAGACTAAATTACAGAGTCTAATGGCATTATTCGAAATAACCGAAGAGCAAATTCTTAATAGAATTAGTTTTGAAAACCCTTGGTGGAAATATGGTTCAATAGACAAGTTCTATAGCTCTATGAAAAAGAGATTATATTTTGATGAGTTTTACCCATTGATTTTAGATAATTCAGTTAAAAGAGCAGCTGTATTGATGGGACCTCGTAGGGTTGGTAAAACGGTAATGATTTTTCATTCAATTCAAGCATTAATTAATTCTGGAGTTAATCCAAAAAAAATTTTTTATTTATCAATAGAAACTCCAATATTTAATGGAATTGGAATCGAATCACTTTTTAATTTCTGTCGAAAGGCAGTTGGTAAAGAAGATGATATCGATGGATATTATATCTTTTTTGATGAAATTCAATATTTAAAAAATTGGGAAATACATTTAAAATCTTTGGTCGATTCTTATCATAGGTCAAAGTTTATTGTTTCAGGATCTGCTGCTGCAGCTTTAAAATTAAAAAGTATTGAATCTGGAGCAGGGAGATTTACAGATTTCACACTTCCTCCTCTAACTTTTCATGAGTTTATTCATCTCAAAGGTTTAGAGTCTCTCATTATCCCAAAAATAAAAAATTGGTATGGTCAAGATCTAGAATTTTTTGATACTATTGACATTAATGAATTGAACGATCATTTTGTAGATTATATAAACTATGGGGGTTACCCTGAAGTATCATTGTCAAAAGATATACAAGCTGATCCAGGTAGATATATAAAAAGTGACATTGTAGATAAAGTTTTACTAAGAGATTTACCCAGTCTTTACGGAATCCAAGATGTACAAGAATTGAATTCACTCTTTACCACTATTGCATTTAATAGTGGAAATGAATTTTCATATGATTCTCTTTCTATTACATCAGGGGTTTCCAAAAGTACAATCAAAAAATATATTCAATATTTAGAAGCGGCCTTCTTAATTAAAGTTGTAAACAGAATAGATCAAAATGGTAAAAAGTTCAAAAGGGCGAACTACTTTAAGATTTATCTGACAAATCCATCATTACGTAGTGCCTTGTTTTCTCCAATAAATTCTACATCGAGTATAATGGGAAACATGGTAGAAACTGCGGTGTATGCGCAATGGTTTCATAGGTATTGGCAGACACCATTCTACTCAAGATGGAAAAATGGTGAAGTTGATATTGTAGGCTTAAAAACTTCTACATTAAAACCACAGTGGGCTGTTGAAGTAAAGTGGAGTAATCGATATTATGAAAAACCTAATGAGTTAAAAAGCTTATCTAGTTTTTTAATTAGGAATAATTTAAATAAAGCCATCGTTACTTCAATTGACATCACTGATCAAATAAAATTTGATAAATATATCTTTGATTATGTTCCTGCATCTATCTACTGCTATGCAATTGGAAAACGAACATTAGAAATATAGCCAGTGCGTAGTTGGACATAGAGCCATTTTTTTTGTTTATTGGTAGAGGTATAAAAGTTGCAAGATGGTTATAATTCTTATTAACTTTAGTGGTTGTGACTACAGGTATGCAACGCATAGTTATGCTACGTTTATGGTAAATATTACGAATTGTCACCTCTAAGCACTTTAAAAATAAAATGGTATACTTATCAAATTTTGCTTAGCAATCCAGAATCTATTGTCAAAGAACTATTTACAATTCTATAAAAAAAATAGCCAAGAGGTAACACACGGTAATCACTGCATACTCGCAATTTTCTACTATGACTAAAATTAACTCGTAAACACTTTATTTGGATTTTAGTCTCAGCTGTCAATATTCATATTAGCGAGTATAGCAGGATACCATCATATGATATATAACACTTATCAATCTCAATAGTGGTATTTCTTCAACTTAAGTTGTCAAATTCTATTAAAATATTTCCGACACAATTGTAAATGTTGTCATTCATGATGTAGCAATAGACAATATCGGCTACCGCTAAGCACAATACTATATACATATGGATGATAAGACAGATGGGGAAACTTATGCGAATCGATATGCGGTTATATCTTTTCCTGAATCTAGGTTTACAATTTTTGGGTTTATTGCTTATATGTTTTCTTTTTTAGAAAATTCAAAGCCCCAAAAGTATAGGTTGCCATTCTCTAGTATTTTTACATTATCGCCAGAGTGTCTTCCAAGTCCTCCGGTAATTGCGAGTTTGTCCGAAATAATATTGAGATAAAATATGTGAGCATTACCTTTCATTTGCATTTTTAAATATAAAAACCCATCTTTCTCAATTAAAGCGTTAGTTGACTTTTCAAAATCGAATCGGGCTGCTGAAGTTTTTATATTGTTTACAATTTTTAGTTCACCGCATTTTTCTCTCCAAGAGGAAGGAATGTTCTTTACTTCTGCTTTGCATCCTAAGTATTCACCCGATTTTTCTTCTAGACTTAATTGTCGTAGGTAGATTTTATTGTTGATTTTTTCAAATCTAAATTCAACATCTTTTTCGGAAAAAGGAATAAAGCCCAAAAGCAAAATTTTGATAGAATAGGAGCTGCTGTTTTCTTTTCTTTTTAGAATTACATTAATGTTGTCTATTTTAAATTTTATTTTTTCGATATTATCTACTTGTATTTTAGTCATACCTATATTGTATGTGCCTAAAATTTCTTCAATTGGAAAGGAGGTGTTTATTTTTTTAGCTCTCTTTCTGTAATCGTCGTAATCAAATGTTAACTCTATTTCTTTATCATGTTTGAGATAAGATCTGAATAATGTACTTATTGATCGTAAATAAAGTCCGCTATCGGTATTGGTCAATATTACACCTCCAAGATTTAATTCAGGAATGTATCCATAGACTGCGTGAAATGCTAAGCCATCTCCAGAATGCGCAAAAAATGTTGCTGGGCTAGCGGTACCATCTTTTCTTTTAAGTAATATTTTATGTCGCTCTATTCCATATCCATAAGGTTCCGTTGATTCAAGTACATTCTTGAGAATATGATCCTTTTTTATTTCATCAAATGATTTTTTAGTAAGAATGCTTTTTCCATTGTATTGTCCATCTTGCAAAATCATTTGAGTAAATTTTATCATGTCTGTTGAAGAACTTGAGAACGCACCTGCCGCTTGATCTCTTATGGCAAAATTTTGAAATTCTTTTTTATCAACATAAGCTTTCGAATGTTTATCAGCGCTTATCTTAATTTTGGTGTTATGCATCCCAGTGGGTTTGCAGATGTTTTCTATAACATACCTTTCAAAGGAAAGTCCACTAACCCTATGAATCAATTCTCCCAAAAGAGCATAACCAATATTAGAATAAGCACTTTGAAGATGTCTAGGGGAGGAGGTTGTTACTTTATTTAATTCATTAATGGTCCAGTGAATATCAGGAACCTCAAGTGCTATCATGCCATTCATTATGTCGCTAGGCAAACCGGCACTATGAGTAAGAATATCTTTAATGATTATCTCATTGTCATCGTCATATAATGTTTCCATTTTAAATTCTGGAATATATTTTTTGATCGATTCATTGATATCCAGTAAACCTTTTTCATGCAGTTGCATTACAGCTATTGCTGTAAAGGATTTTGTTATAGATTGGATTTTATAAATGGTGTTGGAGTTTGCTTTTTTATTCTGAGCAATATCTTCAAAACCATAATTCATATCATAGACCAATGTGCCGTTTTCGATTAGAGCCATGCTAGCGCCAACGACTTTGTTCCTTTTCATTTTTTTTAAATATTCTTTGTCCAATAATTCTATTGTACTTAATTTTTTTGCTTGGCTGAATCCATTAAATGATAAAAAACAGAAGAGAAAAAGCAAACGCACTACTGTTAGGTTTGTTTTTTTGGAAGACTTTTGGTTTCCAAATTGGGATTTCAGAAGTGATGAAGAGGAATTAATAATTGAAGGCATTGTTTAATAATTTTAGTTAATAGGCTTTGATTAGCTTTTCAAAAGTTTTTCAAATAAACATGGATTCAATAATATTATTTCAATATCACATTGCATTTGTGACCCGCGCCATTAATTTGTGATGTATGTATTTCGTCACAAAAAGCTGCAGATGTTCAGCATATTTTTTATTTTTCTGAATGATCAAGATATTAAGTATTAGATGGGTGTATCATGGGTTGATATGGATACTTCTTTATACCTTCTTGTCATACATGAGTTACCAAGAACAAGACTATACAATTAGTTTTTCTAAAATATTGATTGAGGAGCTAATTTTTTTTATTCCCGTTTTCATTTTAGTTTATTCTAATTTTTTTGTTAAACAACATTTTTTTGATAAAAGAAAATATGGCCAATATGTATTATTTTTATTTGGGCTAACTGTAGTCGGGACGTATATGTTTTATCTCACAGGTGATTGGTCGGGATCAAGTGGTAACTCAATTTTAAATATCATTTTAAATGTTGTTTCAATATTGATCCTCAGTACTGGTTTGCAATATTTCAAGCGAGGAATTGTGAGCCAATTTCAAATGCAGGAACTAAAAGCTAAAAAGCTGGAATCTGAATTGAATGCTTTAAAGGCTCAGGTCAATCCACATTTTTTATTTAATACATTAAATAATATTTATGGACTAAATCAAATTAATCCTCAAAAGGGATCTGAAATGATATTGGGTTTGTCAGATGTTATGAGATATAATCTAAATCAATCGAATAATGATTTTGTAAAAATCGAAGATGAGATTCAATTATTAAATTCATATGTCGATTTAGAAAAACTTAGATTAAATAAGAATTTTGATTTAAAGCTTGATCTATCTGGTGTGAACCCAAATCTAGAGATTTATCCATTATTATTACTTCCTTTTGTTGAAAATGCTTTTAAGCATGGTACCCATCCTATAAAACCCTGTTTCATTCACTTTTGTATAAAATCTGAAAACAGGCGATTCTTTTTTGAAATTATTAATAGTAAAATAAACAGCCAAAATAAGACCAATACAAAAATAGGATTAGATAATGCTAAAAGAAGATTGGAAATAGTATACCCTAATAAGCATCATCTTACCTTTAATGAAAATGATGAACAATTTCAGGTGAGTTTAATGATTGAGTTATGAGAAAAATAAGAGTTTTGATTATAGATGATGAACCACTTGCCCATTCAGTACTTAAATCTTATTGCGCTAAATTGGAGTTCATTGAAGTGATTGATTGTTTTTTTGACTGTATATCAACTTTAAATTATTTAGAGGAGAATAAGGCGGATGTGCTATTATTAGATATACAAATTCCTGATATGTCTGGTCTTGAATTATTGGATAGTTTAAAAGAAAATGTGCCTAAAGTTATTCTTACAACTGCATATTCAAAATTTGCTTTAACATGTTTTGATTACGATCAAGTAGTGGACTATCTGCATAAACCCATACGATTTAGCAGATTTGTAAAAGCTATGACAAGATTGAAGAATGTCTTAAGTAAAGAGGATTATTATCAAAATCATTTAGAGGCCTTAGCTGAAGATGCAACTCCAAAATTCTTAAGATTTAAAGAAAAAAATAACACCCAGCAAGTCGAATTCGACCAAATTCTATATGCGCAATCTTGGGGGAATTACATCAAATTATTTCTCCGCAATGCGGAGGTAAAAATTCTCCGAAAAACCATTAAGAGTTTAGATGAAGAACTTGCGTCGAATAATTTCTTAAGGATACATAAGTCATACGTTATTAATAAAAAGTATGTAACTGAAATAAAAGGGAATCAAGTCAAGATTGTAGATGCAAACTTACCCATTGGGACAAGTTATGTAGCATTGGTAAAAAGGATATTGATAAATAAATTCTAATGATCAATATTGGAATTATAATACAGGCTTATTGAAACAAGCAGCAAGGTTGCTTCTCATTGATTTGTTGAAATTAGTTCTTCTAAAGTTGTGTAGTTCCCATTTGACATCATACATCTCCAAGTCAGTGTTTGGAATGGCAATTACGTTCAATATGGATTTTATTAAAAGATTGATCTGTCTATAGCTTCAATGAAGAGACAATGTGATTTATATTATATTGGCCTAAAAGATGTGTATGTCGGATTAATGCCAGAGCGTATGGACCTCTTAAAAGGTAATCAAGAACGAAACATACTAAATTTTAAATGTTTGTTTGAATTATAAAATTTGGCTTGTGTTTTACGGATATTTGGTGATCGTTATACATATTCATAATATGAGTATTCAGGTAAAAGTTTTTCAAGGGAATTATTTGTAGTCTTGCTAAAACAAATTTGGCGACAAAAAATATAAATCAATTCCTAGCTATAAATTTTTAACTTGATGAATAAATAATCTTATGAGAAAGCCCTTAGCGGACATTAACTTTAATGAATGCGTATTATAATCTGTAAAACATCCCTCTGTGTTATAGGGTATGAGACTAATTAGTAAAGTGAAAACCAAAGAGTAAATAATGGAGTTATCAAAAGAACTTACCAGTTTTCTTAAGGAATATAGTGAATACGAAACCAATATTTTAAAACCAACCCTCAACGAAATTAAAGAATGCTTGAAGGGAATGAGTAAACCTGAATTTTGGATTAAATACAAGACAGGTGTTGGTGTTGCTACGCCATCACCTATAAGACAAATAATGTATCGCATTAAGCAACCCGACAAAGTAGTAGAAAAAATTTTTCGTAAACCAGAAATATTTCAAAATAAATTATCATATGGTAGTCTCAAAAAGATGCATGATACAATCGGATTGAGAATTATAGTATATTTTTCATCCCAGTTGTCATTGATTGATAGAGAACTAAGGAATTCGAATTTCTTCGAGATAGATAGTAACTATCCTCCAAAGGCATACTTTGAACCTGAAAAACTTATGAGATTAGGGCTTTCTCATATTGATAACAAACAAAAGGAAAGTGGGTACACCTCAATACATTATATGGTTCGACTTAAAGAAAGTTTGGTTCAGTCAGCTGAGCGTCCAGTCTTCGAAATACAAGTAAGAACACTTGCTCAAGAACTATGGTGCGAGTTAGAACATGTGTTATCCTATAAGCCAGAAACAAGACCCAATTTTTCAGCTAAACGACGGTTTCAAATTTTGAGTAGGGACGTTTCTGTCATTGATGAACATTTCAATTTGCTTTATGAAGAGCTCATTCATAGTCAAGAAATTGTTCAATATAAAGATGAAGACACTTTAACTTTTGAAAATACACCGAAAGTATTATCAGCTATAGGTATTCAATGTGCATTAATAGAATTAAATCCGATTTTGAAAACTTTATTCAGTAGAGAGATAAAGACAGTTGGAGAATTTTTGAGTATTGTATCTCCATTACGTCTTACAACGATTCGAAATAATTATATTTCTATAACAGGGCATGCCCCAAATAATATTGAAATGATATCTACCTTGTCAAATCTCAATCACGAAGATTCAAAAGAATCAGAAATTGAACGGATTCAAGCTCATATTCATTTACAAAATTCGAATTAAATCGAATCTGAAATTAATTCGATTGTTTGCGGTAGCTTTTTAATCAGATGAGTAAAACATTTATAGATAATGAATAAATTGATGCAAATCCTTTTGGAGATTTTTCAAATCTGCGTTGGTGTATTATTAGCGAGTGTTGGTTTAAAGGCTTTTCTGCTACCAAATGGGTTTTTGGATGGAGGAGTGACAGGGATCGCCATTCTCATGAGCCAGCTTTTAGATTTAAATATTTCCATCGTTCTGATAGTTGTCAGCATTCCTTTTCTATTAATCGGTTGGAAATCTTTAAACAAAAAAATTGTTTTTAAATCCTTCTTGTCAATTGCAGCTTTGGCTATATTTATTCACTTCGAAAATTTCACCTCTGTTACAGATGACAAGTTGCTTATAGCTATTTTTGGGGGTTTATTTCTTGGAGCTGGAATCGGAATAACTATAAAAAATGGGGCTGTTTTAGATGGTTCAGAAATTCTAGGAATATTTATCAATAACAAATTTGGAATAAGTATTGGCAAAGTTGTACTGCTTTTTAATATTATTCTTTTTTCGATTACTGCATTTTTGATTTCTATAGAAGTTTCCATGTATTCAATATTGACCTTTCTGATAACAGCAAAAGTGATTGACTTAATGATAGAAGGATTTGAAGATTATGTTGGTCTTATGATCGTTTCTGAAAAGTCAAATGACATTAGATCTAACCTTATAAAAGAAATCGGAACAGGAATCACCACTTATAAAGGATCAAAAGGTTTTGGTCAAAGAGGTCAAAAAGTAAATGAAGATATTATTCATACAGTAATCAATCGAATTGACATAAATAGAACATACCTTTTAATTGAACAAACAGATGAAAAAGCATTTATAATTGAGTTCGATGTAAACAATGTAAGAGGAGGTATTCTCAAAAAATATTTGAGTAAATAAAATAAGAATACTATCCCTTGTAAGTAGAACTTTTTGCGATCAGGACAGCCCGTCTAAATACTTGAGCACCAAGCAGTGTGATTCTTTTGTAAATAGTTTGTATTCTTGATGTAAGGAATTTGTTTTTATAGGAAATTGCGAAGCAGCAGATATCAATTGTCTTACCGTTCTATGTTTTTTGTCCTATGGGTATTAACTGATGTCAAAATGTACGACGATTTCGATTTTTAAGATTAAGTTGCATTTGTAGATAATCTAAATTATAAATATGGAAATTTTATTACAAGGTTTGGGATGGCTTGGAGCTTTTGGATTGTTGTCAGCATATTATCTAAATTCCACCAAAAAAATAAGTGCTGATAGTGCTAAATATCAATGGCTAAACTTAATTAGTGCAATCATGTTGGCTATAAATGCATGTTATATTGGTTCTATTCCATTTATAATAATCAATGTTTTTTGGGCATTTGTTGCTGCAATAAGTTTGGGTAAATCAAATGTGTCATAGTGATTTATTAAATACAAACTATGATTAGAAATTATTAGTTTTATGCAATTGACCTTTGTGAGACATTGAAAACTGATTGTATTTTTATTGCATTAATGCGTTATGAAAATTCTAACCTACTACCTCAAAATTACTGTTATTTACTAATCCAATTTTAAATAAAATGATAGATAGTTTCTCTTTTTTTGAAAAATAAAGCATTTTGAACATGCTGAGGAATTCTATATTTCTGGTTTAGTAGTTTTAGTAAGAAGGGATCACTTTATCATCGTCAAAATAGTTATAAATCAAGTTTATATTTACTTCTTTTTTTTTTCAGAATGCGGTAGATAAAAATGACATTTGGAATACGAGCATGCATTTGACATACATCATTTTAAACTTTAGAATCTAAAATCTTATAGTATCAACATTTTTTCTGTGTCTCCAAAGGGCATGATTTTATCGATAATTTTTTGGAGATGAGATTGGTTTTTTGTGCCAGTTTTAAGTGAACAATTTGATTACCAGTGATCTGGTATGCGCTTTGTACCTCTAAGATATTTGGCATCAATTTTAAAAAAGATTTCAATTTGTTATGAAATACGTTTACTAATAGTAAACTTCTAAATCTTTGCCTAACATTTTTTGATTGAGCTGTATGCTGTATTATATAATAATACCAATGTCTTCCAGTTTTATAACTCTTTCGCGTACTGCGGCAGGCGATTAGTTGATTTGTCTCCCAATATTCGCAAATGGAAATCGTGAATCCTGCCTTATTATTTCTAAAATTTGCTTATCAAGATTATCTGCCATTGAATCACATTGTTAACTTTATAATACATGTCAATTTAGGACAAATAAATACAATTTACCATTGATTCTATTTTGCTTTTAGTTTATATTCTAACAATTTTAGATTAGGAGCTAGGCTATTGTTTTGATTTTATAGTGGTCTAAACCTTAAAATTTAGATAATGAATAAAATAAAATGTTCTCTTTTCGTAATGTTGATGCTACTGTTTATACATCAATTGATAGGACAAGATCCTCTTTTCCCAAATTCAGTGACTTCTAATGACATAGATTTTATATTAGAAACGGATCCAGATACTTATGTTAATTCTTTATTCTTAGGATTAGAAAATAAAGAAATGCCTGGTGAACCTAATGGTGGTAGCCTATTTGACATTAATACTTATGTTTTTGAAACTATTTTTACAGATGGTGAAACTCTTGAAGTATGGTGTCATAGCTCCTTTGGTAGTGAAGCTAGTGCTCAAGAGTATGTTGATAAACTGGGACCAAGACTCGGAAAACTTCCTTCCTTCCAACGAAACATGATTAATCATGTAGTAATACATAATGGTGATGGTGGGGCTTTTGCAGAGATAGAAGGACAGTTTTTTATTTTATACTCTGAAAACATGGACGAAAGAATCAGCACCAATGATTTGGAAGAAACTGTCTTTCATGAGTCTGTACATGCCTCTTATCAATTTGTCTATGAAGATCATCCAGAATGGACAAATGCCCAAGCTACTGATCAATCATTTGTGACTTTGTACGGACAAGAAAATCCTCAAGTAGAAGATATGGCTGAATCAGCACTTTTTGCTTATATCTATCTTGCGTACCCTGGTAGATTAAATTCTCAAGTTGAAAATTGGTTAGAAGAAAACAATCCTAACCGATTAGAATTTTTTGGCGCCTTTTATTCACAAATTACCAATGTTGCAGAAATAGAAAGCGATGCAGTTTTAAATGTCAGTCCAAATCCAACTAACAGTCACTTCAGTTTGGGAAATTTTGATAAAGCCTTGGATGAAAAAGTATCAATATTTAATACGCACGGAGAACTCATAAAGACATTTAATTGTGCAACAAAGCAATCCTTGGAAATAGATCTCAGTAATGTTGTAAATGGATTGTATATCATATCAGTAGCAGGTTACAAAAATGCTAAAGTCCTAAAGTTCAATTAAAAAATTTTTCATATTCAATAAGATGAAAAAAATAGAAAGATTTAATATGGCGCTTAAGATAAGAGATATAGAATCTGCAAGGAAATTCTAAATCTTATTCAAATACTGAAAGCATCTTTAGTTAGTTTCTTTTATGAAGAGGCTAATGACATCGAACCTTATTATAAATATAATATTTACTTTTTCCCTAATGCTTTTTTCAGTACTTGGAAATGCTCAAAACAAAATTATCAAAACATTTTTGATAGAAACCTTATTTAAATTGGTATAGGTTTAAAGCTAAATGACAACGCCAAGTTTGAGTTTGGATTTATGGATCAGTTCCTCGCTAATGGTAACAGAAATCAAATAAATTTAATTACATTCATGAACATTTAAAATATAAAATAATGGAGAGATTCAAATTTAGTACAATCCTTATAGCACTCTTGTTTTTCATGGCATGTAATAATAAAGGTCAAAATAAAGAACAAATTAAAAGTATACAATCTGAACACTCGGCTGAAAGTATGGTCGGAATTGTGGAAGATGTTTTAACTAAGTCGGAGCAGGATGCTCTTTCTCCTGAAAAGGTAATACAATCGCTCAAGGAAGGTAACGGAAGATTTATGCAAAACGATCTAACCGCTCGTAATCATTCTGCTCAGGTTAGAAAAAGCGTAAAAGCACAATATCCGAAAGCTATAGTTTTGTCTTGTGTAGATAGTCGAGTACCTGTAGAAGATGTTTTTGATAGAGGTATTGGAGATATTTTTGTGGCAAGAGTAGCGGGAAACTTTGTAAATGAAGACATTTTAGGCAGCATGGAATTTGCTTGTAAGGTTTCAGGTTCAAAATTAATACTTGTCATGGGACATGAATATTGCGGTGCTGTTAAAGCTGCTGTGGATAATGTGAAACTTGGTAATATTACGCCAATGCTTGCTAAAATTCGACCTGCCATTGAGTCAATTGAATATGAGGGAGAACGAACTTCTAAAAATAAAGAATTTGTACATATGGCCAGTGAAAGCAATGTACTGAATACAATTGAAAAAATCAGAAGCGATAGCCCCATACTTAAAGAAATGGAAGATAATGGAGAAATAATGATCGTAGGAGCAATATATGACATGGAGAATGGTAGGGTAGATTTTTTGAATTAAAATTGGAAAATTTAAAACTCAATGATTAAAAATCTATGCGCTCACTAGTAGCTTCAGAGGCTAGCTCAGTTTTATTTAAATTGTATAAAGTGATGTTTTACTTTTGTTTAATTATTCTGAAACTTCATTTGAGTACTCATACAATTAGTAATGAATAAACTGAATTATATTTATTATTCTGTGCCTCTAAAGTCATTGGTGGCCGCACTGTATAATATGGATTTTTAGAAAATTAGGAATAGATTGATCGTTGTTGTTTTCAGTTGTATCATTAAAAATCGTAAGTAATAAAGGTTTGACTTCAATAACTACTTGCGTGAAAATTTTCACTAGATTTAAAATGATTTTTCTTCTTGGGTGATCATAAACTTCATTAAAATATTTCATTTGACTTTAAGAGCGAAAATCACTTTCCAAAAAAAAATATAGATATGATATTATCAAATAGTAGAACATTATTAGAGGATATTTCTGAGGCAAAAAATAATGGATACTTAGAAGAGTTTATTTTTAAATCAGGTAAATTAATTGGTAGAAACAATAAAGTTACTTATGAAAGTTTTGATTGCGTATTGATAGAATATTGTATTCATGAAGGAATGAGTGATCCTTCTGATCAATCAATTTTATTTCTCATAGAATGTAAAGATGGGACCCGAGGTTGCCTAAGCAGTTCTTATGGTATCTATGCTGATTCTGAACTTATAGAATTTTTCCTATCATTAAGTAAGAAGAAATGAATGCATTAATTAATCCAGATACAATCAACATAGATCCATCAATCATTAATAAAATTGACGAACAGTCTAAGTCAATTTTCAGGGCAATTACCTTTTGTAAAAAGACATCTTCAAAAGCATTATTAGATAGTTTTGTTAACAGTACCAATAGTTTGACACAATTGCTCTCTATAAAAAATGCTCAAATGGAGGCTGAGACTGAAGAAGAGTTGAGGCTGTATCAAGACAACCTAAATAGAACAATTATTTTTGTCGTAAATGAAATAAAAGATGGAATAGAATTGACATCGCAAGTTCAACTTTTTCAATTATTTAGACTTATTTCTCCTGAATCACATAATCTTCATCCTAATAAATATAGAAGTACGTTAGTCCAGATTGGTGGATATCTTTGTCCAAACCCTGAGAATGTAAATAATCTAGTTTCCCAACTGTTCCATAATCTGAATCTTATTTCTCACCCTTTGATCAAAGCTATTTATTTACATCATGAACTGATTAGAATACATCCATTTATTGATGGTAATGGGCGAACGGTAAGGATTGCAAAGAATTGGATATTAATGTATAATCTTTATCCTCCAATATTTATTAGAGACGATATTGAAAAAGGCGAATATATCAATTCACTTAGTCAAAGTTTTAAGACTCTTGAAAAAAATAATTCAGTGTGGAACCAGAAAACAAATTTATTTTTTAATCAAGAATTAAGGAGAGTTTCCAATAGCATTCAATATATTTTAAATGAAATCAAATTGTAATAGCACGATTGCTTATGGTCGGCACAGCTTTCATTATTCCACGAGAGACACCTAGGATTGAGCTAATATATAATATTTACTTTTTGGTTATTGAGTGTTATGCAGACAAAGAAAAATGCAATTACTTTACAAGTTATCTGATAAGTATAAAGTAATTTTATTTTATGTGATTGTAAACGCTTATTAATAACCTCTAAAATTTTGTCCGAATATATAAATACGTGATTGTTCATCAGCTTGGTGCGTATTTAATCAAAGGCATTTTTGTATTATTTACGCAGCGGCTCTTTCCAGGATAACTTTGCATGCGCTATCAGATGTCACTTCAACTCTATGTTTAATATGTAGAGGGATTGATAAATAGTCACCAGCAGTTAGTGAATGTTTGTGATCACCGATTATAATATCGCAGGTTCCTTCTAGGACTAAAAATTTTTCTAATTCGTCCGAATGTATTTCATCAGGAGCGCCATATTTAAGCCATACAACCATAGTCGTTCTTTGATCATCAGCAGAAATGATTTTGCCATGCATGTCACCATATTCTTGTGGCTCTTGAAAATCTGGTCTCTCAAGCCATTTGGAGAAATCTGAAATTTTTGATGTAGGACCTAAACTTGGTAGGGAGATAGATTGCTCGCCTTTGTTTATTCTTTCAGTATAATCAAGCGTTGCTAAAAGCATTGGCTTAGTTGTAGCACATACGGGTTTAGCATGATATTGCGCATATGCTTCAAGAGCTTTCTCTATTTCGGAAACTTCTTGCTTCAAAGAAGGAAAATCAGCAATTGCTTTGTTAACAATAATTTTCTCAGATTCTGTGACATCACCAATCACATACAATTCTAACAGTCCAGAGGATTTAAGTTCATCTATAGACATAAAGGTGAAATTATTAAAGTGAGAGAAATGGCTTGAATAAATATTTTTTTTTCATCTGTTAATATTTTTCTTAATTCATTCATAGCATTTCTCAGCTCAGTTTTTACTGTGACAAGAGGTATTTGTAATGCTTCAGCAGTTTGTGATTGGTTGTTTCCATTTAAGTAAATATGATCTAAGAATGTTCTGTACTTTTTACTTGGGTTGTTGATTAAATGACGTCCATCAATGCTTTCAAGATTTAATTTGATATTCTGATTGTCTGTGTCGAAAGTTTCGTTTTTCTGCAAACCTTGTTGAGTGTTCAGGCGCTTAGCATCAATAGCAGTATTTCTTGCAATCTGGATCATCCAAGTAAAAAGTGTTGACTTGGTTTCATCATACTGGTCTATTTTATCCAATATTTTAATGAATGTCTGGGACAATACTTCCTCTGCGCATTTTTCAGAAGGCACAATTCTTGAGATAATGCCATTTAGGGTATCTGCAAAATTGTCATACAAATATGTTAATGATTTCTCGTCTTGTTTTTTTAATCTTTTTACTAGTTCAATTGCTTCCATTGCAATAAAAATACAGTTTTATTTCAAAATTTATATATTAAAATTTGACTGAACAGGGCACTTAAGTTACACAACATTTTTAGTCTTAGCAAGGATGGGACAAATGGAATTGCGTTTCTTAGTAATGTAAAAATGCCAGCGAAGCTGGAAAGATTGACTAAATGTCAATCTTCAATAAGAAACCTTGACATCAATTGAGGATGGGAGGCGCAAGACTAATATGTGCTCAATAAACGCAGTATAACTTGAATGGTCAGCTCAGCTGATTAGAATGGCTAAATGTAAAGGGAAGGCACCTCAATGTCAATCGAGGAAGTGTGGAGAAATCATATTAGAACGACCTAGGGTTTTGTGAATCGCCGACCGTATTGACCCAATGGGAGTGTAAAGATTAATGGATAATGAACTAGATTTTTATCATTAATTATAGAATCTAAATCAAAAACCTAGGTGTTCTTATAATTATTCCATTCTGGGAAGGAACAAAGTGGTTTTTCTGAAGGTCATACTCAAATTCCAAGATCAGGTTAAATGGCATGTGGGTGTTTTGTTTCAACAACTTTAAGAGATGTCGGTTTGAATTTTAATCGATACAAACAGGCTCAGCAAAGTCCAATTAATGAGGTAAAGAGATTCACTTGATACTGATTTTATAGTAATTTCGGAGGAGTTAAAGACAAAGACGATTTCAGCAATTAAGAACTATATCAAAAATGGTATTCATTTTACTGGTTTTGAAAAAAGTTATGTAGGGTATATTCTCAAGAAGAGTGATCAATTATAATTTAATTTAGTCAAGTTATATCAATTCATATGTAGTGGAAATCGAAGAGAGTGAAAATTCTGAGAATTTCGATTCATATATAAAAAACTATCTGGTCGAATTAAGTATAAGTGATGAATGGCCTAAAGATGTGTAAATAACGAATCAATTTAAATAATTGAGTAGAAAATCTGTAGCTAATACCATCGCATAGTGTTGTGTCTACCTATAGATAAAAAAGACCTTGTCTAGATTTGTGGGGAAATGTTATCCATAGAATCGAGATGATCGTGGTCAAATAAAATTGTAATAGCTTTGTGCCTTGAAATATAAAACACGCACACAAAAATAATAAAAATGATAGTAAGGACTTTTAGAAGAATATACACATTATTAATAGTAGTTGGATTGCTTCATGCCATTTCTTGTACAAAACAACAGAATGATATTGGAGAGGAATTAGTGGGTGATCCCGTTAGTTTTCTAGCCTTAGGAGATTCTTATACAATTGGTCAAGGAGTAGCAGAGTCGCAGAGGTGGCCCATACAATTGGGAGAGCGATTAGAAGAAAATGATTTTGAGATTGAAGGTGTGGAAATTATTGCTCAAACAGGCTGGACTACAAATGATCTTTTAAATGGTATTGCAAACACTAAATTAGAAGAGTACAATTTGGTTTCTTTATCCATTGGTGTAAATAACCAGTTTCAAGGTCGACCCTTCGAAATATTTGAATCAGAATTTGATTCTTTGCTCAATAGATCAATTTGTCTTGCAGGGAGCAAAGAAAGAGTTTTTGTAGTCTCAATTCCTGATTATGGTGTAACGCCTTTCGGGAGTAGCAATAGTGAGAGTATCGGTGAAGAAATTGATATGTATAACAATTATATTTCTAATACTTGTGACATGCTTGAAATTCCATTTATTGACATTACTGAAATTTCAAGAACATTAGGAGATTCGCCTGGAGCTTTAGCATCAGATAATTTACATCCCAGTGGAAGCCAATATGAAGCATGGACAAATGAAATACTTCCAGTGGTTATCGAAATTTTAAATAAATAAGCGAAGTTTTAGATTTACATGTGCTTTGCTAAACCTTGAAAGATTTATTATTGATAGAAGTATAATGATGAATACATTTTATTCAATTCTTGTATTACTTGTAGTGGCGACACTTTCGTTTGCTCAGACGCTCCCACCCAAAGAAGCGTATACGCTAAACGTTAAACAAATTCACAGCGGGCACAGCTTAACAGACCCATTGTTTAATCCATGGCCTGGCCAATACAGATTCCTTGTTTTTGATGTTTTAGGAGGCGACTTTGACCATCTAGGTAAATCAACCATACCTGGTTCTTCTTTGAATTACAGATGGGAAAATGCGCCTGGTTTTGGACAGCCAGATGCTAGGCACGATATTGTTGATTGGGAGTTGTTAACGATTACAGAAAGGGTGCCATTGCTTTATGAAGGGGGAAGTGTATTGAGTTGGTATTTAGAAGCACTTCAAGCGCAAAAAGAAGATCTCTCTTTGTTTGTCAACAATGCATGGAATAATGGAAATAACGGAAATGGAACTCCAACCTTGCTTTGGACGACTTGGACAAATATTGATGATAGCGATGGTCCGTGGAGAGAAATGTTAGACATCCAAGGATCAGAGTGGGAGAAGATGCAGGATTATGCAAATGAAAACAGACCCGACGGAGCCCCACCCGTATACATTATTCCAGGGCACAAAATGATGGCCAGATTATATGATGATATTCAACTCGGCCTCGTTCCTAATATAACGGATATATCTCAGTTCTTTTCAGACAATATCCATCCCAATGAATTAGGCAGTTATGCTATTGCCATGATACATTATGCTTGCATTTATAATACAAGTCCAGTAGGTCTGACCAATGTGCTTCTGCCAGATTCACCTAGTCTCAATCCCTCACCAGCTCTTGCTACTTATTTGCAAACAATGATTTGGGAGGAGGTGACAAATTATTCTAGAACTGGAATCTACGCGGTGGTATCATCTAATAATACAATTGACAATGCGCCAAAATTTAGTTTGTATCCAAACCCAGCAGACGATCTGCTTTATATAAGAGATAGAGATAAATCCTTAGACATTAATTCCGATTATACTATTTTAAATAATCAGGGTGCGGCAGTAATCAGTGGAAATAAAGAAACAATAAATATCCAAGAATTAGCTTCAGGGAGCTATACTATGAAAATAGGAAATCAATTTTTCAGATTTATTAAAATTTGAAACTATTGGCTCATTAATTTTAATTTGCCAAATCTTAGTAAGGTGTTGACTAAGTGTAAGGTTGTGTAGCTTTCGCGAAAAGATGTATTAAACTTTTAGATTTTTAATAAGACGATAGTGATATTTAATAGTAAATTTGCATTACTGCAAAAATCATATACGACACAAGCTATAATGCGATATGTATATTGTCTCCTGGAATTGACATAGATTTATAGGATTTTATTAATTTTAGTTGTTGCAGACGAAAATATAAAACACCTATTATAATGCATAATCTACAATTTAAAGTTAAGAACAAAAAAATGATGGAGAACACATTGATAGGATTATGTCAAATTTAATAATAAAGTTGAATTAAAATGAAAAACTTACTATGTATCTTTTTAGGATTAGGAATGATTTTAATTTGGAGTTGCTCTGACGATGAAAACCTTTCCAATAATATATGCGCTGATGATTATGCTGAATATTATTACAATGGTACTTTATTTAATACAATGCACTTGCCTGATCAAGGCGAAGTTCTGACTCAAAGTGGCGAGAGTTGTGGAATAGGAGCTGTAATTAATGAAAATCAAAACATTTTAACAATGCGGATTTTCGATGAAGAGCATCACCTAAATATTCATGCTGATGTTACAAATTTAAATCAAGAGGTAGGATTTCGTTTTCTTGAATTTACAAATAGTAATACGACCTCTACGCTTAATGACTTAGCTTTGAATGATCAAAACTTCATCCTCATAGAAGAGCTTGACACTTTAGCGAATACGATAAGAGGTAAGTTTAATTTTAAAATCGAGGATACAACAGGAGATACAATAACTGTGACTAGTGGTATATTTGATTGTTCATACAGTAGCTTTTAATTCTCCATCTACATACAACAAGCGACCATAATACTTCCAAAGCAATTTTATGAAGTATTTGCTTCTTCTTCTATAAACAAATAGTAAGTTCACTCTAATGATAAGTACTACGAAAGAAGTGATAAATGATAGTTGCAGTTACAAACCAACTCAAGGCTTATTAAGATTTCAAAAACTTCAGTTCTGCGACACAAGGGATATACCTAAGTACGACACAAAAAATCTTTGAGATTCTATTGTGACAATTGCCTCGATATTAGCGATTATAAGTGTTTTCTCATTGATCGAAATCGTTATTGCAAATCATAATGGGAATAGTAAAATTCATATGCAACCTGTTGCAGTGTTATTAATGGATTCTTTTGGAGTTTGTATGTTTATGGAAGGAAAGATTATATTCTTTTCATGCCTAATATTCTTGCTCTTGAAATAGGTACACTTACAGCAATGTCTGCTTTGACACGAGGGTCTTAGAAGAACCAATTGTAAAATAAAATGTACTTCCTTGATTCTCAGTAGAATCTACCCATATTTTCCCACCGTGTTGGATAACAATTTGTTTGCAAGTGCTTAGACCAATACCAGACCCTTGATACTTTTCATTAGAATTCAATCTCTCAAATATTTCAAATATTTTACTAGTATCTTCTTTTTTCATCCCTATGCCATTATCCTTAATCGAGAATTGATAGTCATCATCTCCATGAATGCAAGCAATAATAATTACTGGCTTCACTCTTGTACGGTGAAATTTTAATGCGTTATTAATTAAATTCAAAAATAGTTGTTTCAGTTTTATCTCATCTCCTTCTACAAAAGGTGGAAGGTTTTCTTTTATTAATGTAGCATCAATTTTTTTAATATTGTCAAAAAGCATTAACTCTACTTGATCCAATATCTTAGTTATATCAACTTTATCTTTCTTTATTTTAGTTTGGTTAATTTTTGAATATGCTAAAATTCCATTAATTAGTTGATCCATTTGCAAACTACTATTGTGAATAAGGTCTAAAATGTTTAGTTGCTTCTCTGTTAAATTCGAATCTCTATTCAAAAAAAGTAATTTAGAAAAAGCAATCATGGATCTTAACGGTGCTTTTAAATCGTGAGATGTACGATAAGCAAATTTCTCAAGTTCATTATTGGAATTAATATATTTACGAAGTTCATTATTTTGTTTTTCTAACTGTAGTACATTTCTTTTTATAGTTTCAGCTTGTTCGTTTTTGATTCTGATCTCTTCATTGATTTGGTTGTGACTTTTCAAGCTTTCCATGAACAAACAAAATTTATTGAAAACAAGCGAGTACTTATTTAATTCAGAAAAACTCAATTCTTTAATATTCATACTAAGCAGTATGATGCTTTTTTCCCCTCCTCTAAAAACCCCTAATTCTTTCTGGTCAAATTCATTTAATTTATTAAAGAAATGGAAAGCTTTTTCACTTCGGTTTAATATAACCAAATCGTTTTTACTAAATACTTCTAAGGTTGTAGGATTTATGCCGGCACTTGTAAATTTGGTTTGAGGAATAGATAATACCTTTTCTAATATCAATGGGTTAGTGTATGTGTAATATCCAGCAAAAGATAAATTCTGTTGTAGCATTAGCGTTCTCAAAAATGATTTAGCATTTTCATAAATATCAAACGACTGCCCTATTTGAAGTAGAATTTCATATAAAGATGAAAGTGTTAGTACAATATCATTTTCGTTTTCAGTCATGCTTTTTCAACTACACTAACTACTATTGTTTTATGATGATAATCGAGCAATCCTCCATTTGAAGATGAGATTTCTCCCATTGAATATACACCGTAGACAGTTAGATCAATCTCTTTAGCTGCATCATTGATATTATCTAATTCTTCTTTGAACCGCTCATTAAGAATCCATGTTCTTGATATGCAATCGGCGACAAACATGAAAAGTGGATTTTCGCATTGACTTATTACCTCTTTACATGCCTCACTTCCTGCTTTTAGCATATCATCATCTTCTGAATTCATTAAATATAAGACTGAGTTAGAAGGAATTTCTGCGCCAAATCTAATAGATGTTTCAGATTCTAGATTGACCGGATCTCTGATTAAATATTCACTATTTGAACGACGAATTCCAAAAGGATATCTCTTTGCATATTTATAATAGTTGTCTGCATCGATTGTAGTGTTTTCTTGACTTTCCAAAATACTTTTACAAACTGTATAAGCAGGCTTCCAGTTTAATTCTTCCAACAAATTTGCTGATGTTCTCGTTGCAATATAGGGACCTGCAATAGGTTTCCAACCATGTCGGGTAGATTGGGTTATATTATTTGAAATAGGCACAACTATGGCTACATCCATAAAAAAGCCTTCATGGCAAAAAAGACAATTTTCTCTCTTAAAAGAACTAAAGCCTGCACCAGAACCAAAAACATGATGATTTGAACCAAGTTCATCGTAAAGATGAAATACAAATTTTGATATCCAATTGCTGAGACCATCATTTAATATAAATAAACTTTTCCCAGTTTTACTATCTAGTCCTGAAGGTATTTGAACGTCTCCATTGTCTAAACCAAATACAACTGATGGAGTTTTTCCAAATTTAGCTGGCAAGATAAGTACATGATCACAATAGCTTTGGTTTTTATAAATTACTTTAGGAAAGATACCGCCGCAAAAATCTATATGCTCAGAGTTTAATATATCGATAAGTTTATGATAATCGATCTCTACATTTTCTCCACAAAGAATAATAAAATCAGCATTAAAAGATTTTTTGTAATTAATTATCTCAGTTAATATATTGTATTCAGTAGGTCTGGATATAATCATATTCGGTAAATAATTTGATCCAATTTATTAATTTAGAACCAAGAGCATAAATGTAATTAAAATGCCGGAAGCTAACATTAAAGGCTGAAGATTCTATTGAAAATGAATCTTCGAGCTTGTTGGACGAAGCGTTCTCCAAGCTGAAACGATAATCTATGTCATTTCGAATTTGTAGTGTAGGTTGTAATGAACCTCATCATCAGATGAGGGTGGGCGAATAGAATAAGATAATAAAGAACCAAGGAATTTTTTGGTGCTCTAAAGTTTTTTTAACAGGTAAAAATTATAGAAACTCATTCTCTATTAAGGGATAAAATATGTAAAAAATTATGAAGTAATCCGGATACGGTTAAGAATCTATTTGCACTTATAAAAGCTTTTATTAAACAAGAACCCGTAGACTGCGAAAAATGTGAAGGGAAGGAATTTGAAATAAAGCCTATAAGAGCAAATGTATTTGGATATTCCAATACATCACCTTACCAGAATTGCGAGGACCTCCAAAAATAAAATTTAATATCAAATCCGTAAACTACAACAAATGACCAAAAAGGCAGAGTCATATCTATGTCCATGCAGAAGTAAACCAGAGGAAATTGGACCTAAATTTTGTGTGAGAGAACTCTATGGTGTTTTAGCGGAATAAAAAAATGGCGTCAAGAAGTGTAAACAATAATTCTTTGTCATAAATTATTAACTTCAAGTAGGAATAATTATTATGAGTTACCCCTAGAAAGGTTCAACTCAAATGTATGCGTATTAAAAATCCGCATGACATTCCTTAGTGTTATCTACAACTGATATAAAAATCAAAATATCTATAGCAAATTATACAACCAATAGATAATTTCTCTTAGTTTTACATCAAGAAAGTTCTTTATTTATTTAACATATCAAGAAAGGTGGAGGGAAATGGCCCTTTGAAACCTTAGCAACCAGTTAATTTTAACAATGGTGCTAATTCCAACTCTTAAAAAAAGAGAAAGATACGTATATGCGTAGATTTGCAATTGCAGTTTATTCTTTACCGTTTTTGATTCTAATTATAAAAAATGGAAAGTACAGAATACAAATTTGAGACAATTGCAATAAGAAAACAAAGCAAACAAACACAACATAGAGAGCATTCAACACCTCTTTTTCTAACATCAAGTTTTACATTTGAAAATGCTGAACAAGGTTCTTCTATTTTCAGCGGTAACGAAACTGGTAATTTATACTCTAGATTCTCAAATCCGAATACAGACGAATTTATAGATAAGCTTTGCCTATTGGAGAATTGTGAAAGTGGCATTGCTACTGCTTCGGGGATGGCAGCCATTTATACTAGTTTTGCGGCTCTACTCTCACAAGGTGATCATATACTCGCTTCTAAAGATATATTTGGCAATGCTTTATATATAATTACTAATATCCTGCCCAAAATGGGAATAGAATATTCGCTGGTAGATGTAAATGATAATGAAGCGTGGCAAAATAGCGTTCGCAAAAACACCAAATTACTTTATTTAGAAACACCTTCAAACCCAACACTTAAGATTGGTGACTTAAAATTCATTGCGGAATTATGCACAGTAAACGACATAATATCAGTCGTCGACAATTGTTTCGCTACACCTTATTTACAAAGACCATCTGATTTTAATATTGATATTATATTGCATTCAGCAACTAAATATATTGATGGTCAAGGTCGAGTTCTAGGAGGTGCTGTACTAGGGAAGAGTGAACTAATATCAAAATGCTATGAATTTGTAAGAAGAACGGGGGCATGCCTTTCGCCCTTTAATGCGTGGGTTCTTTCTAAGAGTCTCGAAACGTTAGCGATAAGAATGGATAGGCATTGTTCCAATGCTCTAACCATAGCCCTTTGGCTTCATAATTCTGGGAAGGTAAAAAATGTATCATATCCTTTTTTGACATCTAATCCTCAATATTCATTGGCAAAGGCTCAAATGAAATTAGGTGGTGGCTTGGTTGCTTTTGAAATAGAAAATGGAGCCTCAGAAGCAATGAAATTTATAAATAACCTAAAACTTTATAGCCTTACAGCCAATCTTGGAGATTCTAGAAGTATTGCAACTCATCCAGCTTCTACCACACATTCCAAACTAAGTAATCAACAGCAAAAAGAAGCAGGAATTAGTCCAGGCTATATCCGAATTTCTGTTGGATTAGAAAATGTTCAAGACTTAATCAATGATTTGGACCAAGCTTTTAATTGTTAAAATAAAAAAATGAAGAAATTTATTCATAAAGGAAAAATGATCTTGGAATCAAACCAGGCAATAAATGATTTAGAACTGGCTTATCAGACTTTTGGGAAGCTTAATAAGAAAAAAGATAACGTTATATGGGCATTTCATGCAATTTCAGGCAATAGTAATGTATTGGATTGGTGGTCAGGGATATTTGGTGAAGAAGCCATATACAATCCAAAATCTTACTTTATTATTTGTGTAAATACGCTTGGTTCTCCTTTTGGTTCTACAATGCCTGCAGACTTTGACTTTCCAAATTTTACAGTTAGAGATGTTGTCCAAGCTCATATTCTACTAGCCAAAGAATTGGGAATCACAAGAATACATACTGCTATTGGAGGCTCATTTGGAGGATATCAGGCTTTAGAATTTGCTTATAGTTTCTTAGGAAAAATTGATCATTTAATTTTAATGGCTTGCAGTGCTAAAGAATCAGCTTGGGGTATAGCAATTCATGAATCACAGCGAATGGCATTAAAAGCAGATATTACTTTTGGAGAAAAAGGAGAGGGTAAAGAGGGGATAAAAGCAGCTAGGGCGATTGCCATGTTAACATACCGAACTAGTGAAGTTATTATTGAAAAACAAACGGATACTGAAAATAGGATTGACAACTTTAAAGCATCAGGTTATATTAACTATCAAGGTGATAAGTTTAGCAAATCATTTGATGCACTCAGCTTTTATTATTTGACCAAGTGTATAGATTCCCATAATATAGGCAGAAATAGAGGTGGCGAAGTTTTGGCCTTGCAAAAGATAAAAACACCAACTTTAGTAATAGGATTTAATTCAGATACTTTAAATCCTATTAGATTTCAAAAATTCTTAGCTGAGCATTTACCCAATTCAGTCTTTAAGGGTTTTGATTCAGAATATGGACATGATGGATTTCTATTGGAAACATATAAAATAACTGAGGCTATCAATAAATTTTATTCAAATACAAATTCTTTCAAAGGATCCAAAAGAATTGTAATGAAATTTGGAGGATCTTCTTTATACGGGCAAAAGCAATTAGGTAATGTACTCAGTATTCTTAAGAACGCCCAATTAAAGGATTCGGTTGCAATGGTTGTCTCTGCACGTGGTAAAAGCACGACTATGCTTATCGAATTATTCAATCTAGCAAAAAATGGGCAAGATTTTTCAAAAGAGATTAAAGCATTTGAAAATTATCTTTATGCAGATGGTTTAGATCAAAATATCGAGAGGGAAATTTCAAAATTAAAGTTGGTTTTGGAGGCTATAAAACTACTTAAGGATGATGGTGAGTTTGCTTACGATAGGGTCTTGGCATTTGGAGAAATAATAAGTGCTAAAAGTCTTACTCATTGGTTAGTTAAAAATAATATTAATGCAAAATTTATAGATGCAAGAAAGTTAATATTTACTGAAAAACTATTCAATGAATTTGAGATAAATATGGATAAAAGCAGATTGGCAACTCAATCGATGATCTCCAAAATTGAAAGTAAAGTAATTCCTGTAATTACTGGATTTATTGCAAGTAGTGAAGAGAATAAAACAGTAACTCTTGGAAGAAATGGAAGTAATTATACAGCTTCATTAATTGCAAATTATATTCAAGCAAAAGAAGTTCAAAGTTGGACTGATGTCCAAGGAGTTTTTAGCGCTAACCCACATATCGTTCCTAATGCTGTAAAAATCAGCCACATGACTTATAAAGAAGCAAATGAGATGGCGAACTTTGGGATGAATCTTCTACACCCAAAAACAATATTACCACTTAGACATGGAAAGATTCCTCTTTATATCAAAAGCACATCTAATCCAAATAGACCAGGGACTTGTATAAGTCAAGAGGGTGATGCAAAAGGAATAAAAGCGGTAACTAGCGTTCATAATGTTACATTAGTTACTATTGAAGGAAACGAATTATCTCAATCGATTGGAATTGACGCCAGAATATTTTCATGTTTAGGAAAATCAGAGATTAGTGTGAAGATGATTTCTCAAGCCTCTTCAGAACGAGGTATTGGTTTTGTTATTTCCAGTGAAAGCTCAACTCAGGCAGAATTAGTTTTAAATAATGAATTTAAAAACGAATTAAGACTGCAACAAATTTCGAGTATTCGAATTAACAGTGAAATTGGTATTGTATCTATAATTGGCAGGCATAATTTTGCTTTGGAAAAAGCCATTTCTATGTTGAGACGTAATGAGATTTGGATGCATCTAATTAGCAATAGTATTAGTGGCGAACATATCTCACTAGTAGTTGATAAACATCTTGTTAATAAAGCAGTAAGAATTACTCACAATGAAATATTTGGAGTAATAAAAACAATGCATGTTTTTGCATTTGGTAAAGGACAGGTTGGCTCAGCTTTCATAAATCAAGTTTTACAAACATCTACTACCATAATTCAAAACAGACAAATTGAAATAAAAATAATTGGGGTTTCTGATTCGACACGGTTCCTTATAAAACCCGCTGGATTGACACCAGATTGGAAGAATGATCTTGAGAAAGCAAGTCTATATAAATCCATTGATCAAATCACTAAAGAAATTTATAATTTGCACTTGGATAATGTCATAATAGTGGATAACACTTCTTCAGAAGAAATAAGTAAACTTTATCCTAAATTCGTCAAATTAAACTTTGACCTTGTTTCATCAAATAAGAAATTCAACTCTTCAGAGCTCCAGAATTATATTGCCTTCAGGAAATTACTAAAACGAAAAGGTCGACACTTCTATTACGAGGCTAATGTCGGCGCTGGTCTACCAATTATTAACTTTCTAAAAAGTCTATATACTTCTTCAGATGTTGTAACTAAAATAAGGGGTGTCTTTAGTGGATCACTAAGTTATATATTCAACACTTTCAGTAAAGAGATGATACCGTTTTCTGATTGTCTTAAAAAAGCAAAAATAAATGGGTATACTGAGCCTGATCCTCGAGAAGATTTAAGCGGATTAGATGTAGCACGAAAATTAGTCATTTTAGCAAGAGAAATAAATTACCCTGCAAATCTAAAAGATGTCAATGTACAAAATTTAATTCCTGGAACTCTGGATCATTTATCTAATTATAAAGAATTTATTTCTAACACATCTATTCTAGATACGTTCTACCAAAGAATGAAAGATGAACTCAAACCAAATGAAACAATGAGGTATATTGCTGAGTTAGATGTAAAAAAAGGAACCATGGAAGTTGGATTAATAAATGTAAAAGATGATACCCCGATTGGCCAAATAAGAAATGCAGATACTATATTTGAAATTTATACTGAAAGCTATAAGGAACAGCCCGTTGTGATTCAAGGTGCCGGTGCTGGGCCAGAAGTAACCGCAAGAGGTGTTTATTCTGATTTATTAAAAATTGGGCATTAATATTAAACTAAAGAGTAAAAAGAGCAGATAATATTAAGTGTCCACATCATTTCTGTTTGTACCTCACAGAGACTCTCGATATCATCATCCGATGAACAAACCTGGCAGGAAATACTTATAAGCATTTGATTTTCAATTAGGAAAATGGCAGAGTTGACAATAAATCTGGTAGCATTATAATTACCAAAAACAGAATAAAATGCAAGCTACAATTTCAAGCCAACTCAAAGCTTATGAGGATTTTCTAATACTCAAAAACTTTAGTTCAGCTACACGTCAGATGTATCAAAGAACCATAAAGTCATTTATTAGATTTTGTCAAAGAAAATGATAAACTATTTTGGGAAGTTTAGAAAACGAAATATGAATCGTATATTTAAAATCTTAAATACCAAGATAGCAAACTGTGTAAGAAATCGGTATAAGAGATTAAATAAATCTTATATTGAAGCGTGCAAGTGGTTAAGTCAATATTAAACATTAAACCCAGAGTTTTGGTATACTGGAATTATGTAATCCTAGCCTTGTATAGCAAGAGCCGTATGATGGGAGACTATCACAGTCTGTCCCGCTTTTCGGGATACGGTTCTGTGAGTGATTTAGGGTAAAACTCCCTTTACCTATTTGACTAAGCAAACGACAAAGTTTTATATTAAAGATTAACAAATTGAATCATATGAAAGACAATAAGAATTATCCAAAATCCTTTTCGCACATCGGAATTACAGTTCCGAATATAAACGAGGCTGTAAAATTCTATTCAGAAGTAATGGGTTGGTACGTCATTATGGAGACTTCTAAAGTTAAAAAAGAAAAAGAAACCGCGATTGGGCAAATGTGCATTGATGTTTTCGGAAATGATTGGAATGAATTTGAGATTGCCCATTTAGCCACTTCGGACGGAATTGGAATTGAATTGTTTTGCTTTGAGAAAGGAATAAAAAAAGCGCCTGAATTTAATCCATTTAATACGGGACTTTTTCATTTCTGCGTACAAGACCCAAATATTGAGGAACTGATTGAAAAAATTGTATCCTACGGCGGAAAACAAAGAATGCCAATAAGACAATATTATCCTAATGAAAAACCTTACAAAATGTGCTATGTAGAAGACCCATTTGGAATTGTATTTGAAATTTATACTCACAGTTATGAATTAACATATTCTTCAGGTGCATACACGAAATAAATCCTGTGGGTAACAAGCGATCCTATGTAAAGCCCTAACTTTAACTTTTAGTAATCATTTTACTTTATTGATAAAATTTTTATTCGAATAACGAGATAGAATAAGGTATGGCCTTTACCAGGAACAGGTCATTCCTTTTTTAGATTTCTATATTATTTGGTTCTGCATCCTATCTGTGGTAGTTTTAGTTACTCCACTAAAATCTATCTGATCAATTTGGCGAAGATGGAACTCACCTACCATGAGTTGTGATAGTATATTTGCTTCACCTCACGTGTTTTGTGATTTTTCTTTCCTTATACTTTTATTGAACTCAATTATGTTTAATTAATCCTCTTATATTTTGCATACGTTATAAGAACGCTATACGTCCTGCTAAGCGATTTTCTTGCTACTTTCACGATAATGTCATTTGGCTTCTTGCCGCTATGCTTTTTATTATATTCTCATAGTAAAGGACCTATGCGTAAAGCTTGCCAAGCTACGTCAACCAAATAAGATCGCATAATCCTTAGTGCTTTGGTGTTAGTCCTTGAGTAAGATTTGTTTCGGAGCTTGATAGGTATTCGGCATCATTTCTACCAGGCAGGATAGTTGCTTAAAATTCTTTAACCGACCGATATCTCCAACTTCACTAATAAAACAAATTTCCATTAATGTACCTTCACCAGGTACACTTTGTAATAAGTCGTATTCTTTCTTGTAGTTGTCTCGGAAATATTTGCCTAAATGATTACTTATTTCGTTGGTTTCATAATGGAAACTGTTCATTTAACTCTGTCTTGTAACATTTAACTTATGAAGAAATAAGACAAAGAATTATTGAAAGACAGTACAATGTATAATCGGATGAAAGAACATCTCTACAGTAAAAAGCCAGTACTAGGTGAAGATTGAGTTACTTCAAAATATGGTCAATACGATATTGGAGTGCAATATACTGTATACTCTGTGGATTGGCATGGACAAAGATATTTATTAAAACCATATGTCCAAAGAGGCGAAGGATCAAGCAAATAAGGACTTATACTCAATGACTTAAAGAAACGAGGAGTAAAGGATGTATTAGTAATGTGTACAGAAAATTTGAAAGGATTTTCAGAAGTTATTACAGATACATTTTCATCAACCATAGTACAAAAATGCATTGTCCATCTGGTACGTAATTCATAGAAATATGTAGATAAAAAATATAGAAAAAAAGGAGCATCAGGATTGCGTAAATTATATACTTGCGTGAGTCGTGAGGAAGCAAAAAATGCATTATCAACTTTTGAAGTATCCTGGGGAGAAAAGTATAGTTATATAATTGA